>Ga0228536_1000334_pt1 | contig 100026 bp, 88 predicted proteins | sample SJ1Smetagenome_FD_168611 | JGI IMG/M metagenome (GOLD analysis project Ga0228536, IMG submission 168611) | Enriched culture of PCE-dechlorinating microbial communities from Ithaca, New York, USA - SJ1.S | ecosystem: Engineered > Modeled > Simulated communities (microbial... > Unclassified...
CTGTCCGCCCCGCCCGCGAACCCGGCGGCCGGGGACTCCTACATCGTGGCCGCGTCCGCCACGGGCGGCTGGGCCGGGCTGGAGGGCCGGGTGGTGGTCTGGACCGGCTCGGCCTGGGCCTCGGCCATGCCCCGCCCGGGCTGGCTGGCCTACATCGAGGACGAGGAGAAGCTCGCGGTGTTCAAGCCCTCGGGCTGGTCCGCCGGGGTGGGGGTGTGACACAACCATCTGAAACAAAACGCATTAAAAATTCCGTTCGCCCTGTTGACTGATTCCTGGTCCATGCTTATCTGCCTCCCCGTGGGGCCATGGCCCTCCCCCTGGTGTGGGCGCATGCCCCGGAATTCATAAACCATGCTAGGAGGTTGTGTTCAATGCATCTCAAGCCTTTGCATGACCGCATCCTGGTCCGCCGTCTGGAGGGAGAGGAGAAGACCGCGGGCGGCATCATCATCCCGGACACCGCCAAGGAGAAGCCCCAGAAGGGCGAGGTGGTGGCCGCCGGTCCCGGCAAGCGGGACAAGGACGGCAAGGAAACCCCCATGTCCGTGAAGTCCGGGGACAAGGTGCTTTTCGCCAAATACGCGGGCACCGAGTTCAAGATGGACGGGGTCGAGTACCTCATGATGCGCGAAGACGACATTCTGGCCGTTATCGGCTGATTCCCCGCAAACCATTCATTCATCCATGGAGGTCATGAACAATGCCCGCCAAGGAAATCCTTTTCGATTCCAAGGCTCGTGAGAAACTCAAGAAGGGCGTGGACAAGCTGGCCGACGCCGTGAAGGTCACCCTGGGCCCCAAGGGCCGCAACGTGGTCATCGAGAAGAGCTTCGGCTCCCCGGCGATCACCAAGGACGGCGTCACCGTGGCCAAGGAGATCGACCTGCCCGACAAGTTCGAGAACCTGGGAGCGCGCATGGTCCGCGAGGTGGCCACCAAGACCAACGACGTGGCCGGCGACGGCACCACCACGGCCACGGTCCTGGCCCAGGCCATCTTCAACGAGGGCGTCAAGCTGGTGGCCGCGGGCCGCAACCCCATGGCCGTGAAGCGCGGCATCGACAAGGCCGCCGAAAAGGTCGTGGCCGAGCTGGACGCCCAGGCCAAGAAGATCGGCGACCGCAAGGAGATCGCCCAGGTGGGCACCATCTCCGCCAACAACGACGCCGCCATCGGCGAGACCATCGCCGAGGCCATGACCAAGGTCGGCAAGGAGGGCGTCATCACGGTGGAGGAGGCCAAGAGCATGGAGACCACCCTGGAGGTGGTCGAGGGCATGCAGTTCGACCGCGGCTACCTCTCGCCCTACTTCGTGACCGATCCCGAGAAGATGGTCTGCGAGCTGGAGGATCCCTACGTCCTGGTCAACGAGAAGAAGATCTCCAGCATGAAGGACCTGCTGCCCGTGCTGGAGCAGACGGCCAAGATGTCCAAGCCGCTGCTCATCATCGCCGAGGACGTGGACGGCGAGGCCCTGGCCACCCTGGTGGTGAACAAGCTGCGCGGCACGCTCAAGGTCTGCGCTGTGAAGGCCCCGGGCTTCGGCGACCGCCGCAAGGCCATGCTCCAGGACATCGCCATTCTCACCGGCGGCAAGATGATCTCCGAGGACATGGGCGTGAAGCTGGAGAACGTGGGCGTGGCCGACCTGGGCCAGGCCAAACGCGTGAAGATCGACAAGGAGAACACCACCATCATCGACGGCGCGGGCAAGAAGGGCGACATCCAGGGCCGCGTGGCCCAAATCCGCGCGGAGATCGAGAAGACCACCTCGGACTACGACCGCGAGAAGCTCCAGGAGCGCCTGGCCAAGCTGGCCGGAGGCGTGGCCGTGATCAAGGTGGGCGCCGCCACCGAGACCGAGATGAAGGAGAAGAAGGCCCGCGTGGAGGACGCGCTCAACGCCACCCGCGCGGCCGTGGAGGAGGGCATCGTGGCCGGCGGCGGCGCGGCCCTGGTGCGCTGCGCCAAGGCCCTGGAGACCATGACCGGAGACGACGACGACGAGACCGCCGGCATCCGTCTGGTGCAGCGGGCCGTGGACGAGCCCCTGCGCCAGATCGCGGCCAACGCGGGCTTCGAGGGCTCCATCGTGGTGGAGAAGGTTCGCGAGGGCAAGGCCGGATTTGGCTTCAACGCGGCCACCGGCGAGTACGAGGACCTGATCAAGGCCGGGGTCATCGATCCCAAGAAAGTCACCCGCTCGGCCATGCAGAACGCGGCCTCGGTGGCCGGGCTTCTGCTGACCACCGAGTGCGCCCTGGCGGAGAAGCCGGAGCCCAAGGCCCCGGCTCCGGCCACGCCGCCCGGCATGGGCGACATGTATTAGGACCGGCAACGGTCCAGCGGCGGGCCATCCTCTGCAGGGAATGGAGAAGCGGCCCGCCGTCCCTTCCCCCTCTGCTCGTCCGGGTCCTCCCTCCAGGACCCGGACGGGCCCCTTGCGGCCCATGGGCCCAATTGGCCCCTGGCTTGCAGCAGCACACGAAGAAAGACACGGAGAAAGAACAACCACAACCAAGGAGGACGTTATGGACATCGCCAGGCTGACCCCCTGGAACTGGTTCAAGAAGGAGGACGAGCAGGAAAAGAGCCTGCCCGTGGTCCAGACCCGGGCTGGAGAGGTTTCCCCCTACAACTCCCTGCTCAACCTCCACGCCGAGATGGACAGGTTCTTCGAAAACGTCTTCAAGGGGTTCGGCATACGCTTCCCGCTGCTCCGCCCCTCCGGGCCGTCCCTGGAGGGCGGATTCCTCAAGCCCAAGGTGGACGTGGCCGGGAGCGACAAAGAGTACACGATCACGGCCGAGCTCCCCGGCCTGGAGGAGAAGGACGTGGCCGTGGAGATCAAGGGGGATTCCCTGGTGATCCGCGGCGAGAAGCGCAAGGAGGAGAAGGCCGAGGGCAAGGACTACTATCGGGTGGAGTGCAGCTACGGCTCGTTCCAGCGGGTTCTGAACATCCCCGAGGACGCCGACGTGGACGGGGTCAAGGCCAAATACCGCAACGGCGTGATCACCGTGACCCTGCCCCGGAAGGCCCAGGCCGCCGCGGAGTCCAGGCGCATCGCCCTGAGCTGAACCCGGCGGCGGAAGCCCCGGCCGCTCCCTGCGGAGGCATGTTCACAGGCACACAGGTTCCAGGAAAACCGGACGGATTCGGAAGGGGGTGCGGCCTGTCGCGCGCCCCCTTCCGCGTTTCCGCATTGCAGGAGGTGTTCCGCCCCTATGACCCGCAGCAGAAAATTCTCTCTGGAAGCCCTCACCGCAGGCATCGAAAAGATCGCCAGGAAACGCGGGGCCTACGCCGTGTTCGAGAAGGCCGTGGCCTACGCCCTGGACCTGGTCATCTCGGCCATCGTGGTCGTGGCCCTGTACCGGCTCGTGGACGACGTGGCCTCGCTGCTCCTGCGCCAGGCCTTCGACCCGCTGAACCACGAGATGTTCCAGACCGTGTTCGGCGGCATCATGACCCTGCTCATCGCCATGGAGTTCAAGCATTCCATCTCCACGGCGGACAGGAGCCTGCACAACGTCATCCACGTGAAGACCGTGCTTCTGGTCTCCATCCTGGCCCTGGCCCGGAAGTTCATCGTGCTGGAGGTCAACAGCATGGACGCCGCCAAGATCGCCGCGCTCTCCCTGGGCCTGGTGAGCCTGGGCGGGGTCTACTGGCTCATGCGCGAACGCGACTCCTGGGACGCGGAGCTCGAGAAGGAGGAAAAGCCCTGGCGCTCCCTTTTTGGCGGCCGCGGCCGCAGACCGAACGCGCCATAACGTCTTGCTTTTTTTATTGCCGAAAGTTAATTTCAGATCTAAATACATTTCAAAGCGCACCGCAAACGCCGCGAGGATCCCCATGCCCAGACAATTGGCCCTGGCCCTTGTGTTCGTTCTTCTCCTCCTGGCCGCCTGCTCCCGGAACGACGATTCCAAAGCCTCCGCCACATCCACGCCCCCGCGGCCCCAGGCCGCCGGTCTCTCCCTGGACGCGGCCCTGGCCGATCTGGACGCCTACATTCCCCAAAAGATGGCCCAGTGGAAAATTCCTGGCGCGGCCTGCGCCGTGGTCAAGGACGGAGCCGTGATCTTCGCCAGGGGCTACGGGGTGAAGAAAGCCGGGAGCGACGAGAAGGTGGACGCGGACACGGTGTTCCAAGTGGGCTCCACCAGCAAGGCCTTCACCGCGGCCCAGATGGCCCAGCTGGTCGAGGAGGGCCGATTGGCCTGGACCGATCCGGTGCGCCGCCATCTGCCGGGCTTCGCCATGTCCGACCCCTGGATCAGCGACAACTTCCTGGTGGCCGACCTCATGGCCCAGCGCAGCGGCCTGCCCGAGCACGCCGGGGACATGATGATCCTCCTGGGCTACTCCCCGGAGGAGTACCTGCGCGCCCTGCGCTTCTTCAAGCCGGCCACCGGGTTCCGCAGCGCCTTCGCCTACCAGAACGGCCTGTTCCTGGCCGTCGGGGAGATCATCCGGGCCAAGACCGGCAGATCCTGGGCCGAGAACGTGGCCGAGCGCGTCTTCAAGCCCCTGGGCATGACCTCGGCCAGCGCCACCCTGGCGGGCTTCAACGGCTCGGCCAACCGGGCTTCGCCGCACTTCAACACCCCGGCGGGGCCCGCGCCCATCCCGGACGACTGGCCGCTGCGCGACTGGGTCTACACCATGGGGCCGGCGGGCGGAATCAACGCCTCGGTCACGGACATGGCCAAATGGGCGGCCTGCATGGCCGGAGGCGGGAGCCTGGGCAACTCCCGGATACTCAAGCCCGAGAGCTTGGCCTTCCTGCACTCCCCGTCCATCCACTCGCCCCTGCCCGTGAAGCGGACCCAGGGCTTCACCTCCTTCTACTGCCAGGGATGGGTGAGCACGGGGTACCAGGCCGGGCCGGTGATCTGGCATACCGGCGGAACCACGGGCATGTCCTGCGTCGTGGCCTTCCTGCCTTCCCGGAACCTGGGCTTGGTCTGGCTCACCAACCTGGGAGACAACCCCTTCACCTACCCCGTGCCCTTCCACTTCTTCGACGCCTACCTGGGGCTCGAGGGTCCGGATCTGGAAGGCTACGTGGAGGACAAGGCCCGGGCGGCCCGCGAGGCGGCCGAGAGCCAGGCCCTGAACTGCCGGCCCGAGAAACTGCCGCCCCTGGCGCTTCCGGCCTACGTGGGCGTCTACGCCAACGAGGCCCTGGGCGAATGCGAGGTGGTGGAGACGGACGGAAAGCTGCGCCTGCTCACGGGCTCGGCCCGGAGGGCCACCGAGCTGCGGCCATGCGGCCGGGACAGCTTCGAGATGCTCCTCGGCATGCCCGGCCCCGGCCCCCTGGTCCGGTTCCTGCTCGGGCAGGACGGCAAGGCCCAGGCCCTGAATCTGGAGGTCTTCGAAACCGAAGGAGTGGGACTGCTCCAACGTGTCCAGCCGCCGGACAAGTGAGGCCCCCCATGCTCCGCCGCGCCCTGATCCTCTGCTGCCTCGGCCTGCTCCTGGCCGCCTGCACCGCCGGGCCCCGGCTGCTGCCCGGCAACCGCCTGGACTACAACCGCAACATCCAGCGCAGCAACGAGGAGGAACTGCTCCTGAACATCGTGCGCATGCGCTACTACGAACAGCCCTTCTTCCTCCAGGTGGGCTCCATCTCCTCCAACTTCGGCATCAGCGCCGGACTCGGCGCGGGCGGCCAGTACTACGACAGGACCAGCACCTTGGCCCGCAACAGCCTGAATCTGACCGCCCAGGGCTCCTACGCCGAGAACCCGACCATCACCTACACCCCGGTGCAGGGCGAAACCCACGCCAAGCGGCTCCTGGCCGAGATCGGCGTGGACCGCCTGGCCCTGTTCGTGCGCGCGGGCTGGCACGTGGACGACGTGTTCCGGCTCATGGTGGAGCGCATCGCCTCCCTGGAGAACGACTTCTCCGCGGGCGGGGCGAGCCGTGCCGACGAAGGCCAGAGCATCAACAGCCTCAAGGGCTTCCTGGAACTCTGCGCGTTCCTGCGCCGGAAGCAGATCTCCAGGGATCTGACGGTCTACGGGGAGCAGCAGAACCAGGACGCGGTCCACGTCCTGGAGGTGCGCCTGAGGGACGCGGCCGAGGCCAAGCGCTTGGGCGAACTCCTGGGCGGGCCCCTGCGCCTGGCGCCCTCGCCCCGGGGCCAAGTGGCCCGGATCCGGCTCGCGACCGTGAATTCCTTCGTGAATCCGGCGGCCATGGACCCAGCGGACAACGTGGTGCCCATCCGCATGCGCAGCTTCTTGGAGACCATGGTGGGGCTGGCCTCGGGCGTACAGCCCTCGGCCGAGGACGTGGCCCAAGGCGCGGCGGTGAACCTGGATAACGCGGAAGCGACCGTCCTGCTCAAGGCCTACGGCCTGCCGCCCCTGATCGTGGTGCGCCGCTCCGCGGCCCAGCCGCAGCGGGCCGCCGTGGCCGCCGAGCACCGGGGGGCGTGGTTCTACGTGGACGATGCCGACACCCGCTCCAAGGCGCTCATGATGCTCCTGGGCAGCCTCTACGCCCTCCAGTCCGGGGACGTGGAGTCCATCTCCCCGCTGCTGACCATCCCCGTCAACTGAAGGAGATCCCCATGCCGGTCCGTTGCCTGGTGTTCCTGCTGGCCCTGGCGCTGCTCCCCGCAAACCTCGCCGCGGCGCAAACGCCCCTGGACAAGGCCCTGGCTGTCCTCGACGAGAACGCCGACCTGCTGCGGAAGGACTTGGGCGTGCCGGGCGTGGCCGTGGCCGTGGTCCAGGGCGACCAGGTGGTCTTCAAGAAATGCTGGGGCCTGCGCAAGGCCGGGGCTCCGGACCCCGTGGACCCGGACACGGTGTTCCAGATCGCCTCCATCTCCAAGTCCTTCACCGCCACCCTGGCGGCCATGGAGATGGCGGCCGGGCGGCTCGCGCCCACGGACAAGGTCTGCAACCTCCGGCCCAACTTCAAGCTCTACGATCCCTGGGTCACCAGGGAGTTCACGGTGGAGGACCTCATGGCCCACCGCTCGGGCCTGCTCCCCTGCGCGGGCGACAACCAGCTCATGTTCGGCAAGGGGCGCGACGAAGTCTCGGCCGCGCTCCAGTACATCCCGCCGGTCGCCTCGTTCCGCTCGGCATACGCCTACCAGAACGTGCCCTTCATCGAGACCGGATACATCGTGGAACAGACCTCGAAGCTGACCTGGGAACAGAACCTGTACAAGCGGCTGTTCGCGCCGCTCGGCATGACGAGCGCCAGCGCCGACCTCAAGGGCTACCTGGGCGGCAAGAACCGCGCGGCCCTGCACCAGATGCAGCACGGCAAGCTCGTGGCCCTGGCCGACGACTGGCCCTGGATGGGCGTGGCCTACGTGGTGGGTCCTGCGGGCGGGATCAACGCCAGCCTCAACGACATGATCCCCTATCTCACCATGCACATGAATCACGGCAAGTACAAAGGCGCGCAGGTGGTGGACGCCAAGGCCCTGGACGACCTGCACCGCCCGCGCACCCCCCTGGGCGGCGGCATCCTGGGCCGCCAGGCTTTCTACTGCCAGGGCTTCCTCTGGGAGGAGTGCAACGGCTACACCCTGGTCTGGCACAACGGCGGCAGCCCGGGCCACAAGAGCATCCTCATCTTCGACCCGGACGCCCGGCTGGGCATGGTGGTCCTCTCCAACCTTCTGGAGACCCAGCTGCCCGAGTACCTGGCCTCCATCCTGTTCCGCGTCTACCACGACCAGCAGCCCGCCCCGGCCCTGGTCCAGGAGCTGCGCAAGCGGGCCCAGGCCTCGCGCCAGCCCGCGCCCGGCCCAACGATCCAGGCGAACGCCAAGGCGTCGCGGCCCCTGGCGGACTATGCGGGGGATTACACGAGCCCGGTGTACGGGACCCTGCACGTGGTCGCGGACGGAAACGCGCTGAAGGTCGCGTTGGGCCGCATCAACGTCTTCTTCCCGCTGGTCCCCACGGACGCGGCGGACACCTTTTACCTGGAGCTGCCCTTTGTGGACGACGACGCGTCCGGCAACGCGGTGTTCCATGCGGATCAGAGCGGCAGGATACGGAACGTCGAACTGGTGAAGTTCCGGGACAACGGGCCCCCGGTGTTCACCCGGAACTGAGCCTCACTCGAAGGTGAACTCCCGCCGCCGGGTCGTGGCCTGGGTCAAGAAGGAGGCGGGGGAAAGAAGACGGCCGGGCTCCCGAAGGTTGGGGATTTATATGCTTGACTCCCTGACCGTCATCCTTCCGGTTGCCGAGCGGCCATCTTCTCGTACAAGTCGAAGAGCAGCTCCACGCGGTCGCGGTCTGTGGGGAACCTGGCCCTGCGGTAGAGCCGGTCCACGGCCGCGTCCAGGTCGCGGTGGGCCCGGCGCAGGTCGTTGGGCATGGCGTCCGGGTCGTAGAGGTCGGCCAGGGTGGCGTCGGGATGCGCTGCCCGGGCCGCCAGCACGGCCTTGGCCAGATTCCGGACGCCCGCCTTCTGCTGCTTCAAGGCGTTGGGCCAGGGGAATGTGTTGTACACGAGCCCGATGGAATAACGGTAATCGCTTTTTAGCCGCCCGCCTATGTGGCGCAGCCAGGCCATGTGCATGCGGCTGGTGAGCACCCCGAAATGCCAGAGGTCCGCGCCCAGGAGCACGCGCACGAGATTGCTCGGCACCACGGGCGGCTCCAGCCAGCCGATGGGCACGTATTCCCGGCGCTCGGAACTCACTTCCGGGATGACCAGGAAGGGCTGGTCCGGGATGACCGTGACGTGGAAGGCCGTGGGCGTGTCGGCCAGGGCGCGGGTGCCCTTGCTCCTGCTTCTGAGCCGGAACTCGCGCACCGCGGCGATGCGCTCCCGGACCAGGGGCAGGGCGCGCAACTCCTGGGGTTCGGCGTTTTGCAGGGCCAGAATCCAGCGCTTGCCGCTGTTGAGGTATTCCTCGGCCCCCACGAACGGCCGCAAGAACGCCTCGGCTCCGGGTTCCTGGGCCAGAAATTCTTCCCTCTCCTGGGCCGTGAAGATGCAGCGGCCGCCGTCAATGGGCTTGGACCCGATGACGAGCTTGGGCGCGCCGTTGAGGGGCCGGGCCGCTTCCCGCACCACCAAGTGCTGGTCCCGGAGCGAGGCCGCGTCAAAGAGATACGGCGTGAGGGCCACGTGCCGGGTCTCCACAGGATCGCCGTTGATGTCGTCGTAGCTGAACAGCCGCTTCACCGGCGGCTGGTCCTCGCGCCGGGTCAGGCCAAGGATCACCACATGCACGTGGGCCTTGCCCCGGGCGTCCGAGCCCCAGGCGAATGTGCGGTGGGCATAGGCGATCTCCAGGCCGAAACGGTCGAAGAGAAGGGCCAGAGCTGGGCCGCCTGTTCGCCCTGGGTGATGGAATTGGTGGCCACGAAGCCTATGCTCGCCTTGCCGCGCCGCACATAGGCCCCGGCCTTGAGGAACCATGCCGCCACATAGTCCAGGGTGCCGCCGCTGCCGCCCAGCGCGGCCAAACCTTTGACCTGGGTCCGTTGCGCTTCGGACTGCATTTTGGAGCCCACGAACGGCGGATTGCCGAATACGTAAGAACAGTCCTCCGGGGCCAGCACCTCGTTCCAGTCTGTTTCCAGGGCGTCGGCGCAGCGGATGTGCGGGGCAGTGATCAGGGGAATGCGGGCATAGGTTTGGCCGAACTCCAGGGACAGGCGGTTGTTCATGATGTGGTCCATCATCCAGAGGGCCACCTCGGCGATGCGCGCCGGGAACTCGCCGATCTCAATGCCGAAGAACTGGTCCACGTCCACGATTGAGAGCAAGGCGGAATCCAGGGCCAAGTGGCCCTTGTGGTGTAGTTCCTTGAGCAGCTCCAGCTCCAGGAGCCGCAGCTCGCGGTAGGCGATGACCAGGAAGTTGCCGCAGCCGCAGGCCGGGTCAAAGAAGCGCATGCGCCGGAGCTTGTCGCGGAACTCGCCAAGGGCCTTGGCCTTCCCCGGCCCGCGGCGGGCCTTGAGCCTACTATTGAACTCCTCCCACAACGAGTCCAGGAACAGGGGCCGGATGACCTTGAGGATGTTTTTTTCCGTGGTGTAGTGCGCGCCCTGGGCTCGACGCTCGTCCCGGTCCATGACCGACTGGAACAGGGAGCCGAAAATAGCCGGGGAAATGGCGTCCCAGTTGAAGGCGCAGGCCTCCAGCAAAAGAGCGCGCATGGCTGAGTCAAAGGCCGGGATGGACAGGCGTTCGCGGAACAGGTCGCCGTTGACGTAGGGGAACCTGGCGAGGTCCTCGTCCAGGTTGCTTTGCCGTCGTTCCGGTTGAGTGTCCAGGATCTCAAAGACCTGGGCCAGCCACGGGCCGAGGTCGCTGCCGTCCTCCCGGGTGCGCTCTTGGATGAAGGCCATGAAACTGTCGCGCTCGAAGATGCCGGTGTCGTCAGCGAACAGGCAGAACAGCAACCGGACCAGAAAACGCTCCAGGTCCGGTCCGGCGTAGCCCGAGGCCTTGAGCGCGTCGTGCAGCCGCCCCATGAGTTCCGAGGCCTGGATGTTGACCGGGTCCTGATCGCGGAATTCGCGTTTGCGCGCGCCCACGATGAAGCCGAAGTCCTGCACGTGACGCGGCAGGTCCCTGAGCGCGAAATGGACTTCTGTGCCCGCGTCCAGGTCGTAGAGTTCGAAGGTTTGGAAGTCGCTGACCAGCAGGTACTGCGGCAGCTGATATTCCGGGAGGTGGGGGAAGTACGCGAAGGCTTGTTCTTTGGCCTTGTTCAGGTCGCGGCCCGCGCTCTTCTGCTCCACGAGGAGCCTGCCGGGCCAGAACAGGTCGATGTAGCCGCGTTTGTCGCCCAGGCGACGCACAGGCGCCTCGAAGCTCGCCACGCGACGGCGCGTGACGCCGAAAACCTTGAAGAAGTCATTGTAGAACGACTGGGTCTCGCCCTTCTCATAGCGTGCGTCCTTCCAGTCATGGGCAAAGGCGTAGGCGTTCCGGCGGATTTCATTCCAACTGAGCCGCATGGGGTGTCCTTATTCGAAAGTCGTCGCCGCGCTCCCCGGCGTTGTGAGCCACAACCGCCAGATGCGCCGGCAAAGGGTCATGCCACGGGGAGAGGAAAAAGCGTCTCGCGGATCACGCCCAGGACCTTGACGATGACGCGAGTCTCCGCCAGGACTTCGCCATCCTTGCCGTAGGTCGTGGTTTCCAGCACCTTGACCTTGAGGGCGTCGCCCGGCCTGATGATGTTCTCGCCGGAACGGAACCCGGCAAGCCAGGCATCATCATCGATGCGGGCGGAAAATCCCTTTCTCTCGTGGCGGAACTCCCACATGGAGTCGCCCAGGAAATCCGGCCTGCGGACCATCCAAATCTTGTTGACTTCATTGGAAATCGTCTCGCCTGTGAGCAGACTCGTCACATCTTCCTGGGTGATTCGAAGCGCCGGGGTCACGGAGGCGTCTCCCTCGTCGGAACTCATGGTGACGCTGCCGCCCTCGTCGAGGCCGTTCATGGCCTCGCTGATCCGGCTCATGCCGCGCGCGAGATCATAAGAGGAAATTGGGCGATAGGCGGGCAGCTTTTTCGCCTCCGAACTTTTCGCCAGTCGATGGATGTCGGCCGAAAGCTGCTCAAGCTCCTCGGTCCGGTCAAGGCTAGTTTTCCCTTCAAGATACTTGAGAACCTTATGCTTCGCCCGAACTAGATACCTGCCCACGGCAGGCTTCCAGTTCAGGTTGTTCAAATCCTGATCGTCGAAGGTTTCCAGGAATTGCTTGAGCCAGACCTTGATGGAGCCGGATTCGATCTCTTCCAGAAGGAGAACGGGCTTGATCTTGGAGTCCACGGACTGGACAAGGAGCTCGTCCATATCTTGCAGGGACTCAATGAAGGAGGCCACGGACCGGAACAGGCGTTCCGGTTCGCGCGAGCCTTTGGCGAAGCGCACCGTGACGCAGAAATCCGGGCGTTGATCGTCATTCAGTTTTTCAAGCCGGGCTTCCATCTCGTCCATCGCCTGGGGATAATTGGTTTCAAGTAAAAAAGAAAGGCACCGTTCCCCGGTGAAATTCCCCCCGGCATCACGCCCCGCCGGTGGGCCTCCGCGGCCCTATGCCCCCTGGGATCACGCGGAAGCGCTGCCGGCGGCCGATCCAGGGTCAGGCTCCGTGGCCGGCTCGGCCTTGGCGATCTCGCCGTCGATCATGGCCCGGATGGCCTTCAGGATGTCGGCCTCGGCCGCGCCTGACTCGCGCATGGCCCGGCCCACGGCCTCCACGCGCTGGGCAATGGGATCGGCCAGGGTCTGAATCTGGTCGCGGAACATGGGGCCTTCGCCCAGAAGCAGCCAGTTGGCGTTGACTTTAAATTCTTCGAGAATTCGAACGATGGTCTTGGACTTCACCTTGTCCTGCCCTTCTGGGTTGAGATACCCATGGACAGTGCTCTGCGCTTCGCCAATTTTCTTAGAGAAAGCGGCCTGATTGTTCGATGCGCATTCGGCGATCACTTTCAGGATTCGTTCAAAAAATTGTGTACACATTGTTCCTCTTTTCGAAATTTCGATTGACAACTTTCGAAATCTCGAATATCGGTCAATCAACATTAAGCGCGAACCGAACATTTTCACGCCAAGCCGGAGGAAACCATGTCGAGCGAAACCGTTCCCGAATTCGACGCCATCCTCTCGGACATCACGGCCTACTGCCGGGTCCGGGGGATTCCGGCCAGGGGCATGCTCACTCTGGCCAGGACCTGGACCCTTCAGCTCATGACCGAGAAGGCGTCAGATACTCGAGAAAAAGCGAAATCTCTTCCTGGGTCAGGCCCCGCACCTGCGCAGGCGTCCAGCCCCATTTCTCGGCGAAGAGGAGGTAGAGGGCGTTCCAGGAATCCGCGTCCCAGCCCTTCTTCCGCGCGTATTCTTGGGCAAGGGCCAGGTTCGCCGTATACAGGTGGGCTTCGGCATTGAGGAGGTCCTTCGTTGAAGGAGCTTTCCCGGTGAGGGCGGCGGTCTTCTTTTGAGTCATGGCAACCTCCCGCAGAATAACGGAACCAGCATTCCCGAGGTGACGTATGCAATTGCCTATCAGCCCTAACTTATCTTCATTGACACGGCAAGAGGCGCTCCGTCTCTGGCTTTCCCGTAACGGTCTTACGTTCTCCGAGCTCGGCCGCCGTCTGGGCGTGACGCCCAACAGCGTGTCCAAGCTCTGCGACCAGGAGACCATGCCCACCCGCCGCCACGCCCAGCTGGTGGACCAGGGCATTCCCGCCGAGCTGCTGCCCCGGGCCCAGGACATCAAGCCCGGGCCCAAGCCCCGCGACCTGCACGAGCAGTTCATGCAGGCCTTCCGGGGCTAGGTCCCGGTCCCGTATCGGATAGGCGTTTTCCCGCGTCCTGGTCCACGCAAAAACAGGCTGAGGTTTCGCAGATGCGGCCCACGTTCCCCTCTCTCGCGGCGGTTTTGCACCAGTTGGTCAAGCGCGCGCCCAGCGGCCTGCGGGCCGAGACCATCGCGGACATGCTGGGCAAGCCCTACGCCACGCTCATGAGCGAGCTTTCAAGCCAGCCCGGGCACAAGCTCGGCGCGGACCTGGTTCTGCCCCTCATGGAGGCGGCCGGATCGGACGCGGCCCTGCATTTCCTGGCCCGCGAGATGGGCGGGGCCTTTGTCCGGCTGCCCGAGGCCGCGCCGGGCGTGGAGCCCGTGCAGCGGCAGTGCCTCGTGGCCGTGAAGGAGTTCGGCGAGCTGGTGGCCCGCACGGCCGGTGGGCTGGCCGACGGCGAGCTTTCCGAGCGGGACCGGCGGGACATCCTGCGCGAGGGGCACGAGGCGGTCACGGCCATCATGGCCCTGCTGCGCCAAGTGGAGAGCGGCGATGGCCGCTGAGCCCCCGATCCTGTCCCAGGCCCTGGGGTTCGCGTTCATCGGCCTGATCGTGTTCTGCGCCGTCCGCGCCCGGAGCGGGCGGAAAAGGAGGAAGCCATGAGGGGAGTCGTGATCAACGGCAGGCCCGGCCTGCTGCTCGACCTGAACGATCCCGACGCGGCCCGGCTCTGCGCGGAGCGCACCCGGCGCGGGCGGGAGGACCTGGGCCCGGCGGAGCTGACCCGGCGGGTGGAGGAGGCCATCCGGGCCGTGGACGCCCTGGGCGGCGTGGAATGGCGCGAGGGCGGCCAGGCCTGCGTGGTCCTGGCCCGGCAGAAGCTCGTGCGCCTGCGCGACCTGCTGCCGCGCGGCGCGGCCCGGACGACGGAACCCGAAACCCGCTGCGAGCGCGGCTGCTACGTGGACTAGGAGGCCCCATGCTCTGGAAGCAGACCTACACCGGCCGGATGTTCTTTCCCCTGGCGCCCGACCCGGCGGCCGTGGCCGTGGAGGACGTGGCCCGTTCCCTGGCCATGCAGTGCCGCTTCAACGGCCACGTGCGGCGCTACTACAGCGTGGCCGAACACAGCGTGCTCGTCTCGCGGCTGGTGCCCGAGGCCTACGCCCTGGAGGGCCTGCTGCACGACGCGGCCGAGGCCTACATGGGCGACCTGATCCGGCCGCTCAAGGACGCGGCCATGCTCTACGCCGGGCAGGAGCGGGGCATCCTGGACTGGCGCGACGTGGAGGCCGGGGTGCAGGCCGCGGTGGCCCGGGCCTTCGGCGTCCCGGCCCTGGCCCATCCCTCGGTGAAACAGGCCGACATGGCCCTGCTCATGGCCGAGCGCGGCCAGCTCCTGGGCGATCCGCCCGCGCCCTGGGGCACGGAGTACGTCCGCCCGGCGGCCGTGACCCTGCACTGCTGGGCCCCGGAACAGGCGGAGGAGGAGTTTCTGGCGAGGTTCAGGGAGCTGAAGGGGTGATGATGATGGACCGCGCGCTCATGTTCAAGGACCTTGGCCGCCGGCTGGAGCCCGCCGAGGTGGCCGCGTTCTTCGGGGTTTCCGAGCGCCACATCCTGCGCTATTTTTCCCGCTACGGCGGGGTCAAGCTCGGTCGCCGTCCCGTGTTCTTTGAAAGCCTAATCTGCGAACACATGAGGAAAACCCATGCCGCACAAGCACATGAGGAACGGGAAATGGACGGGACGCTGGTTCGGACAGGTGAGGCACCTGGGGCGCAGGCACAGGAGCCCGCTGCTCGGCACCAAGACAGAGGCGGCGGACTGGGAGGCGGACAAGCGCCGCGAGCTGGAAGGCCCGACGCCCGCGCCGCCGAGATCAGCCGCATCGACCGCCACGGTCTCGTTGCTGGAATGGAGCAATAAATACCTGGACTTCGCGGTGCGCTACGTGCCCAAGACCTACAGCGAGAAGAAGATGATCCTCGCGCGGCTCATGGCCATGAAGGGGCTCGACGTGCTCATGCCCGCCGAAGCCTTCACGCCGGAGATGGCCCTGGACCATCTGCAGGGGCAGTACGAGGCCCGGGGAGGCAACGCCGCCAACAAGGAACGCAAGAACCTGGCGGCGGCCTGGGGCTGGGGGGTCAAGTTCAAGAGGCTGCCCTCCCTGAACCCCTTCCTGGCCGTGCCGCCCTTCCCCGAACACCGGGTGGACCGCTACGTGCCCTCGGAAGAGGACTTCTGGCGGGTGGTGGACGTGGCCACCGGACAGGACCGCACCCTGCTGCTGGCCTTCCTGCACACGGCCGCCCGGCGCGGGGAGCTCTTCCGGCTGCGCTGGGAGGACGTGGACTTCGAGGACGGCAGCGTCCGGCTGTTCACCCGCAAGCGCAAGGACGGCTCCATGGAGGCCGACTGGATACCCATGACCTGGGAGCTGATGTGGGAGCTTGCCGAGCACCAGGACAGGACCGGCCGGGCGCATGAGGGCCTGGTCTTCACGCACCAGGAGGGACGGCACAGGGGCGAGGCGTTCAAGGAGGATCGCAAGTTCATGCCGACCCTCTGCGAACGGGCCGACGTGAAGGTCTTCGACCGGCACGCCATCCGGCACCTCACCGCGAGCATCCTGGCCAAGAAGGGGGTGCCCCTGGTGATCATCCAGGGAATCCTCCGGCACAAGCGGCTCTCGACCACCGAACGGTACGTGAAGAAGCCGGACCATCTGCGGTCGCATCTGAGGCTGCTCGAAGGCGGCCTCGGACAAAAAGCCCAACACGCGGCCCAACACCGGGCCCAACAAAAGGCGGCGACGGCCTGAGGCTGCACCCTCGGACCGTCGCATAAAGGACAACCACAACCATGGCGATTGGGCTTTCTTCTAGAATGAAACAGGGGACCGGGTTGTTTCCCGATCCCCTGGATCTTGCTGGCGGAGCCGACGAGACTCGAACTCGCGACCTCCGACGTGACAGGCCGGCGTTCTAACCGACTGAACTACGGCTCCGCGCTATGAATCCGCTGGTGGGCGGAACAGGGCTCGAACCTGCGACCCCCGGCTTGTAAGGCCGGTGCTCTCCCAGCTGAGCTATCCGCCCCCGGGAAGGAGCTACTCACATGGGCAGGCTCTGTCAACGAACCCCGGAACCCCCGGCGGAAGGCTCATATGACATAGCCCGGCCCGGGTTGTCAAAAGAAATCATCAAAAAAATCGTTCGACGCAACAAATTGAATTGAAAGGACATTCATTATAGACCCGCGCCGGTCCAGAGAAAACGGCGTCCCTTGCGGCCGACGAAGCCCAGGCTCAGCCCCCGGTAATACAACGCGGCCGGTCCTTTCCCTTCACCGCAGGGCACGGCCTGGCCCGAGAGCAAGGCCTCCAGTTCGGCGGGCTCCTGGGCGTCGAACACGCGCCCGACCGGGAGGCTCGCCAGGGACGGCAGCAGCGGGCGGCACAGGGGATCGGGCCGAAAGACTCCGGCCGCCGTCTTGCCCAGGGCGAAGCCCTGCCAGCGAAGGCCCTGGGGCAGAAGCTCCAGCGCCCGTTCATGAAGGAAATAGACCTTGCCGTTGAAGTCGTGGATCTGACCCGGCGGCAGGGCCTCCCAGTCCACCGGGGCCTCCGTGGCCAGCCGGGCCGGGTTCAGACGCTTGCCGGGAAGGGCCGCGCGCTCCGAGGCGGCGGCTCGCCCCCCGCCCCGCCGGGTGAAGGCCGCCAGATAGAACCCCTGTCCCTGCGACTCCTCGGCCACCCGCAGCACGCCGCCGAGCCCGAGCAGCGGGGCGTCGAAGACGAAACCGTGGGGCGGCGACAGGGGCGCGGGCTCGAGGTCCAGTTCGGACAGGGCCCAGGCGGTCTGCTCCTCGTTCTCCTCCACATTGGTGGTGCAGGTCGAGTAGAGAAGCCGCCCCCCGGGGGCCAGGAGCGCGGCGGCCTTGGCCAGGAGCACGCGCTGAAGCCGCACCAAGGGCGCGGTCTTGTCGCCGGACCAGAGTTCGAGAACCTTGGGGTTGCGCTCCGCCGTGCCCCAGCCGCTGCACGGCGGGTCCAGCAGAATGTGGTCGAAGGAGCCCTCGGCCAGAGGCAGCCGTTCCGAAGAGAGACCTATCGTGGCCGTGTTGGCCGCGCCCATGCGCCGCAGGTTGGCGCGCAGGGTGGCCAGACGATCGGCCGAGGCCTCCACCGCCAGCACGAAGCCCTGAGAACCCACCATCTGGGACAGGAGACCGGTCTTGCTCCCCGGGCTGGCGCACATGTCCAGGACCACGGCCCCGGGAGGCGGCGCCAGGAGCAGGGGCGGGAGCATGGAGGAGCGGTCCTGGATGTAGACCCGGCCGAAACGAGCGGCCAGCGATCCACCCAGGGGAAAGGGTTCCCCGGTCAGGCGTCGCGCCAGCGGCCAGAAGGGCTCGGGCTCGAAGGCGAAGCCCTGTGCCCGCAGCAGATCCTCGATGCCCCCGGCCTCGGCCGCGCCGCCCACGAGGCGGAAGCTCCGTAACGAATGGCCCATCCCGGCGTCCTTGCTTTACAGAACACGGGGGGGCCTGCTAGAGTGCCGCCTCGCGCGTTCTGCTTCCACAGCGTTCATCTCACCGGAGGAACACCATGAAATTTTTAAGGAATATATCGATAGCCCTGGTCCTGACCCTGACTCTGGCGGGCGCGGCCCTGGCCCAGACGGCCAAGACCTACGCCGTGCTGCCCTTCAAGGTCAACGGCCCGGAGAAGTTCCTCTATCTCGGCCCGGCCGTGCAGTCCATGCTCACCTCGCGCCTGACCCTGCCCGGCAAGTTCGAGGCCCTGCCCAAGGAGGCCGCGGTCTCCCTGGGCTCCACCCCGCCGACGACGGGCACCCAGGGACAGTCCATGCTCGCCCGGGTAAACGGCCAGTACCTTTTCTGGGGCGCCGTGAACATCCTGGGCGACCACGTCACGCTGGAACTCCAGCGCATGGACGCCAAGGGCCAGGCCAAGACGGCCACCAAGGACATGTCCATGGAGGGCCTGGTGCCCGGCCTGGACGCCCTGGCCAAGGAACAACTGGCCGAACTCTTCGGCGCACCCAACCAGCCCACGCCGTCGCCCGAGCAGCGCGCCGCCGCGCCCTCCAATCCCGCCTTCCTGGCCGCCGAAGGCGCGAACGCCAATGACCCCATCGCCGCCGTGAACCCCCAGTTCCGCTATGAAGGCGGCGCCGACACCCCAGGCCAGTGGCGTTCCCAGAACCTCAAATACGCCTCGCGCGGCATGGTCGTCAGCGACGCCAACGGCGACCGCCGCCAGGAGGTCTTCATCCTCGGCCAGCACGCCCTCTATGCCTACTCCATGAAGGACGGCCGCCTGAACCCCCTGGACAGCATAGACTTCACCCAGAAATATGAACTGCTCTTCATCGGAGCGGTGGACGCCGACGGCAACGGCATCCAGGACATCGTGGTCGGGGCCTTCCGCGACGGCCAGCCCTACTCCATGATCTTCACCTTCGTGGGCAACAAGCTCGAGAAGATCCTGGACGGCGCCCGCGTCTTCCTGTCCGTCGTGGCCATGCCTCCGACCTACACGCCGACCCTCATCGGCCAGAAGCAGGGCTCCACGGAGCTGTTCAATTCCAAAAGCGTCTATGAATACCACCTGAACGGCAAGAACCTCGTGGAAGGCAAGCGCATCGCCCTGCCGGAGTTCGCCAACGTCTACAACTTCGCCTATCTCCCGGACCAGACCGGCTACAAGGTCGTGCTCATCGACGAGGACAACCACATCCAGATCTACAATCAGGCCCTGGACCTCCAGACCTCCACCGAAGACACCTACAACAGCTCGGCCGTCGACCTGGACGTGACCACGGCCCTGCCCGGCATGGCCGGCGGCGGCTCGGACTTCACCAAGCAGAGCTACTACATCCCCATGCCGATGAAGATCACGGCCTTCTCGGCCAAGGGCAAGTACGAACTGCTGGTGAACAAGGACATCTCAGTGGCCGCCCAGATCTTCGGCCGTTTCCGCACCTTCACCCAGGGCGAGTTGCACGCCCTGTTCTGGGACGGCGTGGGCATGAACCTGGCCTGGAAGACCCGGCGCATCAAGGGCACCGTGGTGGCCTTCCAGGTGGCCGACCCGAACAACGACGGCAAGCAGGATCTCTGTGTCCTGGTGAACACCTACCCCGGCACCATCGGGCTGGAGTTCCGCAAGACCGTGCTCATCGGCTACGAGCTGAACACCGACGCGATCCAGAAGTAGTCGGGAGGGGAACACATGCGCGCCATGATCCGCTTGACGGCCGTCCTGCTGGCCGCCGTCGTCCTGCTCTCGGGCTGCGGCCGCGACGAGCCCAAGGGCGATGCCCCCAAGCAGGGCAAGACGGCCGTGATCCGTCTGTCCTACGCCAACTTCCCGCCCGCCTCGACCTTCCCCTGCGTACAGATGGAACGGTGGAAGCAGGAGGTGGAGCGGCGCACCCAGGGCCGGATCGTGGTCGAAACCTACCCCGGCGGCACATTGCTGGAAGCCAAGAACATGTTCAAGGGCGTGCAGGATGGACAGGCCGACATCGGCTGCCTGTCCATGTCCTATCAGCCCGGCGTGTTTCCCCTGACCACAGTGGTGGAGCAGCCCGTGGGCTTCCGCTCCTCCCGGACGGCCAGCCTCGCGCTCTTCGACCTCTTCGCCAAATACGATCCGGCCGAGTTCAAGGCCGTGAAGGTGCTCACCCTGTTCACCTCCGCGCCCTCGAACATCATGAGCACGGTTCCGGTGAAATCCCTGGCCGACCTCGCCGGTTTGGAGCTGCGGGCCTCGGGCGCCCCCTCCAAGATGCTCTCGGCCCTGGGCGCGACCCCGGTGTCCATGCCCATGTCCCAGGCCCCGGAAGCCCTGCAGAAGGGCTTGGTCAAGGGGCTGCTCTCCTCCCTGGAGGTGCTCAAGGACTTCAACTTCGCGGAGTCCTGCCGCTACGAGACCGTGACCGACTTCCCGGTCTACCCCTTCGCCGTGGTCATGAACCGGGCCAAGTGGGACTCCCTGCCCGACGACGCGAAGGCCGTGCTGGACGGGCTCGCCCGGGAGCAGGCCGAGTGGACCGGAGTCTACATGGACGGGCACGTGCGCGAGGCACTGACCTGGTCCAAGAACACCTACGACATCCAGATCTTCGAACTGTCCGACGCCGAACGGGCCGAGGCCCGGGCCAAGACCGCCGGACTCATCGAGGAATGGAAGGCCCAGGCCGCGGCGGCGGGGTTGCCCGCCGACACCATCCTGGCCGACCTGAACCGGCTCAAGGCCGAGCACGAGGCGGCCGAAGCCAAATAACGACACGACGGGCGCCTCCCAGGGGGCGCCCGCGTTTTTCCGGGACGCCATGACCGACGCCCTCTCACGCTTCACATCCCGCCTCGCCAAGGCCCTGGCCGCGCTCTCCGGCGTCCTGCTGCTGGCCATGACGGCCCTGGCCTGCGCCAACATGATCGCCCGGGCCGTCTGGGTTCCCCTGGAGGGGACCTTCGAGGTCATGGGCTTTCTCGGGGCCATGTCGGCGGCCTTTTCCATGGCCTGGGCCCAGCTGAACAAAAGCCACATCAGCGTGGGCATCCTCTTCGGCCGCCTGCCACGAACCCTCCGCCGCGTCCTGGACGCCGCCGCGAGCCTGGCCTCCTGCGTCTTCTTCCTGCTCCTGGCCGAGCAGGTCCGCCGCTGGGCCGCCTTTCTCGTGGAGACCGGCGAGGTCTCGGAAACTCTGCATTGGCCCTTCCACCCGTTCGTCCTGGCCTCGGCCTTGGGCTGCCTGGTCATGGCCCTGGCGCTCTTCCTGGACTTCCTCCTGACGGCCTCGGGCCGGACCAAGGTCTAGATGGAACTCGGAACCATGGCCCTGACGGGCATCGCCGTCCTCCTGGCGCTCTTCCTCTTCACCCGCCTGCCCGTGGGCTTCGCCATGGGCATGGTGGGCTTCGCGGGCTTCGCCGCCGTGCTCGGACCCAAGGCCGCCCTGGGCATGCTCGGCACCGAGGTCTGGAACGTCTTCTCGTCCTATGGCCTCACGGTCATCCCGCTGTTCATCCTCATGGGCCAGATCTGCTTCTACTCCGGGGTCAACGAGCGGCTCTACACCACGGCCTACGCCTGGATGGGCCACATCCGGGGCGGCTTGGCCATGGCCACGGTCCTGGCCTGCGCGGGCTTCGCGGCCATCTGCGGCTCGAACACCGCCACGGCGGCCACCATGAGCACCGTGGCCCTGCCCCAGATGCGCAAGTACAAGTACAGCCCCGTACTCGCCACCGGATCCGTGGCCGCGGGCTCGACCCTGGGCGTGGTCATCCCCCCCAGCGTGGTCCTGCTCATCATCGGCCTGCAGACCGGCACCTCCATCGCCCGCCTGTTCTGGGCCAGCCTGCTGCCCGGCCTGCTCCTGGCGGTGCTCTTCCTGCTCGTGGTGGCCGTGGCCTGCCGTCTGCGGCCGCAGTGGGGCCCCACGGCCCCCCGCGCGAGCCTCGGCCGGCGGTTGCGCGCCCTGCCCGGCGCTCTGGAAATGCTCGTGCTCTTCGGCCTGGTCATGGGCGGGCTGTTCGCGGGCTTCTTCACCCCCACCGAGGCCGGGGCCGCCGGGGCCGCAGCGGCCCTGCTGCTCTCCGCCGGAACCCGCCGCCTGAGCCCGCGCGACTTCATCCGGGCCGTCACCGACACCATCAAGGTCTCCAGCATGATCATGGTCATCATCCTGGGAGCCGTGATCCTGGGCCGCTTCCTGGCCGTGACTCGACTGCCCTACGAGGCGGCGGCCTTCGTCTCCTCCCTCCAGGCCCCCCCGGCCTTGGTGGTGCTCGTGATCTGCGCCATCTACGCCTTGGGCGGCATGCTCATGGACGCCCTGGCCCTGCTTCTGGTGACCCTGCCCATCTTTCACCCCGTGGCCCTGGCGTTGGGTTTCGACCCGGTCTGGTTCGGGGTGGTCATCACCGTGGTCACCACCATGGGAGCCATCACCCCGCCCGTGGGCGTGAACACCTTCATCGTGGCCTCCATGGCCCCGGAAGTGCCCATGCCCAAGGTCTTCCTGGGCGTATCCCTGTTCATGTCGGCCTACCTCGTCTGCGTGCTTCTGCTCCTGTTCTTCCCGGACCTGGCCCTCTGGCTGCCGCGCTTCGTGGGCTGAGGACGCCTCCGTGCCCGAGGTTCTCCATCTGCCCGTGAGCGCCGCCGAGGCCGGACAAAAGCTGCTGCAATTCCTGGAGCGCCGCCTGGAGGGAGTGCCGCGCCCGGCGCTCATGCGCTGGATCCGGACCGGCCAAGTGCGCGTGGACGGCGGACGACGCAAGCCCTTCGACCGGGTGGAGGCCGGGCAGACCGTGCGCGTTCCCCCGCACCATCCCGGCGAGGCCACGCCGGACCTTCCCGCTCCCACGGGCGAACTGGACATCATCCACGAGGATGAAGAGATCATAGCCGTGGCCAAGCCCGCCGGATTGCCCTCCCACGCCGGAACCGGCCACGCCGATTCCGTGGACGCCCGGCTCAAGGCCCGCTTCGAGGACGCGATCTTCGCCCCGGCCCTGGCCCACCGCCTGGACCGCGACACCTCGGGCCTGCTCCTGGCGGCCAAGACTCACACGGCCCTGCGCCGCCTCAACGAACTTTTTCGCCAAGGGCTCACGGGCAAGACCTACCTCGCCTGGGTGCGCGGCTCCTGGCCCCATGCCGGGGTCACGCTCTTGGAGGATCTTCTGGAAAAATCCGGGGAGCCCGGGCGGGAACGGGTGCGCGCCGGAAGCGGCAAGCCCGCCCTGGCCGAGGCCGCGCCGCTGGTCGTCGGCGCGGCGGAAAGCCTCCTGGCCGTGCGGCTGCGCACCGGCCGCACGCACCAGATCCGCGTCCAACTGGCCACTCGGGGCCATCCCGTGGTGGGCGACCCCAAGTACGGCGAACCCGATCCCGGCGGCCTGCACCTGCACGCCTGGCGTCTGACCCTGCCCGGGCGAACCCTGCTCTGCGCGCCGCCCTGGCGCGGCGCGCGCGCCGTGTCGCGAGAGGCGCTGGCCCTTGCCCTGCGGGCCTTTCCGGAATGAAAGCATTTTTCCCTTGCCCGCGCGGGCGGGCCTCGGCTAGACTGGGGCCCGCGAAACGCCCTGTGAAGACCAACGACATCAAAACAATCCAGGAGGATACATTGAAGCACCTCCTCTTGCTTCTCCTGAGCGCCACGCTCTTGTTTTCCGCAACCGGCTGCACCACGGCCTACAAGGCCGCCGTGGACGAACGGAGCATCGGCACCCAGACCGACGACGAGATCATGACCGCCGAGATCAAGGCCGACTTCCTCCAGGACGAGTTGATCAAGTATATGGACTTCGACGCCGCCGTGTACGACGGCCACGCCTATGTCCTGGGCGAGTATGAATCCCAGCAGCAGGTCGCCCGCAGCGTCCAGATCGCCCGGGCCGTGGACGGGGTGCGGGCCGTGACCACCTACATGCTGCCCAAGAAGGACGACGAACTCTGCGGCACCACCGACAACCTGCTTCTTTACGGCAAGATCAAGAAGGAACTCATCGCCGACGAGGACGTCAAATCCACCAACGTGAACACCAAGGTCATCCAGTGCAACGTGGTGCTCCTGGGCATCGTCGGCTCGCAGGCCGAGGCCGACCGCGCCGTGAACCACGCCAAGGGCGTCGACGGCGTACGTAGCGTGAAATCCTTCCTGCGCGTCGCGCGCTGAACCGGATCGAGGCGTCGTTGGCGCGTTTTCCGGTCCGTTTTTCCCCCCGCCGCGACCTGACGCGCGTCGGTTTCCTCGTTCTGGCCCTGCCCCTGGCCCTGCTGCTGGCGGGGTGTTCCGGCCTGGAGCCGATGCGTTCCCTGCCCTCCGCGCCGGTCTGCAGGCCCACGAGCACGGAGCCCTGCCCCCCTCCGGAGGGAACGGCCCGGAAGACCTCCGCCTCCACGGCTCCGGGCTCGGAACTGGTGCTCACGGCCCGGACCATGATGGGCACCCGCTATAAATACGGGGGCATCGCCCCGCAATCCGGCTTCGACTGCTCCGGCTTCACCCGCTGGGTCTTCGAACAGCATGGGCTGGACCTGCCCCGCTCCTCGGTGGAACAGTTCGAGATGGGCAAGCCCGTGGGCTTCGAGTCGCTCAAGCCCGGAGACCTCGTCTTCTTCCGCATCCGACGCCGCAACCAGGGCCTGCACGTGGGCATCGTCACCGGCCCCGGCACCTTCATCCACAGCCCCAACCGGGGCGACCGGGTGCGCGAGGAATCCTTCCTCCAGCCATACTGGGTCGGCCGCTACATCGGCGCGCGCCGCGTCCTCAACTGAGCCGCGCGGCGGGAAAATTTCCGCCAGCCGCTATTGACAACCCGTCTCCGCTGTTTACTTTCCACCCGGCCCGGCCGTTCGGCCGACCGTCAGAAAAAAACACCTGATCTGCCATAAGGAGGAAACATGTCCCTGAAACCGCTTCACGATCGCGTGCTCGTTCAGCGCCTTGAAGGCGAAGAGAAGACCAAGGGCGGCATCATCATCCCCGACACCGCCAAGGAGAAGCCCATGCAGGCCAAGGTCGTGGCCGTCGGCCCCGGAAAGGGCAAGGCCAAGATGACCGTGAAGGCCGGCGACATGGTCCTCATCGGCAAGTATGCTGGCAACGAGTTCAAGGTCGACGGCAAGGATCTGGTCATCCTGCGCGAGGAGGACATCCTCGCCGTGATCGAGAAGTAGGAGGAGACCATGTCCGCCAAGACCATTCATTTCGACGAGAAAGCCCGTGCGGGCCTGCGCAAGGGTGTGAACGCCCTGGCCGAGGCCGTGAAGGTCACCCTGGGCCCCAAGGGCCGCAACGTGGTCATCGAGAAGAGCTGGGGCGCGCCGGTCATCACCAAGGACGGCGTGACCGTGGCCAAGGAGATCGACCTCGAAGACAAATTCGAGAACATGGGCGCCCAGATGGTCAAGGAGGTCGCCTCCAAGACCAACGACGTGGCCGGTGACGGCACCACCACCGCAACCGTCCTGGCCCAGGCCATCTTCAACGAAGGCCTCAAGCTCGTGGCCGCCGGCCGCAATCCCATGTCCGTCAAGCGCGGCATCGACAAGGCCGTCGAGGCCGTCAACGCCGAATTGGACAAGATCAGCACCCCCACCCGCGACCGCAAGGAAATCGCCCAGGTGGGCGCCATCTCCGCCAACAACGACGCCACCATCGGCCAGATCCTGTCCGAAGCCATGGACAAGGTCGGCAAACAGGGCGTGATCACGGTTGAAGAAGCCAAGAGCATGGAGACCTCGCTGGACGTGGTCGAGGGCATGCAGTTCGACCGCGGCTACATCTCGCCCTATTTCGTCACCAATCCCGAGAAGATGGCCTGCGAATTCGAGGATCCCTACATCCTCATCAGCGAGAAGAAGATCTCCAACATGAAGGATCTCCTGCCCGTGCTCGAGCAGGTGGTCCGTCAGGCCAAGCCCCTGGTCATCGTGGCCGAGGACGTGGACGGCGAGGCCCTGGCCACCTTGGTGGTCAACAAGCTGCGCGGCACCCTCAAGGTCTGCGCCCTGAAGGCTCCGGGTTTCGGCGACCGCCGCAAGGCCATGCTCCAGGACATCGCCGTGGTCACCGGCGGCAAGGTCGTCTCCGAGGACCTGGGCATCAAGCTCGAGAACATCACCATCGCCGACCTGGGCACCGCCAAGCGCATGGTCGTGGAGAAGGAATCCTCCACCATCGTGGACGGCGCGGGCAAGAAGGACGCCATCCAGGCGCGCATCGCCCAGCTCGAGGCCGAGATCAAGGACACCAGCTCGGATTACGACCGTGAGAAGCTCCAGGAACGCCTGGCCAAGATGGTCGGCGGCGTGGCCGTGATCAAGGTCGGCGCGGCCACCGAGACCGAGATGAAGGAGAAGAAGGCCCGCGTGGAGGACGCCCTGAACGCCACCCGCGCCGCCGTGGAAGAGGGCATCGTGCCCGGCGGCGGCACGGCCTACGTGCGCTGCGTCCCGGCCTTGGAAAAGCTCAAGTCCGTCGACGACGACGAGGCCGCCGGCGTGGACATCGTGCGCCGCGCCATCGAGGAGCCCCTGCGCCAGATCGCCGGCAACGCCGGATTCGAAGGCTCCGTGGTGGTCGAGAAGGTGCGCTCCGGCAAGGGCGGCTTCGGCTTCAACGCCGCCACCGGCCAGTACGAGGATCTCATCAAGGCGGGCATCATCGATCCCAAGAAGGTCAGCCGCGTGGCCCTGCTGAACGCCGCCTCGGTCGCCTCCCTGCTGCTCACCACGGAATGCGCCGTGGCCGAGAAGCCCAAGGAAGACGACGAAAAGAAAAAGTAGACGACGACAGAGAATCAGTTGATCGAGGCCGGGCGTTCGCGCCCGGCCTTTTTTTCGTCCGGGCGGAGGGCGGGATCAGGGGCAGAATTCGCCCCGCACCTTGCAGTTGAACTTTTCGATGACTTCGTTGGATCGGGTCAGAGACTCGTCACGCACGCAGGAGGCCCAGTCCTGCATGCGCTTCACATAGCGCTCCACCTCGGCGCGGCAGGCGTTGTACTCGTCTTCGGAAGTGAACTCGCGGTTCTCGCTCTGATCCGTGCAGGCGGGCGGGGTGTCGTCGGGTTGCAGGCACCATGCCCCGGCCCCCCGACAGAGGGCGACGAGCAGGAGGAGCAGGGCAAGGGTTGTGGTTCTCATAAGGTAGGCTCATCCGAAAGGGATGGGCGCGAAGCGCTGCTTACGCTCTTTCCCCTCCCCCGACAAGAGGGTCCATAAACTTCCCTTGGAGAAACAATCCTTTTCAAAGAAAAACGATATATTGCAATCTACATCAAAGAATGAGCCCGGGACTGGTGGCGCGATTTTGCGGAAATTCCAGCGCACCTGGCGCCAGCATAGCAGACATTCGAGGGAAAAAGGTACTGCCGGAAGCAGGGAAAAACATTGCGCCACGGCCCGCGGGCGACGCGGTCAGCGCCGTGAACGGATCACCGCCAGCACACGTTCCGTGAGCGTGGCGAACTCCGGCTTGGTCACCTGGTCGTCGGCCTTGACCGCCTCGCCCTTGTGCCGCAAGCCCTTGGATATGAGGGATGAGAAAAGCACCACCGGCAACCGGGACAGATCCTTGTCCTCCTTGATGCGCCGGGTCAGGGTGTAGCCGTCCAGGCGGGGCATCTCCACATCGGAGACGAGCACGTCCAGGTAGTCCGTCACCGATCGCCCCTCGCGCACGGCCTGCCCGCGGATTTCCACCAGGGCTTCCCAAGCCTCCTGGCCGTCGTTGACCACTCGGACCTCGAAATTGGCGGTCTCGAAGTTCTGACGCAGAAGTTGGCGCACCGAAGTGGAGTCGTCGGCCACCAGGGCCCGAAACCGCTCCTCGGCCTTGGGAATGACGGCTGGATCGTGGACCGCGTAGGTCTTGTCCAGCTCGGACAGAGCCAGTTCCAGGTCGAGCAGCAGGGCGAAATGCCCATCCAGGTCCAGGGTGCCGGTGATGCAGTTCTCGCGCATGTTGGCCACGAAATGGCTGGGCGGCTCCACGGCGGTCCAGTTGACGCGGTGGATCATGGTCACGCCGGAGACGAGAAAGCCGGTGATGGTGTTGTTGAACTCGGTGACGATGATCGGCTCGTTCCGGTTCGGTTGCCGCTCCATGCCCAGCCAGACGGCCAAGTCCACCACGGGCAGGATGAGGTCGCGCAGGGGGATGGCCCCGAGGAAGCTCGGATGTCCCGCAGCCGGGGACGGCGCCAATCCCTCGGGGGCCTCGACCACCTCCAGGACCTTGGCCACGTTCACGCCGAAATGGTGCCGCAAGGGCCCATCCGGCGTCCGCTCGTCCACGAAGAACTCGATGATCTCCAGTTCGTTGGTCCCGGTTTCCAGGAGAATGCCCGTGTCCGTGGCGGCCATGCTGCGCTCCCGCGTGAGAGGTGTGGGCCTACTATAGCCGCCTCCCCGACGAAGGCATTTATTATCTGATGCGGTGCCCGGCTCGGGTCAGGACGGCCAAGGCCGTCTCCAGCGCGGGCTCGCGGACCAGGACGTAGTCCGTATCGAAGGTGGACACGGCGAAGATGCTCACTCCGGCCTCGGCCAGGGGCGCGGCCAGGGAGGCCAGCACCCCGGTCAAGCCGAAGTCCAGGGGGCCCATCACCTCCAGGGCGCGCCAGCCGGTTTCCACCGCGGCGGCTGACGGGGCGGACTCCTCGGGACAAACCAGAGACAATTCGGCGGGAGTGCGGACCAGAGCCCAGAAGCCCGGCCCGAGCCCGGAAAGGACTTCGGCCGGGGGCGTGCCCTCGGGGAGGCGGCAAACGGCCAAGCGGCCGGGCGCCAGGGACAGTATGAGCTGTTTCACGCGGGGCTCCTCGTCGCCGGTCCCCGCTTTCGGGCAAAACGGCTGGAAAGGCAACGGCCTCAGGACGTGGCCACGTTGCTGCCCACGGCCGGAATCAGGGAGAGGATATCCCACTGCAGGGGCTCTTCGTGCTTGACCGGCCGCTTCAGGGTCGCGCCCAGAACCTCGTCCCAATGCACCGGGGAGATGCCCACCCAGGGGCTGCGGGTCGTCAGGTCGGACTCGCAGAGCACATGCCCAGCGGGCAGGTCGCGGGAAAAGACGATGCTCTTGCGCAACTTCTTGGCCGCGCCCTGCTCCTCGGGGAAGACCTTCTTGCCTTTGATGATCACGGCCTTCTCCACCTCGCGGATCATGGAAACCATCTGGGCCAGCTCAGCGGGCTCCAGGGAGGCTTGGTGGTCGGTGCCCTTCATGGTCTTGTCCAAGGTGAAATGGCGCTCCACCACGCAGGCTCCCAGGGCCGCGGCCGCCACGCTGGGGGCGATGCCGCGTTCGTGGCCGGAGTAGCCGACGGGTACGCCGTAGCGCTCACGCAGGCTGTCCATGACCGGCAGGCCGATGCACTCCTCGGGGCAGGGATAGGTGCTGTTGCAGTGCAGAAGGACGATCTCGTCGTGAGAGCGGCGCAGTTCGGCCATGGCGATGTCGATGTCCTCAAAGGCGCTCATGCCCGTGGAGAGAATGATGGGCACCCCGGCCTCGGCGGAACGGCGCAGAAGCGGCACGTTGACCAGATCCGCGGAACAGATCTTCAAGAGCTCGACGTCCAGGTCCAGGATGCCGCGCAGGCTGGGCTCGTCCCAGCAGGAGGCGAAAAAGACCAGTCCCAGGGATTCGGTGTAGACCTTCAGGTCGGCCATCTGCTCCAAGGAGAGCTCCAGGGCTTCACGATGTTCGCCGTAGGTCGCCCCGAAGCTGTTGCGGCCCGAATAGGCGGCCTCGCGTCCGGCGCGGGTGAGCAAAGCCTCCACGTCCCTCTTCTGGAACTTGACGGCCTGCACTCCGGCCTTGGCGGCCTCCTCGATCATGCGCTTGGCGAGTTCGAACTCGCCCTGGTGATTGTTGCCGACCTCGGCCACGATGAAGCAGGGGTGGCCGGGGCCGATCTTCACACCGGAACGCAGGGTGACGGACCGCTGGTGCTTGTTCATGTCAGAATCTCATGATGTCGATCCCCCGGCTCTCGCAGAGGGGCTTGAGTTGCTCATAGATTTCGTCCTGCTTGCCGAAGGAGGTGACGACCACGGCGTCGCAGCGCAACGACTCGAGCACCTGGGGGTGCGCCACCACATGGCCGTGGAAATTGCGGCCATGCTTGGCGGGGTCGTTGTCCAACAGCGCCACGACGATGAAATCACTCTCGCGCAGGGCCGAAAGCACCACCTCGCAGGTCTCCGAAGCGCCGAACAAGGCCAGTCGCTTGACGCCCCGGGGTTTGAGCCCACGCAGGCGGTTCTGAATGAAGGACTTGACCGTGGAGTACAGGCGGATGGTTTCCGAGGAATAGTCCGAGAACATGCGCCGCCGCATGGCGTCGCCATCGGGCGTGAGCACGTAGCGGAAACTCTTGCCGTTGACCGGCAGGAACTCCACCAGGCGTTCGGACTGGAGGGTGTTCAGATACTGGTTGATCATCGCGCCGGAGAGTTTGAGCCTCCGCCCCAGCTCATACTGGGAGAGATCGCTCTCCGTGGCCAGGGAGTCGAGGATCGCCAGAACCCTGGTTTCCTTGCTGGGCTTCAGGTACTTTCCATCAGCGAGCGGCATTTGATTCATGGGAACCGACCATCCAAACTCATCTTTTCAGGGTATACCGGGCGGCTGTTCATTCAGTCAACGATCATTCCCCGGCAGACTGGTTTTAGCAAAATCCGGTCCAACGGCAAAAATGTCCGCCTTGTTTTTCATATTATACTGAATTTATAATCATTTTTTTGTCAGACGCTTTTGCATCCCCCTGTCAGAGGCGATTCATTCATTCGCCCACACAATGAAACATCGACCATTTTGACGCTTTTCTTTAACCCAAAGCCTCCTTCCTCGGCAGTGCTTGCCCCCTTCGCCGCGTTTCCCGCGCAATTCCTTGGAAAACCAAGGCGATTCTTGAAAGTGAGCGCGCACACCTTGCCAGGAAGTGCCTTCATCCCTATACTCGGCCCCCATTCTTTCCACTCACGAGGAGACCATGAAGAGCACCGCGCCGGACAACGAACGCCCCTGGCTTGCCAAATACGACCCGGAGGTTCCCTGGGAACTGCCGTACGAATACATCCCCCTCTTCGAGTATCTGGACCGCGCGGCCGAAAATTGGCCGAAACGCAAGGCCGTCATCTTCCAGAATTTCCGCCTGACCTACTCCAAGCTCAAAAAAATGACGGAAACGGTGGCCGCCAATCTGCGGGCCCAGGGAGTGCGGCCCGGCGACCGTGTGGCCGTCATGCTGCCCAACACGCCCCAGGCCATCATCACCTACTGGGGTGTTCTGCGGGCCGGGGCCGTGGTGGTCATGACCAACCCGCTCTACATGGAGACGGAGATCCTGCACCAGTTCAACGACTCCGGCGCCCGGGCCCTGGTCATCCTGGATCTGCTCTGGCCCAAGGTGGAGAAACTCCGCGACCAGATCCCCATCGAGAAATTCTTCGTCACCAGCATCGCCGACTGCCTCGCCTTCCCCCTGAACCTGCTTTACAAGGTCAAGGCCCGCCGGGACGGCCACCGCCCGGTCGTGCCCTTTGACGGCGCCGGCGTGCTGCCTTGGACCACGCTCACAAAGGGCACGGACACCTTCACCTTCCAGGGCGTGGACCCCAGGAAGGACATGGCGGTGCTGCAATACACCGGCGGCACCACCGGCGTGTCCAAGGGCTGCATGCTCTCCCACGCCAACCTCGGGGCCAACGTGCAGCAGTGCCGGGCCCTGCTGCACACCCTGGGCGACCAGCAGGAGACCTTCATCGGCATCCTGCCCTATTTCCACATCTACGGACTCACGGTCTGCATGAATCTGGCGACCATGCTCGGAGCGGCCCAGGTGCCCTTCCCGCGGTACTCGCCCAAGGACGTGCTCAAGGCCATCCACAAAATCCGGCCGACCATCTTCCCCGGAGCCCCGGCCCTGTATATCTCCCTGCTCCAGCAAAAAGACGTGGCCAAATACGACCTCAAATCCATCAAGTTCTGCGTCTCCGGCTCGGCTCCCATGCCGGTGGAGTACATCGACCAGTTCAAGAAGATGACCGGAGCCGAGATCCTTGAGGGCTTCGGCTTGACCGAGGCCTCGCCCGTGACCCACCTCAACCCTCTCTCCGGCAAGCGCAAGCCCGGATCCATCGGCATGCCATTCCCGGACACCGACGCCTGGATCGTGGACATGGAGGTGGGCTCCGTGACCCTGCCCCCCGGCAAAATGGGCGAACTGGTCATCCGCGGGCCGCAGGTCATGATGGGGTATTTCAACCGCCCCGACGCCACGGCCGACGTCCTGCGCAATGGCCGGCTCTACACCGGCGACATCGCGACCATGGATGAAGACGGCTACTTCTACATCGTGGACCGGAAAAAAGATCTCATCATCTCGGCCGGGTACAACATCTACCCCCGCGAGATCGACGAGGTGCTGCACTCCCATCCCAAAATCAAGGAAGCCGTGGCCGTGGGCATCCCCCATGGAACACGCGGCGAAGTGGTCAAGGTCTTCGTGGTCCTGGAGGACGGCGAAAAGATGACCAAGAGCGAGGTCATCGCCTTCTGCCGAGGCAAACTGGCCAATTACAAGGTGCCGCGCCTGGTGGAATTCCGCACCTCCCTGCCCAAGACCATGGTCGGCAAGGTGCTGCGCCGGGCCCTGCGCAGCGAGGAGGATCAGCGACGGAAAAGCGGCGGCGCCGAGGAACAGCTCGAAGAATGAGCGCGGCGCGGGCCCAGCGATCCGCTCCCATGACACGCAAGGCCGGGACACCCCGGCCTTTCTTTTTCAAACCTGACCGTCCCCCTCCATCTCGCAAGACAGATAGCAACGTAAATTCAATCCGTTGCAGACGATGCCCGCCCCCTCACCCGTAACGAGCCTTGCCCTGGAACGCTTGAGCGGTTCCCGCCCGAAAAGCCTCAGCCGAGCTTGATCGCAACACAATTCATTGTTTTTATTTGTGATAATCTCGCAATGTCGGCGGTGCTTCATTGACGCGCATCCGCAGCCTTCTCCCCCCTGATCTGCCCTGAAAACGAGCAGAAGATGACGCGATGACGGAGCTGACCAGCCGAGTCTGAACTTTATCATGAAAAAATCCAGACTGTACCGGGCCTGCGGCGGCGCACAATACGCTCCGCTACCCCAAGCCCGAATGCGGACGACAAGGCGCCCCCTGCCCCACACAGAGGGAAAAAGGAAACAATTACAAGGAGAAGAATTCAGCGCGGACGACGGCGATAGTCCTGGGCCGCAGTCACGAAGCGTGGGGCCCAATGACGTTCACCCAAGGCATGGATGTGCGTGTAACCGGCGAAGACGTTGTTCCGAACGAGGCCATCCCGGCCCTGGAACAGGCCCTGTCCGCGCGTCATGCGCAGGGCGAAGGCCGAGGAATCGGCGGCTGTCGTGGCGAGACAGGCCGAGTAATGAAACTCGTGGCCGCGCAGGACGGCGCCCGCGGGATGGAAGGGATTGTCCCGCTCCACCAGGGCTTCCACGTAGCCCAGGCCCTGCGGCTTGGGGCAGAGGGTGGTGGTCAGGTCGAAGACTCCGGCCAAAGGATAGGTCCGGCCGTGCATCTCCAGGGCGCTGCAGAGGTACATGAAACCGCCGCACTCGGCGTAGATCGGCAATCCTGCCGCAGCCAGGGCGCGCACGTGGTTGCGGATGAGCGCATTGGCCGAAAGTCCTTCGGCCTGGGTTTCGGGGAATCCGCCTCCGAGGTACAGGCCGTGAATCTCGGGCCAGGGGGCGGAATCCAGCAGACTCAGCCGGACCAACCGTGCGCCGGCCCGTTCGAGGGCTTCCAAATTTTCAGGGTAGTAGAACCAGAGCGCGGCGTCCTGGACATACCCGATGACCGGCCCATCAGAGAGAGGCGTTTCGGGCCAAAGCGGGGTCGCCGGGACAGGCAGGTCCGGGGCCATCCGGGCCACATCCAGAATCCGTTCCAGATCGAGCCAACCGGCGGCCAGCCGTCCCAACTGTTCCAGCGCGGCTTCCCGGTCGACATGCTCCTGGTCCGAAACCAGCCCCATATGCCGCTCCGGAATGGGATTTTCCGCCACCTTGGGCAGCATGCCCAGCACGGGAACATCGGTGTACGTCTCAATGGCCTCGCGCAGAATCCGCCGATGCCGCTCCCCCGCCGTGCGGTTGAGAACGACCCCGGCCAGATTCAGCCCAGCCTCGAAGTTGCGGCATCCGGCCACCACGGCCGCCGCCGTGCGGGTCATCTTGGTGCAATCCATGACCAAAATCACCGGCGCGGCCAAAAGGCGGGCCAATTCGGCGGTGGAGCAACTGCCGGCCACATCCTTGCCGTCGAACAGTCCCCGGTTTCCCTCAATGAGGGCGAGATCGAACCCCTGGGCCTTGCCCGCGAACAGGGAAAGCAGGGTCTCGGCGGGGAGCAGGAATGGGTCCAGGTTGGAACAGTCGGCGCGGGCGGCCAGGCCGAGCCAGGCGGCGTCGATGTAGTCCGGCCCCTTCTTGAACGGGCGAGGGGCGTGTCCGGCCTGAAGCAGGGCCCGGCAGAGCCCGAGGCTGACGATGGTCTTGCCGGAGCCGCCGGAAAGGCCGGCCAAGATGAGTCGCGGGGTGGAGGCCATGCGCTGCGGTCCTGGAACGAGAAAAGCCTTGCCCAGAAGACTGGGCAAGGCCCTCTCGATCATCCATGCGGACGGGAGGCGGTCTAGTCCTCGCCCTCGGCGTGCTTGCCGGCGCCCTTGAGGCCGTACATCGTCGTGCTGCCGCTGGACCAGAAGACCATTTCGCCCTCGTTGACCAGGGCGGTGAGAACCTTCTTCACTTCACGGGCCTTCTCATCCGGGAACAGATCCGTGAAGTCGTTGAAGTAGAACTTGGTCTTGGTCTTGGACTTGGAGTTGCAGAAATCAATGATCTTCTGTTTCGCCTCATTGAGTTCAAGCGCCATAGCATTAGCCCCTTGTTTGTGGCGGGCGCGGAGAGATCCTCCCCGCGCCCGCCGTTTTCCTAGAACTTGAACTGCGTGGTCTGGCGCCAAGTGTAGTAGGCCGGATCACGGAAGTCGTCGATCAGGTGATGCGAGAACTCCAGGCCGCAGACCTCGAAGAAGCGCTCCCAGCCGATACGGTTGGCCCAGTCGCCCAGGCGCTCGTACTTGCGGGCGCCCTTGGCGTAGGCGTCCAGGATCTGCTTGATGACCTTGGTCATCGTGGGCCAGCGGGGCGGCTCGTTCGGGATGAAGGGCACCACGACCTTGGAGAAGGCCGGGCGGGTGATGCGGTTGGAGATCTTGCCGCCGACCATGATGGCGATGCCGTCACCTTCCTTGTCGGAGAGCGGCATGGACGGGCACATGGTGTAGCAGTTGCCGCAGAACATGCAGCGCTCTTCCTTGACCGCGACGGTGTTCACCTGCTTGCCCTGCCACTCCGTCTTCGTGGGACGGATGGCGCCGGTGGGGCAGGCGGCCACGGCCAGGGGCACTTCGCACATGTTGTCCAGGTGCTCGTGGTCGATCATCGGGGGCTTGCGGTGAATGCCCAGGATGGCGATGTCGGAGCAATGCACGGCGCCGCACATGTTCAGGCAGCAGGCCATGGCGATGCGCACCGGAGCGGGCAGGCGCATGTTGACGAACTCTTCGAACACGGCGTCCATGGTGGCCTTGACCGTGCCGGAGGCGTCCGTGGCCGGGGTGTGGCAGTGGACCCAGCCCTGGGTGTGCACGATGTTGGTCACGCCGGCGCCGGTGCCGCCGACCGGGAACTTGTAGGAACCGCCGGCGAACTTGCGGCCGTTCAGCTCCTTCTTCAGGGCCTTGGCCTCGTCCTCGGTGGTGACCATGAACTCGATGTTGTTGCGGGTGGTGAACCGCAGGTGGCCGCCGCAATACTTGTCGGCGATGTCGCAGATCTCACGGATGTGCGTGATGGTCATCAGGCGGGCGCCGCCGCAACGCACGGTGTAGACCTTGTCGCCGGAATCGGCCACGTGCAGCAGGATGCCGGGCTCGAGGATCTCGTGGTAGGCCCAGGTGCCCTTGTTCTTTTTGATGACCGGGGGCAGGAACTCCTCGAAGTGCCGGGGACCGATGTCCGTGATCCGGTTTTCCATCGGTTTTTCAGGATTGTATCCGGAAGAGATGAAGGCCATAGTGGTGTCCCCCTCTTGTTACTTCTGGTGCTTCTTTCTGTAGTCGGCGATTTCGCGCTTCCAGCCGCCCGTGACTTCCTCTTCCTTCCAGAAGATGTACGGGTTGTGACGCGGCTCGCGAACGTGGCGGGCATCGGCCTTGATATTGGTCACTTCCAGGAGCTTCTGGAAGGACAGGCGTTTCATGGTCTCGCCCAGGCGCTCACGGTTCTTGCCTTCCTCCATCCACCAATCCCAGATGTTCTCGATGACTTCCTTGATCTCGGAGTAGGGCTCCTCGGCCTTGATGAAGGGCACGAGCAGGGAGGCCATCTGCGGGCCGTCCAGGATCGGGGCCTTGGCGCCGCAGAGGATGCTGGCGCCGCGGTCGTTGCCGACCCGCAGGGCGCGCGGCATGGTGTTGATGCAGTGCATGCAGCGCACGCACTCCTTGTTGTTGATCTCCAGCTTGCCGCCCTCGTAGCGGATGCAGCCGGAGGGGCAGAGCTCAACGACTTCCTTCTGGATGTCGAACTTGCCCCAGTCGCGGCCGGCATGAGCGCCCGCGTTGGGCTTGATCTCGCCGCCGACGTAGGCGGCCACGGCCTTCTGGTCGATGCGGATCTCGTCGCGCCAGGTGCCGATGATCGAGAAGTCGGAACGGGCGATGGAGGCCACGCAGCCGTTCGGGCAACCGTCGATCTTGAACTTGAACTTGTAGGGGAAGGCCGGGCGGTGCAGCTCGTCCTGATAGGTGTTGGTCAGGTCGTAGCACAGCTGCTGGGTGTCGATGCAGGCGAACTCGCAGCGGGACTGGCCCAGGCAGCAGGACGGGGTGCGCAGGTTGGAGCCCGAGCCGCCCAGGTCGTTGTTCATGTTGTGGGTCAGCTCGAAGAAGATCTCTTCCAGCTGCGGGGTGGTCGTGCCCAGGAGCACGATGTCGCCCGTGGAGCCGTGCATGTTGGTCAGACCCGAACCGCGGAGTTCCCACAGGTCGCAGAGCTGACGGAGGAAGTCGGTCTTGTAGTACAGGCCGGAGGGCTGGTTCACGCGCACGGTGTGGAAATGGGCCACGCCGGGGAACATCTGGGGCTGGTCGCAGTAACGGCCGATGACGCCGCCGCCGTAACCGAACACGCCCACGATGCCGCCGTGCTTCCAGTGGGTCTCGCCGTCCACATAAGACATTTCCAGAACGCCCAGCAGGTCGTCCGGGCAGTCGGCCGGGATCTGGTAGTCAACGCCCTTGGCGTTTTTGGCCCGGTTTTCGCATTCCTGCTTTATGTCGGACACAAAGCTGGGCCACGGCCCGCTTTCCAGCTGGTCCAACAAGGGGGTTTTGTGTTTCGCCATTCCCTTAACCTCCATTGTTTTTTTAAATGTTTCCAGCCAATCTCGCACGTCCAGACCATCGGCCCGCGGCGTAGGCCGTCATGCCCGGACGAATATCCTCTTGAAGTCAAGGAACGGAGAAAAAGCAAGGCCTTGCGCGCTCTGCGGCCACACGCGGAAAGACCGAAATGGAAACCGGAATGCAGGCTCCACAATGTACGGACAAGCCGCAATTTTTGTCAACCGAAAAACGCCGGACAGCGACCTCTCTGGGGCTCCGCCTGAAAGCGGCAGCCTCCGAAAGGGCCCTGCCGGACCTCCCTTGCCATCCGTCGGCCATGCGGGTAACCAGGGGGGTGTCGCCCCGTCTGCGCGGGCGCTTGTGAATTATTACCCAAAACTCGCCACCATTTCAAGAAGAAGTTGAGTTCGGAACGAAACACCACCGTCTGCGCCCGTTGCGGGGAGTGCTGCCGCAAGGGCGGCCCGGCCCTGCACACGGACGACCTGCCCCTGCTGCGCGCGCCGGGCGGCCCGGACCTCGTGCATCTGGTGACCCTGCGCGCCGGTGAGCCCGCCATGGACCAGATCGGCGGGCGGCTTGCGCCCCTGGAGACGGAAATCGTCAAGATCAAGGGCCGGGACGGAGCCTGGACCTGTCTTTTCTTCTCCGACGAGGGCTCGGCCTGCGCCATCTACGCGGCCAGGCCGCTGGAATGCCGAGTCCTCTCCTGCCGCGACACCCGGGAGATCGAGCGGGTCTACGCCCATGACCGGCTCACCCGGCGCGGGATTCTGCCCGCCGGGCATCCCCTGCTGGAGCTCGTGGCGGAGCATAAGCGGCGCTGCCCGGTGTCCGGCTACGCCGAACTCCTGGAGAGCGACGCGCCCGAAGACCGACGAAGCCGGGCAGCCATGCTGGCCTGGGACCGCGAGGTCCGCTTGCTCCTGGTGAAAAAATCGGGCATGGACCCCGCGATCCTGGATTTCCTGTTCGGACGCCCGCTGGAGCTGTTGACTCCCTCACTGACCGCCGCACGGAGACACGCATGAAGGACGACAGAGGACTTTACTACCATCCGAGCCTCCAGAACCACGACACGCGCATGTACGTGCGCGACAGCATGGGGCGCATCGAATTCCGGCTCTGGAACCGCGAGGATCCGGGGATCTGGGAGCGCCACGGCTGGCTCTCCCTGGAGATCGTCAAGGCCGCCGCCGAGATGTTCCGGGAACGCGGCGCGGACCGCAACCCTTTGGCGCTCTATGATCTGGACGTGGCCCGGCGGCTCATCAAGGACGGCGAGTAGCGAGTTCCAGGAGCAGGGCCTCGGTCCGCTCCACCAGGGCCTCCACCCCGAAGCGCTCCAGCACCCGCGCCCGGACCCGCTCCCGGAGCGCCCCGCCCTCGCGCTCCAAGTGCCCGACAAGGGCCAGCAGGCCGTCGGCCAGGGCCTTGGGGGCGCGCGGCGGCGTCACGACGCCCAAGTCCCCGACGATCCCGGCCGCGTCGCCCACGTCCGTGACCACGCAGGGCAGGCCGCAGCTCATGGCCTCGGCCACCACGTTGGGAAAGCCCTCGCTCACCGAGGACAGGCAGAGCAGGTCCAGGGCGTTGTAGACCGCGGGCATGTCCGCCCGCGGCCCGGCCCAGACCAGCGCGGATTCCAGCCCCAGTTCCCGGCCCAGCTCCCGCAGCCGCGCGCCCGGCCCCTCCCAGCCTCCGCCCACGCAGACGAAGCCCAGGTCCGGCCGCTCGCGGCGGGCCAGGGCCGCCGCGTGCAGAAAGGTTTCGTGATCCTTCATGGGATCAAGACGGCCCGCCAGTCCCACCAGGGTCCGTGCGCCGCCCGCCGTCCACTCCCGGCGCAGGGCCGCGCCGCGTTCGCGGTCCGGGACGAAAACCGCGCCGTCCACGCCGTTGGGCACATGGACCAGCCGTTCCCGGGGGAATCCCCGCCGCGTTGCGGCCGCCAGCCCGGCCCGCGAGTTGGCCACGATCCGATCTGCCAGCGGGGAGCACAGCCCTTCGAGCCGGGACGAGAACCGCCAAGCCGGGTCGTAGCGGCGCAGCTCCAGTTCCGAGGCCCGCAGGCCCCAAACCACGTGGACTCCTGGAATCAGAGGCCGCAACGCCACGGTCAGGAGATTGGCCGTGCCCAGGTAGCCGTGGAGCACGTCCGGCCGGAAACGCCGCGCCGCAGCCGCCAGCCGGTGGAAAAAGCCCGCCAGATCCCAGCGCCCGCGCTTGCCCAGGTCGAGGAACTCCACGCCGCGCAGATCGCCTTCCAGCTCTCCGCCGCCATAGAACACGGCCACCGCCACCGCGTGCCCCCGGGCCACCAGCCCGTTGGCCAGAAGGACGAGCTGGCGCTGGGCTCCGCCCAGGTTCAAATCCCGAATGAGAAAGAATATCCGCAGGGTCCGCGCCGCCACGTCAGTCCCCCCGCGCCGCCAGCCAGGCCTGGAACATGAGCGCGTCCCAGAGGTGGGCCTGCCAGTATTCCCGGCCGCCCAAAAACTCCCGCCACATTCGCCCCACCTCCCCGGCGTCGAGGAATCCCTGCCGCCGCAGCCGGGCCGGATCGAGCAGATCCTCGCACCAGGGCCGCAGCTCCCCGCGCAGCCAGCGGGCCACGGGCGCGCCGAAGCCCATCTTGGGCCGCTCCACCAGGGCCGGGGGCACATGTCGGTGCAGCACCCGGCGCAGCAGCCGTTTGCCCGCGCGCATCGCCGTGGGCAGGCTCGCGGCGAACTCGGCCAGCCGGTGGTCCAGGAACGGCGAACGCAGCTCCAGGCCGAAGGCCATTCCGGCGCGGTCCACCTTCACCAGGATGTCGTCCGGCAGATAGCTCTTCACGTCCACCAGGCTCATGTAGGCCCAATGGTCCAGGCCCGAGGGGTCGGTCGAAGTGAAGGCCGTGGTCGGTTCCTTGCCCCCGAGGACGAGGGATGCCGGAATCTTGGAATGGGAGCAGAGATAGCGGTACAAGGCGGGCAGATCCGGGGAGCGCAGAGCCTCCATGCGCCAGCCGACGCGCACGCCCCAGACGCCCAGGGCCCGGTACCAGGACCAGGGGACCACCCCGCCGATCCCCGCCAGCAGGCCCCGCAGCGGGGCCGGAATCCGGCGCAGCATGTTCCAGGCCGCGATCCCGAGGCGGTAGCGCTCGTAGCCGAGAAACAGCTCGTCCCCGCCGTCGCCGCCCAGGCAGACCGTGACGTGCCGCCGGGCCAGACGGCAGACCAGGAGCGTGGGAATCTGGGAGGAATCCCCGAAGGGCTCGTCCCAGTGCCGGGGAATCTCCGGGACCGCCTCCAGCAGTTCGGCCGGGCCCACGTACAGCTCCGTGTGCTCGGTCCCCAAATACTCCGCGACGGCCCGGGCCTGGGGGGCCTCGTCGAAGCCCGCCTCGCGGAAACCGATGGTGTAGGTCTTGGGCGGCGGACCGCCACGCCTGCTCATGAGCGCCGTCACCAGGGAGGAGTCGACCCCCCCGGAAAGAAGCGCGCCCAGGGGCACGTCGGAGAGCAGGCGCTGCTCCACGGCCCGGGACAGCAGGGATTCCAACGCCCCGGCGGCCTCCTCCTCGCCGCCCGCGAAGGGCGCGGCCGCGCCCTCCCGCCAGACCCGTTCCGCGTCCCAGTAGACCTCCTCGACGCCCGGGTCCGAGGGGCTCCGCAGGGTCAGGATGGTTCCGGGCCGGAGTTTGCGCGCGTCCGGGTGGATGGTGTGCGGCGCGGGGATGTAGGCGTGGCGGAAGAACAGGGTCAGGGCGTCGCGATCCACGCCCCGGTCGAACCCGGGGTGGGCCGTCAGGGCCTTGAGTTCCGAACCGAAGACGAGATCGCTCCCGGCCCGGCCGTAGTACAGCGGCTTGACCCCCAGGCGGTCGCGCACCAGCCGCAGGGCCCGCTCCCGGCGGTCCCAGAGGGCCAGGGCGAACATGCCCGCGCAGCGCTCAACGGCCGCGCGCGGACCCCATTGGACGCAGGCCGCCAGAAAGGTCTCGGTGTCCGAGCCGCCCCGGAAGCGGTGGCCCAACGCTTCCAGTTCCCGGCGCAGGTCCGGATGGTTGTAGATCTCGCCGTTGAAGACCAGGACGTAGCGGCCGTCGGCCGAGAGCATGGGCTGCGCGCCCAGGGGGGAAAGCTCCAGCACGGCCAGCCGCCGGTGCCCCAGGGCCAGGCCGGCGTCCGGCTCGGCCCAGACTCCCTCCCCGTCCGGGCCGCGATGGGCCAGGGTTCCGGCCATCTCACGGGCCAGGGCCGAAAGGTCCGCCCCGCCCGGACTCCAGACTCCGGCTATGCCGCACACGGCGATGCGCCCTCGTGGCGGACGAACACGTATTCGTTGCAGCAGTGGCCCGGGCCGGGGGTCTTCAGGCGCTCCAGGCGCAGCCCCAGGCGGCGGTAGAACTCCACCACCTCGCCGGGCAGGGCCGTCTCGAAGGGATAGCCGCCCACCCAGTCCACCCAGTCGTGCCATTTGCTCATGCCCCGGTTGCGGCGGTACTCGCGCCACAATTTGAACGGCAGCGGGTTCTGGCCGCGCGCCAGGCGCAGCAAGGCGGATTGTCCTTCGCAGACGCCCACCATGCCCAGGAGCAGGGCCCAGCGCACGGGCTTGGGCGACCGGCAGTAGAACCGCTTGACCCCTCGCCAGAAACGGCTGCGCAAGCCGCATTCGTTGTACAGGGAGACGACGAGCAGGCCCCGCTCCGTGAGCAGCCGCGGCATCTGGGCCAGGGCCCGCCACATGTCCCCGGTATGGTGCAGTACGCCCCAGGAATAGACCAGGTCGAACCGGCCCAAGCCACCCAGGAACTCCGCGTCCAGGGCCGAGCCCTGACGGATGTCCCAGTCCGGATCGTCCTGGAAGAAACGTTTGCGCAGCTCCCGGGCGCACTCCACGGACTGAGGGTCGTAGTCGAAGGAAAGCACGCGCGCGCCCATCTGCCGGGCGGCCAGGGAGAACAGGCCGCTGCCGCAACCCACATCCAGGAAGGTCCGGCCCGCGAGCTGGTCCAGGCCGGTCAGCTCCCGGATGGACTCCCGCGCGATGGCCATGCGGTCCTCGTCCAGCGCGGAGAGGAAGGCGCGCCAGTTCGCGCCGAAACCGAAACGCAGGTCATTCCCGCCGCTCATCGCCTCTCCTCATTCCTGCCCGCGCGCGGCGGACAGGAGCTGTTCCCATTGGTCGAGGATGCCCTCCGGGGCGAAACGTTCCAAAACCTCCGGGGCGTTCGCGGCCAGCCGCGCCCGCAACGCGCCGTCGTCCATGAGCCGGGCAAGCTCCCGGGCCAGGGCCCGCTCGTCCCCGGGCGGAACCAGCAGGCCGTCCCGGCCGTGCCGGACGATCTCGGCGCATCCGGCGGTCTCCGTGGCCAGCACGGCCAGCCCTTGGGCCATGGCCTCGGCCAGGGCGTTGGAAAAACCCTCGTAGCGCGAGGGCAGGACGAAGACGTCCGCCTCGCGCAACACTGCCTGGGGCGCGTCCGTGAATCCAGGAAAAAAGACCCGGCCCGACAGGCCGAGATCGTCGCGCAACCGCTCCAGGGACGCCCGCTCGGAGCCTTCGCCATAGATCGCCAGCCGCCACCCCGGCCGTTCCTGGGCCGACAGGGCGAAGGCCCGCAGCAGCACGTCGAAGCCCTTCTGGCACTCCAATCTGCCGATGCTTGCGACAAGAGGTCTACCGGGTGTCCTGACCGCGCCGCCGGTGGCGGGGACGAAAACGGGGTTGGCGATGACCCGGCAGCGGTCGCGCAACGCGGGCGGAAACCAGTCCCGGGCCGCCGGGGTCTGCACCGCCACGACCGAGGCCCGGAGATAGGTCAGGCGGCGCAACGCGGACCAGAAGCACCCCGGGGAATGATTGCCCGGGTCGGTGCGTTCGGCCACGACCACCGGCGCGCGCCCGGCCACGGCCAGAAGGACCAGGACATTGACCCGGTCCATGAAGGACAGGACCACGTCCGGGGCTTGGGCCAGAATGGCCGCGCGCAGGCCCCGGACCCGCCGGAGGGTGGCGACGATCGCGGCCAGGGGATTCGGGGACTCGGAGGCAAGCCCCAGGGACACATGGCGCACCGGCGATTGCGGGTGGAACCAGGGCGTCTCCCCGGGGGCGGCCAGGGTCAGGAGCGTGACCTCGTGGCCCCGCCCGGCCAGTCCCCCGGCAAGCCAGGCCATGATCTTCTCGGCTCCCCCCCCCGGGGCCAGGGAATGAATGACGCAGCATATCCTCACGCCGCCCCCCCGGTCCCGAAGGCGAGTCCCTTGCGCAGGAGCCGTCGGAAAAGCAGGTGCTGGGCCAGGGCGCAGGCCAGGGAACAGGCGCTGGCCGCCACACAGACCCCGGCGACGCCGAACACGGGAAACAGGACGATCTTGCCGACCATGAACAGGGTGAAGGCGGCCGCGGCCGCGAGGCTTGGGGTGCGCGTGTCGCCCAGGGCGAAGAAGGCTCCGGCCGTGACCACTCCGGCGCAACCGAAGACGAGCACCCCGCCCAGCAAGACCAGGAAGGTCCAGAGCGTATGCATGTCCGCGCCGGTGAGACGGCCGCGCCCGGCCAGCAGGCCGAGCAGGGGTTCGCCCACGACCAGGAGCAGGAGATAGGCGAGGCCGGAAAGAAGAAGCAGCAGCGCCAGCCGCCGCCGGTAGAGGCGCAGGAACCCGGCCGCGTCGCCCGCCTTGGCCCGGGCCGCCAGACCGGCCACGGCCGTGGCCCCCCAGACCTTGCCCAGGAGGTTCGCGCCCGTGCCCGCCATCTGCTGGGCCAGGTCGTAGAGCGACAGATGGCCCCCGGCGCTCATGGACAGCAGGGAGCGGTCCACGAACACGTCGGCCTTGGCGTAGGCGGTGTTGGCCAGGATCGGCCGCCCTCGACGCCAGAGCAACGCGGCCAGCCCGACACGGGGAGGCCGTCCGTCGGTCCGGCCCAGGGTTGGCAGGAGCACCGCCCAGACCACGGCCGCGCGCCCCACGCCGAGCCAGGCGGCGACCTCAACGCCGCGATCCGGAAGAAAATGATACAGGAGCGCCAATCCCGGCGCGGTGGCGGCCAGGGCCGCGGCCTCCACCAGAACATACCGGTCGCGGGCGTAGAGCAGGGCCGAGAGGATCGTGGTGGCCAGTTGGAACGGGACACTGAGGGCCTGGACGCGGGCCAGACCGGCGCAGAGTCGGGCCGTTTCGGCGTCGAAGCCGGGAAAGAGCAGCCCGGTCCACCAGGGAGCCGCCAGGCAGAGCGCCAGGGCCGCCGCGAGGCCGAGAAGTCCGATCTGAAGGTGGCAGCGGCGGCCGTCGGCGTTCTGGCCGGAGCGCTCCTCGCCCGCGAAGAGCGGGATGAGCACGCTGGTCAGGGCCACCCCGACCATGCCCGTGAAGGCCTGCGGCGCGACGGCGGCCGCCACCAGGGCGTCGGTGGAGGCCCCGGGCCCCAGGCGGGCGTAGATCACCGCCTGCCAGAGGAACCCGGCCAGAAGGTTGCAGCCCGCCAGGGCCGCCAGGGCGAAATGACGCCGCGCTTCCGCGGCGGGCGACGGGACCGGCATGACCGTTCTTCTACGGAAAACCCCGGGCAAAGCAAGCGGCGGCCGGTCAGCGGACCTCGTAGACCCGCATGTGGGGGAAGGCGTCCAGGACCAGATGGAAGGAGGCGGCCAGGTCCGGGGTCGCCGGATCGTCCAGAAGCAGGCGCACGAGCATGCTTCGGGCCAGCGCCGCATCCACCAGGAAGGCGTCCCGGCGGTCCGGGTTGATGAGCAGGCGCGGGGCCTTCTCACGGCCGTAGTCCTTGCGCTCCGAACCGTCCGCGGACAGGACGTCCAGGCCGCCCAGGGCGATGGGGAAGGAGGCGTTCTCCGGATTCAGGGTGCCGTTGTCGCGGTCCAGGCGGAAGTTCTCCGCCAGGCGCTTGGCCCGCATTCCCTGACCCTGGCCCCGGGTCACGTCCCAGCAGCCGTAGAAGGTGATCCACCCGGCCAGTTCGAGGTTCTCCCAGGTGACGACCAGGTACTGGCGCGGCCCGGCCCACGGGCCGGGAGCGATGCGGTCCAGCCCCTGGATCCCGGCCTGGACCTCGGCGGCGGGCAGGCGGTCCCACTCCGAGGCCGGGTCGAAGCCGTGCGAGGCGGCGAAGCGGATCATGGCCGCGGCCTGGCGGGCGTCGGGCGTGGTCAGGGCCAGGGCCAGGGGAAAGATGTCCCGGCCCGCGTGGCGGCCGCCGTCCGTGGGGGTCATCCGACGGGCGAAATACTGCGTGGCGTAGCCGAAATCCCACCAGGTCCAAATCCGGGCGTCCGGCGGGGCCATGAGGCCGAGGTCCTGAAGGGTCTCGGCATGCACCCGGTCCAGGACGGGCGTGGCGGGCAGGCCCCGGTACATGTCGCCCAGCGGCAGGGCCAGGACCGCCGCCAGCAGGCCCTGCCCCACCAGGGCCAGGAAGGCCTCCAGGCGTCGGCCGCGCAGAACGCGGCGCAGAAGAAAGTCCAGACTCACGCCCAGGCCGAGCATCACGGCCGGACCGGCGAACATGCCGAAGCGGTTGCCGAGCCAGATGCTCGACAGGCCAAGGCCCAGCATGGGCAGGAGCAGCACCGCCTCGGGCCGCAGCGTGAGCACCACCGCGAACCCGAGAAGCCCCAGGCAGGAGGCCCACAGCGATCCGCTCAGACGGGTCAGCAGATCATCCAGGGGCACGACCCGGGCCTCGCGGATGCTCTGGGTGATGCCCGGCCAGAGCGGCCCGCCGGCGGCGGTGCGGGCGTTCTCGGCCACGGGCTGCAGATAGACCCCGGCCTTTTCCAGAAGCGTCCAGGCCGGGTCCAGGATATGGATGCCCAGGCCCAAAAGCAGGAGGCTGGCTCCCCAGGTCCAGGCGTTCTCCGCCAGACGCCGGGCGGCGGGCGACGGCAGGCGTTCCGCGAAGGCCAGGAACGCGGCCGCGCCCAGGCCCACGGCATACTGCCATGACGGGTCGCCCTGGCGCCACCCCGCGAAGGCGGCCAGACCGAACACGGTCAGGTCGCGCAGCCCTTCGCGGCGTTCACGGCCCCGCGCCAGGAGCAACAGGAGCGGCACGGCCAGGGCGAAGCTCAGGATGTCCAGGCTGAAGATGTCGGAATGCGGCAGGGCCGCCAATCGCGCCAGGAGCCCGGCGGCCAGGGCCCAGAGGGGCGACACGGGCCGGGAGCGCTCCGCAGGGTCGCCGAAGCGGCCGGTGCGCAGGCCCACGAGGCAGGCCAGGAACAGGGCCGCCAACAGGGGCCCGAAGAGCGTGAACAGGTCGGTGTCCCAGTAGCCCAGGCGGGTGCGCACGAAGAATCCCGGCAGGATCGCTCCCAGGAGCCCGGCGGTCAGACCCGCGGTGCGGCCGCCCAGGAACCAGCCCCAGAAAAGCGTCACCGGGGCCGCCAGCGCGCCCAGGAAGGCCGGACCCCAGAAGGCCAGATTGCCCGGCTCGGCCCCCGTGATCCGGAGAAGAAAACGGGTCAGGCCGGTGAAGGCGTAACCGGTGAAATCCCCCACGCCCAGGGCCCCGGCCAGCCAGGCGTAGGCGTCGTGCGTGGCCGCGATGTACTCGCCGCCCACGATCAGGCTCGGGTGCCGCCAAGCTGGAGCGTCGGCCAGCCGGACGGCGCAGGCGAAGGCGTAGGTGAGCACGGTCAACAGAAGCAGCCAGGCCCAGTCCGTCCGCGGGGAGGGACGGAGGCCTACGGCATCCTGGGCGTCACGATAACGGCGCGGAAGTTCGGGCATGGAATTCCTTTGCGTGGATGGCGGCGAACGCATTCTTCCTATCCGCAGGCCCAGGGAAAAGCAATTCGCGATTCCGGACGATCACCGCGTTCCCGCCGGACCGTCCGCTACGTCCAGCCATAACGCAGCACCGCGTCGACACCTTTCCGACTGTTCTTGCTCGCCATTGAAGCCCATGCAGAACAGGGAGAAACAATTGATTATATATGAATACAAAGAGCAATACTCTCTTTTCTATTCGATAGATTTTTCAACAAAATTGCATTTCAAACCAAGTAAAATCATTGTCATCTTTCATAGAATATCATTTATACTTACAATCAATCATCATTTTACATTTATATTTTGGACAATATAATGCTATGATGCAAACGTTCTTTTTCATGCAACTTTTTATAAAGAAATAAAATGCAATGCTTTCTCACCATCCAAGACACTTTTTTTCCTTGCCAGAGTGTACAGTATTTCATAACCATCACGCCTTGAAGAAGATTTGAATCCATCTCCGCTTGGCGATCCTCCTCCCTGGTCCGATGCGTCGCGAAAAATTTGCATACATGCCCATTTTTTTCCTTTACAAAAGGAGAAGGAAACCCTATCCGCATGTCCCCGGCGTGTGCAACCCGGTTTTCCCGTGTATCATTCTTTGGGGCCTGTCCGGCACGGAGGAACGATGGTCAAAAAGGACACCCTGGAGCGCTGGAACGCGGAAAAATCCGCCGAGCTCTACAACATCCGCAACTGGAGCGCGGGCTATTTCGACGTCTCCCGCGAGGGGCACGTCGTCATCACCCCGTCCCTGGACAACAAGAAGGTCCGCGTCTCCATCCCCCGCGTCATCAAGGGCCTGCGTGAACGCGGCCTGGACATGCCCGTGCTCCTGCGCGTGGAGAATATCCTGGACTCCCAGATCTCCCACCTGCACGAGGCCTTCCGCGCGGCCATGGAACGGCTCTCCTACCGCAACGTGTTCCGGGGCGTGTTCCCCATCAAGGTGAACCAGCAGGAGCAGGTCATCGAGGAGATCACCCGCCACGGCGGCCGCCACCACCACGGCCTGGAGGCGGGCTCCAAGGCCGAACTCATCGCGGCCCTGGGCATGCTCCGCGACCCCGAGGCCTGCCTCGTCTGCAACGGCTACAAGGACGAAGAGTTCATCGACCTGGGCCTGCACGCCCGCAAGATGGGCTTCAACATCTTCTTCGTCCTGGAGATGCCCTCGGAGCTGGAACTCATTCTGGAGCGATCCCGGGCCCTGGGCGTGGAGCCCATGCTCGGCGCGCGCATGAAGCTGGCGGCCAAGGCCGGCGGCCATTGGACCGACTCCGGCGGCGACCGCTCCATCTTCGGCCTGGACACGGCCCAACTCGTCCAGGTGGTGGACCGCCTGCGGTCCGAGGGAATGCTCCACTGCCTGCGCCTGCTCCACTATCACCTGGGCTCCCAGATCCCGAACATCCGGGACATCCGCGCGGCGGTCATCGAGGCCAGCCGGGTCTACTCCGGCCTGGTGGACGAGGGCGCGGCCATGGGCTACCTGGACCTCGGCGGCGGTCTGGCCGTGGACTACGACGGCTCGCACACCAACTTCATCAACTCCCGCAACTACACCCTGGACGAGTACTGCGCCGACGTGGTCGAGGCGGTCATGCAGACGCTGGACGAGAAGGGCGTGGAGCATCCGGTGATCATCACCGAGTCCGGCCGCGCCCTGGTGGCCTACTACTCGGTGCTGCTCTTCAACATCCTGGACTCCGCGCGCTTCGAGGCCCAGCCCCTGCCCAAGGCCCTGCCCGAGGGCACCCCGACGCTCATCGAGAACCTCTACGACGCGGCCAAATCCATGAGCGTGCGCAACGTGCAGGAGAGCCTCAACGACGCGGTCTACTACCGCGACGAAATCCGCGGACTCTTCCGCCACGGCCACGTGAGCCTGCGCCAGCGAGCCCTGGCCGAAACCATCTTCTGGCACATGGTCAACCGGGCCGCCGTGCTCCTCAAGCAGTTCAAGCAGATGCCGCCGGAACTGGACGACCTGGACGAGGCCATCTCCGACATCTATTATGCCAACATGAGCGTGTTCCAGTCCGTGCCGGACTCCTGGGCCATCGGCCACGTCTTCCCGATCATGCCGGTGCATCGCCTGGAGGAGATGCCCACGCGCCGGGCCATCCTGGCCGACATCACCTGCGACTGCGACGGCAAGATAGACCGCTTCATCGACCCCCACGGCGTGGCCAAGGCCCTGCCGGTGCATGAGTTGAAGGACAGCGAGGAGTACTACCTCGGCGTGTTCCTCGTCGGGGCCTACCAGGAAACCCTGGGCGACCTGCACAACCTCCTCGGCGACACCAACGTGGTCTCCATCCGGGTCCACGAGGACGGGGCCTTCGACTTCGTGCGCGAGGCCGAGGGCGACACCGTGGCCGACGTGCTCTCCTACGTGGAGTTCAACCCCAAGCGCCTGCTCACGCGCTTCCGGGAGACCGCCGAGCGCGGGGTGCGCGAGGGCCGCATCACCGCCCGCGAACGCCGCGAGATCATGCGCGCCTTCGAGGACGGGCTGCGCGGCTACACCTACTACGAACGCTGAGCCGGGCCGGTTCCCGGCTTTTCCAGAAATGCGGGGAGGGTCCCCGCATCGGCGCTTCGCGCCAAGGAGGTGGACATCATGTCGAAGGTGCTCATCATCGGAGCGGGCGGCGTGGGCCGCGTGGTGGCGCACAAGTGCGCCCAGGCCCCGGAGATCTTCTCCGACATCCTGCTGGCCTCGCGCACGAAATCCAAGTGCGACGCCATCGCCCGGGAGCTGCCCCGGCCCATCCACACCGCAGGGGTGGACGCCGACGACGTCCCCGAACTGGTGGCGCTCATCAAGGACTTCCAGCCCAAGCTCGTGCTCAACGTGGCCCTGCCCTACCAGGACCTGCACATCATGGACGCCTGCCTGGAGACCGGGGTGGACTACCTGGACACCGCCAACTACGAGCCGCCGGACGTGGCCAAGTTCGAGTACAAGTGGCAGTGGGCCTACCAGGAGCGCTTCGAGAAGGCCGGGATCATGGCCCTGCTCGGCTCGGGCTTCGACCCGGGCGTGACCAACGTGTTCACGGCCTACGCCAGGAAGCACCACTTCCGGCGCATGGACACCCTGGACATCATCGACTGCAACGCGGGCGACCACGGCCAGCACTTCGCCACCAACTTCAACCCCGAGATCAACATCCGCGAGGTCACGGCCCGGGGCCGCTACTACGAGCACGGCGAGTGGGTGGAGACCGACCCCCTGTCCTTCTCCTGGACCTACGACTTCCCCGAGGGCATCGGGAAAAAGAAGTGCCTGCTCATGTACCACGAAGAGCTGGAGTCCCTGGTCCGGCACTTCCCCGAGATCAAGCGGGCGCGCTTCTGGATGACCTTCTCGGAGAACTATCTCAAGCACCTCCAGGTGCTGGAGAACGTGGGCATGACCCGCATCGACCCCGTGGAGTACCGGGGACAGCAGATCGTGCCCCTGCAGTTCCTCAAGGCCGTGCTCCCGGACCCCGGCTCCCTGGGCCCGCTGACCAAGGGCCGCACCTGCATCGGCTGCGTCATCCGGGGCGAGGCCAATGACGGCGGACAGAAGAGTTACTACATCTACCAGATCTGCGACCACGAGGAGGCTTACAGGGAGACCAACTCCCAGGCCATATCCTACACCACGGGCGTCCCGGCCATGGTCGGCGCGGCCATGATGGTCCAGGGAGTCTGGCGCAAGCCGGGCGTCTGGAACATGGAGCAGTTCGACCCCGATCCGTTCCTGGCCGAACTGGGCAAGCGCGGCCTGCCCTGGGTCGAAACCTGGCTGTGAGCGACGCTCCGGGATTCGACCCCCGGGCCGTGCCGAGCCCCTGCTTCCTGGTGGACGCCGCCCGGCTGCGGGCCAACGCGGCCATCCTGGAACGGGTGCGCGCGGCCACGGGCTGCCGCATCCTGTTGGCCCTGAAGGCCTTCGCCATGTGGAGCGCCTTCGGCCACCTGCGCTGGGCCCTGGACGGGGTCTGCGCCAGCTCGCCCAACGAGGCCCGCCTGGGCCGCGAGGAGTTCGGCGGCGAGGTGCACGCCTTCGCCGCCGCTTACTCCCCCGCCAGTCTGGCCGAGATCGTCCGCCATGCGGACCATGTGGTCTTCAACTCCCTGGGCCAATTGGAGCGGCTGCGTCCGGTGATCGAGACCGCGCCGCGCCGCGTGGGCCTGGCCTTGCGGGTGCATCCCGGCCGCTCCGAGGGCCACACCCCGATCTACGACCCCTGCGCCCCGGGCTCGCGTCTGGGCATCCTGCGCGAAGAACTGGGCGACAGCCTGCCCGAGGGAGTCGAGGGCCTGCACTTCCACGCCCTCTGCCAGCATGGGGCCGACGCCCTGGAACGCATCCTGACGGCCTTCGAGGAGCGCTTCGCCCGCTTCCTGCCGGGCCTGTCCTACGTGAACTTCGGCGGCGGCCACCACATCACCCGGCCGGGCTACGACCTCGGCCTGCTGACCCGCCTCATCCGCGACTTCCAGGAGCGCCACGGGCTGCGGGTCTACCTGGAACCGGGCGAAGCCGCGGCCCTGGACGCGGGCTTCCTGGTGGCCGAGGTGCTGGACGTGGTGGAGCGCGGAACACCCCAGGCCATCCTGGACACGGCCGTGCCCTGCCACATGCCGGACGTCCTGGAGATGCCCTACCGGCCGCACATCGTGGGTTCGGGGCTGCCCGGCGAGAAGCCCTTCACCTACCGTCTGGGCGGAGTCTCCTGCCTGGCCGGGGACGTGGCCGGGGACTACTCCTTCGACCGGCCCCTGGCCGTGGGCGACCGGCTCGTGTTCACGGACATGGCCATCTACTCCATGGTCAAGACGAACACCTTCAACGGCGTGGACCTGCCCGCCATCCTGCTCCTGGAGCCGGGCGAGAACGAGCCGCACCTCGTCAGAAGCTTCGGCTACCCGGATTTCAAGGAACGCCTTTCCTGACTCGGGCGCCCCGCGCGGCGCGCTCTCCTCGCCTTTCACCTCTCCTCCCTGCCAACTGAAGGAAGCAGGTGCATTCGAAAAGGATGCACCCCGCCGTCAGTCCGAAATCTTTCCGCGCTGAAATAATTGTCATTTTTCTCTCTGCCGTTGTGGCCTGCTTGTTGCTGAACGAAAGGCACCGTCCACGAGTCCGCCTGTCATGAGCCGGAAGCTCCAAACCGGTCGCGCGGACGAACGAGACGCGCACGCGAACAACTCGCAGCGCGTTGTTGGAAAGAGGCAGCGAGGAATTCGCGGGAAGGAAACGTATCGAACGCACGTGAAGGAGTATGAAATGGAACCAGATTCCAATGTCGTCATCGACCATGGCAAGAGCAGCTGGTCCGATCTCTGGAAGAAGGAGGATTATCTAGCGATCTGGCTGGGCTTCGCGATCATCGTCACCTGCCTTGTCGCCTATTTCGGCTTCGGCCCGAAGGCGGAGTTCCTTCCCAAGATCGAAGCCGCCAACCTGATCCAGAGCGCTGAGGCCGAACGGGCGCCCTTCAAGACCATCGCCTGGTTCAAGGCCCAGGACGACAAGAACAAGCTGAAGGCCTCGAGTTCGGCCTTCGGCAAGTTCGTCTCCCATTGGACCAAGACCCCCGGTTCCTGGAAGAGCAACCCCTTGGACGCCTTCATTCAAAACGAAGAAATGGCCACGGCCAAGAACGAAAAGGCCATGCCCGCCTATGAGGCGGCCAAGGCCAACGCATCGGCCGCCCTGGCACTGGCGCAGGCGGCGGAGAACGCAGCGGTCCAGGCGGCGTTCCAGAACCAGGCCCTGAACGATGAGGCCTCGGCCAAGATCACGGCCTGGCGGATGGAGCACAGGAAGGCGGGCGATGCGAAGAAGAAGACGGAAAACAAGCCGTACAACTACATTCCCACGCTCATCGGCCTGTGCGCCGTCCTGATCATCCTCTTCGGCGCGGGCATCACCCTCATGGGCTCGAGCTTCAAGGACTTCGCCGTCGGCTTCGTCATCGTCTTCCTCGTCGCCACCGTGGCCTACATGCTCGGACACCAGTCCATCAGCAAGCAATACGGCATCGGCGCGGAAGCCTGGGGCGTCATCCTGGGCATGATCATCGCCAACACCATCGGCACGCCCAAGTGGGTTCTCCCCGCCTGCCAGGTGGAGTTCTTCATCAAGAGCGGCCTGGTGCTGCTCGGCGCGGAAGTGCTCTTCAACAAGATCGTGGCCATCGGCCTGCCCGGCATCTTCGTGGCCTGGGTCGTGACCCCCATCGTGCTCGTCTGCACGTACATCTTCGGCCAGAAGGTGCTGAAGATGCCCTCCAAGACCCTGAACGTCGTGATCTCCGCCGACATGTCGGTCTGCGGCACCTCCGCCGCCATCGCCACGGCGGCCGCCTGCCGGGCCAAGAAGGAGGAGCTGACCCTCTCGGTGGGCCTGTCCCTGGTGTTCACCGCCATCATGATGATCGCCATGCCCGCCTTCATCAAGGCCGTGGGCATCCCGGAAATCCTGGGCGGCGCCTGGATGGGCGGCACCATCGACTCCACCGGCGCAGTGGCCGCGGCCGGCGCGTTCCTGGGCGAGAAGGCCATGTACGTGGCCGCGACCATCAAGATGATCCAGAACGTCCTGATCGGCGTCACCGCCTTCTGCGTGGCCATGTACTGGTGTCTCAAGGTGGAGTGCGAGGCGGGCCGCAAGGTCGGCGCGATCGAAATCTGGAACCGCTTTCCCAAGTTCGTGCTGGGCTTCCTGGCGGCCTCGATCCTCTTCTCCCTGCTGGACGGCGGCCTGGGCAAGGACATGGGCTACTCCATGATCGACCAGGGCGTGGTGCGCGGCGGAACCCGCCTCCTGCGCGGCTGGTTCTTCGCCCTGTCCTTCGCGGCCATCGGCCTGGCCACCAACTTCCGTGAGCTGGCCAAGTACTTCAAGGGCGGCAAGCCGCTCATCCTGTACGTCTGCGGCCAGACCTTCAACCTGATCCTGACCATCGCCATGGCCTACGTCATGTTCTACCACGTGTTCCCCGAAGTCACCGCGAAGATCTGATCGCACTGAGAGTCGAAAGAGCCGGGGGGAGAATCTCCCCCCGGCGAGAACAAGGAAGGATTTCCATGCTCACGCAGAGTTGGCCGTTGCGGCTTCGCAATTTCACCCTGGCCCTCGGGTCGATGTTGATCTTCACCTACCTGCTGTTGCCGCTGGTGACCCGCTCCTGCGGCATCCTGAACAGGATGTCGATCTATCTCGACGCCAACGGCATCGACCCCAGCCGCTATTACTACACGGACGTCGAACAAGTGATCGAATCGGAACGTTTCATAACCAACGCCCTTGAGAAGGACTAACTTGAGCGGATTGGGCCGGTGATCATCAATCGTGCCGCATGGGCCCGCCGCCGCAACACGGAGAGAACTACACAACCAACCGGGGCCGTTCGAGCCGACGCGAAAGCGTCGGCGTCCCGGGTCCGACATGGCGCGTAAGGTTGCACCCCGCCCGGACATGTGTCCGGCGCGGGACAACCAACATATAAGGAGTTGGGAGTATGAAGGGTAAGGTTGGGTTCACGGAAGACAAGATGGCCCTGCTCGTCGGGTCGCTCATCTTCGTCCTTGCGGGCTTCAACGTTCTGGGTGTGGACTTGCTGGGTTGGGCAGTCAAGTCCAACACCTGGCTCAGCCTGGACAAGATGCTCTCGGCGTCGACGGGGGCCTACAAGAGCCTGCCGGGCATCGCGTCGCTGCTCATCACCTACGTGGCCATCACGGGGATTCTCGCCTGGGCCGTCAAGCTGCTGCAGGGCGACGTAGGCAAGTTCATCAAGGGCTTCACCATCGTCTTCTTCGTCAGCTACCTCTGTTTCGCGGCGGGCCACTACGCCTACATCGCCGTCACCCCGGACAAGCTGGCCAAGGCCGGCATCCCCTGGTCCCTGGGGCTCACCGGCGAGGCCGGCTTCATTCTGGCCCTGCTGGCGGGCATCTTCGTCGGCAACTTCATGCCCGGCCTCTCCGAGACGCTCAAGGAAGCCTGCCGTCCCGAGATGTTCGTCAAGATCGCCATCGTCATCATGGGCGCGGAACTGGGCGTGAAGGCCGCCGACGCCATGGGCCTGGCCTCCTCGATCATCTTCCGGGGCCTGTGCGCCATCGTCGAGGCCTACCTCATCTACTGGACCGTGGTCTATTACGTCTCGCGCAAGTACTTCAAGTTCAGCCGTGAATGGGCCGCTCCCCTGGCCTCGGGCATCTCCATCTGCGGGGTGTCCGCGGCCATCGCCACCGGCGGCGCCATCCGCGCCCGGCCCGTGGTGCCGATCATGGTCTCCTCTCTGGTGGTCGTGTTCACCTGCGTGGAGATGCTCATCCTGCCCTTCGTGGCGGCTTGGTTCCTGCACGGCGAACCCATGGTGGCCGGCGGCTGGATGGGCCTGGCCGTCAAGTCCGACGGCGGCGCGGTGGCCAGCGGCGCCATCGCCGACGCGCTCATCCGAGCCAAGGCCCTGAGCGTGGACGGCATCAAGTACCAGGAAGGCTGGGTGGTCATGGTCACGACCACGGTGAAGGTCTTCATCGACGTTTTCATCGGCCTGTGGTCCTTCGTGCTGGCCTGGCTCTGGTGCGCCAAGATCGAATGCAAGGAAGGCCAGCGCATGAGCTTCGGAGAGGTCTGGCAGCGCTTCCCCCGCTTCGTCCTCGGCTACATCCTGACCTTCCTCCTGCTGCTCATCGTCTGCACCCAGTCCGCCGAGGGCATGGGCATGGGCAAGACCATGGTGGGCGCCCTGGGCTCCCTGCGCCGGGTCTTCTTCGTGCTGACCTTCTTCACCATCGGCGTGGTCTCCAACTTCAAGAAGCTCATGGAGGAGGGCATCGGCAAGCTGACCACCGTGTACGTGGTCTGTCTGTTCGGGTTCATCATCTGGGTTGGCCTGTTCATCTCCTGGCTGTTCTTCCACGGCATGTTGCCCCCGATCGCCACGGCCTGATGATTAAGGAGAAAATACAATGGAACAGATGAAGGATCTCAAGTTTCAAGAGGAAATCCAGAAGATGGAGTACGAACCCCTGAGCAGCGTGGAGAAGCACCTCTGCGCCTGGGGCTTCGGCCTGGGCGTCGTGCTCCTGGTGGTGCTCTACTTCGTGAGCAGCTTCATTCCCGGCGCCCACGGCGTCTGATCGCACGACCGCGCGGGGCGGACGAAACCGTCCGCCCCGCCTTTTCCCACGGAGGGCAATCGTGAACCAGTACAAGGTCCGCTACATCTGGGGTCCCCAGGGCAAGCTCTCGGCGACATCCGAGGAGATCGTCGAGGCCGGCAGCCTGGACGAGGCCCTGTCCCGGAAAAGCGCCTGGCCCGTGGAGCGGAGTTTCCACGGCGACTGCGCCTGGGCCAAGAATCCCGGCACCAGCCTGTATTACGTGGAGGCCTGGGAGGCCAAAATCTTCTCCGGGCGGCCGCCCGCCGCGCGCTGACCCGGCCGCGCCGGAAGGCCTCGAGGTTCACTCGCCCCGACCCGAGGCCTCCGGCGTGCCTTGACACTCTCTTCGACGGGCGACTATGCCTGAAACCGGAAACCTCCTCTCGAGGCGACGACGGGCGACGGCCCAGGACCAGGCGAGAACCGGACAGGCAACCATGAAACACTCCCGCCTCCAGGCCAAGCTCATCTTCCGGCAATGCGCCATTCTCCTGGGAATCGGCCTGATCTTCAGCCTGTCGCTCAATTCCTACCTGCGCGCCATCATGGAAACCGAGGTCCAGGACAAGACCCGGCTCATCTTCTCCAACGTCCTGGCGGTGCAGACCTACGTGCGCGACACCCTGCGGCCGACCATGTACGACAATCTGGCGTCGGACTCCTTCGTCATCGAGGCCATGTCCACCTCCTTCGTCACGCGCACGGTCATGTCAGACCTGAACACGGCCCACGACCAGTTCACCTATCGGCGAGTGGCCTTCAACCCCCGCAATCCCCAGTTCACGCCCTCGGAGCTTGAGCGGGAATACATCCAATTCTTCCGCGACCACCCCGCGCTCGAGTCCCTGGGCCAGTTCCGAAAGATCAACGGCGAGGAGTATTACGTGGCCGCCAAGCCGGCGGTCTTCGAGGAGTCCTGCATGCTCTGCCACGGCCGCCCCGAAGACGCCCCGGCCGTGCTTCTGGCCCGCTACGGCAGCGTCAACGGCTTCGGCCGCGCAGTGGGCGAAGTCGGAGGTCTGGACATGGTCACCATGCCGGTGGACCGCGAAGCCGCCTCCATCCGCCGGGTGACGATCATCTTCGTCCTGGTCTTCACCTGCGGCACGCTGCTCATCCTCGGCCTGAACCATTTCTTCTTCGACCGCATCGTGGTCCAGAACATCGGACGGCTGGCCTCCATCCTGCGCAGCCGTTTCCCCGAGGAGGCCGACAAGACCCTGGGCCGTCGGCCGCGCTTCGGCGACGAAATCGACGTCATGGTCGCCAACGTGGAGCGCTTCGCCGACCACCTGCGCGACGCCCGCGCCCAGCTGGCCGACTACGCCGCCAACCTGGAGATCAAGGTCCAGGAGCGTACGCACAAGCTGCTCGAGGAGGCCAACGCCCGCCAGGCCGACGTGCGCCTCTTCGTGGACATGCTCGACCTCTTCACCGAAGGCCAGGGGCGCAGGCGATTGCTGGAGCAGGCCATGGAAGCCATGGCCGCCCGCTTCGAAGCCAGGGTCGTGACATTCCTCTGCTTCGCCAACCTGAACCGCTACGTCTGGCCGCCTGACGCCGCCCCGCTGATTCTCTCACCAGAAGACCAGCGAACCCTGCTGGGGGGCGAGGGAGTGTTCCGGGAATCCCGCGCGGAGGTGCCGGTGCGGGCCGCCGATTCCATCCGCGGCGCTCTCATCCTGGGCTGGAACGCGCCCCGCGACCTCCCCCTTCAGGAGCGGGAAGTGCTCACGGCCGTGAGCAGCCAGTTGGGCATCGCCCTGGAGAACCTGGAAGCCTTGGAAAACCTCGTGAGCCAAAAGACTCTCCTGGAGTCCATCTTCGAGGGCATCGCCGACCCCCTCTTCCTCCTGGACCAGGACGGAGAGGTGATCCACGCCAACACTTCGGCCCACCGCCTGCTGGACGGGCTGGCTGACAGCGGCGACCCGGCCAGGATCCTGGGCCTGCCCGCGCTTTCCCGCGAGGCCCGCTTCGAAGGCGGCGACCCCTTCCGCGAGGAGACCCTCCTGCCGGACGGCCGATCCCTGACGCTCTACGCCTATCCCTTGCACGCCCTGGAACAGCGGGGACGCAGCATCGTCTACGCCCGCGACGACACCCGGGAAAAGGCCATGCTGGCCCGTCTGCAGCAGGGAGAGAAGGCCCTGGCCGTGGGCAAGATGGCCGCCGGGTTGGCCCACGAGATCAACAATCCCCTGGGCGTGATCCTCTGCTACGCCCGACTGCTCTGGAACGACGGCAAGAACGAGAACGCCGACGATCTGAGCATCATCATCCGGCACACCCTCCAGGCCCGCAAGGTGCTTCAGGATCTGATGCGCTTCGCCCGCCCCAAACCGGCCGCCCTGCGCGCCCTGGACCTGATCGAGGCGGTGCGCTTCATCGCCCGCGTCTTCCAGGTGCGGGCGGCGGCCTTGGACGTGGATATCGTCACCGACTTGCCGGCGGATCTGCCGCTCGTGCGCGGGAACACCGACGCCGTGGAACAGGTGCTGACCAACGTGATGATCAACGCCCTGGACGCCCTGGAGGAATCGGGCCTCCGACGGCCCGGGAACATCACCATCTCCGCCCGCCATCTGCCGGAACGCGGAGAGGTGCGGCTCGTTGTGCGCGACAACGGCCCCGGCATCCCCGAGGAAAACCTGCAACGGATCTTCGACCCCTTCTTCAGCACAAAGGAGGTGGGCAAGGGCACGGGCCTCGGCCTGGCCGTGGTCTACGGCCTGGTCCGCGACATGGGCGGACGCGTGGACGCCGAGAGCCGCGACGGCGCCGTGCTGACCATTCACCTGCGCGTGGCGGGCGCGGAGGAGCAAAAGGACTCGCATGCAACAGACGATCGAGAATGACGTCATCCTCGTGGTCGACGACGAGGTCGACTTCGCCAACGGCGTGGCCAGACTCATCACCAAGGGCTTTCCGAACAACCCCGTGCTGGTCCGCCATGACGGCCCGTCGGCCCTGGCGGCGCTGCGTGAGAACCGTTGCGGCCTGCTGCTCACCGACCTGCGCATGCCCGGCATGGACGGCGCCGCGCTGCTGGACCAGGCCTTGGCCCGTCACCCCCTCCTGTCCGTGATTCTGCTCACAGGCTTCGGCACCATCGAAACGGCCGTGGCCGCGCTCAAGGCCGGAGCCTATGACTTTCTGACCAAGCCCATCGACCAGGACGGCCTCTACAGGGCCGTGAGCAAAGGGCTGGAACGCTCGGCCCTGTTGGCGGAAAATCGCCGCCTGCGGGCGGCCGTGGTCACCTGCGGTTCCTGCGCCCGGTTCATCGGCGAGAGCCCGGCCATCCGCGACCTGCGGACACGGATCGAGGCCGTGGCGGCAACGGACTACACCGTGCTCATCCTGGGCGAATCCGGGGTGGGCAAGGAACTGGTGGCCCGAACCATCCACGCATTGAGCCGTCGGGGATCGCAGCGGCTGGTGAGCCTGAACTGCACGGCCATCCCGGATCAGATTCTGGAGAGCGAACTCTTCGGACACGTCAAGGGAGCCTTCACCGGCGCGGACCAGCCCCGGCGTGGTCTGTTCCAGACCGCCGACGGCGGCAGCCTGCTCCTGGACGAAATCGGGGATCTGCCCCCGCACCTGCAGCCCAAGCTTCTGCGGGCCCTGGAAGAGGGCGCGGTGCGGCCCGTGGGCGGCAGCGAGAACATCAAGGTGGACGTGCGCATTCTGGCCTCCACGAACCAGAACCTGGAGTCCCGCGTGGCCTCGGGAGCCTTCCGCGAGGATCTCTTCTACCGCCTGAACGTGCTCACGGTGCGTGTGCCCTCCCTCCGCGAACGGCCGGACGACATCCCGATCCTCGTCCGGCACTACCTCCGGGAAACCTGCGGGGAGCTGGACGCTGGCGGCAAGGAGCTGGCCGACGACGCCCTGGACTACCTGAGCTGTCGCCCTTGGCCCGGCAACGTCCGGGAGCTGTTGAACTTCGTGCGTCGACTGGTGGTCTTCTGCCCCGGCCCGATGATCACTCAGGCTCAGGTCCGGCTCCTGGACACCCCGGGCGGAGGCCCGACCCCGGCCATCTCCCGGCTGGAAATCTACAAGGACGCCAAGCATCGGCTGGTGGACGACTTCACCCGCTCCTACATGCAGCGGCTCCTGGAGGAGACCGGCGGCAACGTCTCCCAGGCCGCGCGCCTCTCCGGCCTGGAACGGGTCTCCCTCCAGAAGATCCTGCGCCGTCTCGGCATGGCCGCCGAAGGATTCCGCGGCCGCGAGGATTGACCAGCGGCTCAGGCTTTGAACGGCGCGGCCTTGCGGCCAAAGGGAATGCCCAGGCGGCTCATGCGCTTGCGCAGGGTGTTCGGGTGCAGTCCCAGGAGTTCCGCCGCGCCGCCCCGTCCGTTGACTCTTCCCCTGGAGAGGGCCATGGCCTTGCGGATATGCCGGGCGTCGGCCTCGTCCAGGGAAAGGAAGCGGCCCTCGTCCGGCATATCCGGGTCCGCCCCGGCAACCGCGTCCTCGGGCCGAGGAGTCTCGAACACGAGCACCCCGTCGCGGCTGCGGATCATGGCCCGCTCCACCGTATTCTCCAGTTCGCGCACGTTGCCCGGCCAGCTGTAGCCGGCAAGACGCTCCAAGGCTCCCGGCGGCAGGACGGGGCGCTCACGCATCTTCAGTTCGCGGGCTTTGCTCTCCATGAAGTGATGCACCAAGGCCGGAATGTCCTCCTTGCGCTCGCGCAAGGGCGGGATGGACACGGGAAAGATGTTCAGCCGGAACCAGAGGTCTTCACGGAAGGCCCCCGAGGCGACCATGCGTTTCAGGTCGCGGTGGGTGGCCGCGACGATGCGGATGTTCACGGGCACGGGCTCGCTGCCGCCCACGCGTTCGATCTCGTGGCGCTGGCACACGTGCAGAAGCCGGATCTGCGCCTGGGGCGGCAGTTCGCCGATCTCGTCCAGGAAGATGGTCCCGCCGTCGGCCCGCTCGAACCGGCCGCGTTTGCGCGCGGCCGCGCCGGTGAAGGCCCCCTTCTCGTGACCGAAGAGCTCGCTGTCGATGAGCGAGTCCGGAATGGCTCCGCAATTGACCTTGATGAGCGGGCCGTTGCGCCGAGGCGAGAACTCATGGATGGCGTTGGCCAGAACCTCCTTGCCCACGCCGGTTTCGCCCAGGAGCAGCACCGGCGACTCCAGGGGCGCCACCTGGCGGACCTGGGCCATGACCTCGCGCAACCCGAAATCCGAGCCCACGATGTCCGCGCCCGCCAGCTCGCGCATCTCGGTGCGCAGAAAGCGGTTGTCGTCGTCCAGGAGGTCCTTGAGGCGAACCACCTCCTGGTGCTTGAGAGCGTTGGCCATGGCGATGGCGAACGGTTCGCGCAACAGGCGCAACAGCTCCACATGCTCCGGAAGATAGCGGTCCGTGCCACGGACCCGGATGCCCAGGTCTCCGATGCGCCGCCCCTGGAGATCAAGCCGGAGAATCAGGATGGAGAAGTCATACTGACCATCCTGACCCATGAGCCGCAACGATTCGCGCACGCTGGGCAATTCGGCGGGCCGGTTGACCATGACCACCTCTTCCATGTTTTCCCAAAGCGAAAGGGGAGTCTCCTTGCCTTGGGAAGTCACGGGAATGAGCCCGCCATGGTCGTCGAAACCGTCCACGGCCACCGAGGCCACGGGCTTGAGCACGTCGGCCCCGGGCACGAAGATGCGCATGTCCATGACCTGGGCCGGGATGAAGTCCTTGATGTATTCCAGGCAGTCGCGCATGGCCGTTTCCACGTCCAGACTGCCGCAGATCCGCACCGCGGCCTGGCGGAAAAACTCGTTCGCGTCGACGCGCATGCTCCTCCTCCCGGGCTACCGGCCCAGGCCTGATTACCCCATATGGTAAATTCAAGCAAGATTACCTCTGGGGGTAAAAATAATACCCCATAGGGTAATTTTCCCTTCTGATGCCCCCAGGTGTCGCCAGAAAACCCAAAGCATTCCATCGCTGGCACGGTTATGGCATGATAGGCCGCGTGAAACAAACGCAGCGCACCGCATGCTGGGTCGAGGCCGTGACCCTGCGCGTCTTCGACGCCGAGAAACGGGACGACCTGTCCTATTTCCTGGAACAGACCCTGGAGGCGGTCCGGGAGCCCGGACTCACGGCCTGCCGCGTCTGCGTCGAGGCGACGCTGCCCACGGACGTGAACGCCCTCCTGTTCTGGGAAGGAGCAGGACCGGCCGGCCGCAGCAGGATCGGCCAACATCTCGCCACGCTGCTGCGGGAATACGGGCTGGTCCATCACTCGGTGTGGCTTGAACGCAAGACGGAGACGGGAGCGTGAGATGCCCACGCGGCTGCGGATTCCGGGAGGGCCGGCCGATTTTCCTTCCCCTCCGGTGTTTTTTCGGTGTATCGATGCATCGCCTTTGTCCTGGAACGCTTTCCGTGCGGACCAGGGTCGGCTTTTGAGGAACTTAACGCAACCATTCAGGTGGACCATGCGCATCATGAAGACAAGCATTCGGTTCGGAGCCGCGGCGCTGATCGCCGCGGCGATTCTCTGGGGCCCGCTTCCGGCCCTGGCCCAGGAGGGCGCCTCCAAGGGTCAGGCGCAGCTCCCCCAGGTGGGCATCATGGAGTTGACGCCCCAGGCCGTCTCCCTGACCACCACCCTGGCTGGCCGCACCTCGCCCTACCTCATCGCCGAGGTCCGGCCCCAGGTGGGCGGCATCATCCAGAAGCGCCTGTTCACGGAAGGCGCGGACGTCAAGGCCGGGGACATCCTGTACCAGATCGATCCCGCCACCTACCAGGCCGCCTTCGACAGCGCCAAGGCCGCCCTGGCCCGCTCCGAGGCCAACGCGATCCCGGCCAAGCTCCGGGCCGAACGCTACACCCAACTGGTCACGGTCAACGCCGTGAGTCGTCAGGACTATGACGACGCCGTGGCCCTCGCCAAGCAGGCCGAGGCCCTCGTGGAAGTGGACAAGGCCGCGCTGGCCACGGCCAGAATCAATCTCGGCTACACCCGGGTCACCTCGCCCATTTCCGGACGCATCGGCCGTTCCGCCGTGACCCCGGGCGCGCTGGTCACGGCCAGCCAGGGCACGGCCCTGTCCACGGTCCAGCAGCTCGACCCGATCTACGTGGACGTGACCCAGTCCAGCGCGGAACTGCTGCGTCTCAAGCGCGATCTGGCCGAGGGACGTCTCCGCAGCGCGGGCGAGAACCAGGCCGTGGTCAAACTCCTTCTGGAGGACGGCACACCCTACTCCCGCGAGGGGCGTCTGGAATTCTCCGATGTCACTGTGGATCAGAGCACCGGGGCCATCACCCTGCGCGCCGTGTTTCCCAACCCCTCCGCCGAACTGCTGCCCGGAATGTTCGTGCGCGCCGTCCTGGAGGAAGGCGTGAGCGAGCAGGCCATCCTGGCCCCGCAGCAGGGCGTGACCCGCAACTTCAAGGGCGAGGCCACGGCCCTGGTCCTGGCTCCCGACGGCACCGTGGAGCAGCGGATCGTCCAAGTGGACCGCGCCATGGGCGACAAGTGGCTGGTGCGCTCCGGCCTGAACGCCGGCGACCGGCTCATCGTGGACGGCCTCCAGAAGGTGCGCCCCGGCATGAAGGCCCAGCCCGCCCCCACGGCCTCCACCCCCGCTCCCGCAGCCACCCCCGCCTCGGCAGCCCCGGCGGACAAGCAGTAGGATCGGTGCGACCATCATGGCTCGTTTCTTCATCGACCGCCCGGTCTTCGCCTGGGTCATCGCCATCCTGATCATGCTCTCGGGCGTGCTGGCCATCGTCGAGCTGCCCATCTCCCAGTATCCGCCCATCGCGCCCACGGCCATCGCCATCGACGCCACCTACCCCGGAGCCTCGGCCAAGACCCTGGAAGACACGGTCACCCAGGTCATCGAGCAGAAGATGCAGGGTCTGGACGACCTGCGCTACATGTCGTCCACCAGCGACTCCGCGGGCAACGTGACCATCACCCTGACCTTCGACGCCAACACCAACCCGGACATCGCCCAGGTCCAGGTCCAGAACAAGCTCCAACTGGCCACGCCCCTGCTGCCGGAAGAGGTCCAGCGCCAGGGCATCCGGGTCACCAAGGCGGTCTCCAACTTCCTGCTGCTCCTCGGCTTCATTTCCGAGGACGGCGGCATGACCAACTTCGACATCGCCGACTATGTGGCCACCTACGTCCAGGACGACATCAGCCGCGTGGACGGCGTGGGCGACGTGACCCTGTTCGGATCGCAGTACGCCATGCGCGTCTGGCTCGATCCGAACCGGCTGAACAACTTCGCCCTGAACCCGGCGGACGTGGCCGAGGCCATCCGGGCCCAGAACGCCCAGGTCTCGGCCGGGCAGTTCGGCGGCGCCCCGGCCGTCCCCGGCCAGCAGCTCAACGTGACCATCAACGCCCAGTCCCGGCTCCAGACCGTGGACCAATTCGAGAACATCCTTCTCAAGGTGAACCCCGACGGTTCCACCGTGAACCTCTCCGACGTGGCCCGCGTGGAACTGGGTACGGAGAGTTACGAAGTTCTGGGCTTCTACAACCGCAAACCGGCCACCGCCCTGGCCATCAAGCTGGCCACCGGGGCCAACGCCCTGGAAACCGCCAAGAACGTTCACGAACGCGTCCAGGAAATGGCCAAGTACTTCCCCCACGGCCTGAAGGTGGTGGACCCGTACGACACCACCCCCTTCGTGCGCATCTCCGTGGAGGAGGTGCTCAAGACCCTGGCCGAGGCCATCGGCCTGGTCTTCCTGGTCATGTTTCTCTTCCTGCAGAACTTCCGGGCCACGCTCATCCCGACCATCGCCGTGCCCGTGGTGCTTTTGGGCACCTTCGGCGTGCTGGCGGTCTGCGGCTTCTCCATCAACACCCTGACCATGTTCGGCGTGGTCCTGGCCATCGGCCTGCTGGTGGACGACGCCATCGTGGTGGTCGAGAACGTGGAGCGCGTCATGGCCGAGGAGGGCCTGCCGCCGCGCCAGGCCACACGCAAGTCCATGGGCCAGATCACCGGCGCCCTGGTGGGCATCGCCCTGGTGCTCTCGGCCGTGTTCATCCCCATGGCCTTCTTCGGCGGCTCCACCGGCGTCATCTACCGCCAGTTCTCCATCACCATCGTCTCGGCCATGGTCCTCTCGGTGATCGTGGCCCTGGTGCTGACCCCGGCGCTCTGCGCCACCATGCTCAAACCCGTGACCATGGACCATTCCGTCCCCCAGCGCGGCTTCTTCGGCTGGTTCAACCGGGGATTCAACGCCTGCACGCGCGGCTACGAAAGCGCGGTGAACCGGATGATCCGGCGCGGCTGGCGCTACATGGTCATCTATGCCGCCATCGTGGGGGCCATGGTCCTGTTCTTCGTGCGCATGCCCACGGCCTTCCTCCCGGACGAGGACCAGGGCTTCATCTTCACCCAGGTCCAGTTGCCCGCCGGAGCCACCCAGCCGCGCACCCTGGCGGTCCTGCGCACGGTGGAGGACCACTTCCTGGACGACGAGGCCGAAGCCGTCGAATCGGTGTTCTCGGTGGCGGGCTTCAGCTTCGCGGGCAACGGCCAGAACAACGCCATGGCCTTCGTCAAGCTCAAGGACTGGAACCTGCGCGACCGCCCGGATCTGCGCGCCGAGGCCCTGGCCGGTCGAGCCATGGGCATCTTCGCCTCCATCCGCGACGCCATGGTCTTCGCCTTCACGCCTCCGGCGGTCATGGAACTCGGCAACGCCAGCGGTTTCGACTTCGAGCTGCAGGACCGCGCGGGCCTGGGCCACGCCAAGCTCATGGAAGCCCGCAACATGTTCCTCGGCATGGCGGCCAAGGATCCCCGGCTCATGGCCGTGCGCCCCAATGGCCTGGACGACGTGCCGGAATACAACGTGGACATCGACCAGCAGAAGGCCAAGGCCCTGAACCTCTCCCTGGCGACCATCAACGAGACCCTCTCCTCGGCCTGGGGCAGCGCCTACGTCAACGACTTCATCGACAAGGGGCGGGTCAAGAAGGTCTACATCCAGGCCGACGCGCCCTTCCGCATGCTGCCCGGCGACCTGGACCGCTGGTACGTGCGCAACACCCTGGGCGAGATGGTGCCCTTCTCGACCTTCGCCACGGGTCACTGGAGCTACGGATCGCCGCGTCTGGAACGATACAACGGCAGACCCGCCGTGGAGATCCTCGGCATGCCCGCCCCAGGCAAAAGCTCGGGCGAGGCCATGGCCGCGGTGGAGGAGATCGCCTCCAAGCTGCCCGAGGGCATCGGCTACGAATGGACCGGACTCTCCTATCAGGAACGCCTGGCCGGGGCCCAGGCCCCCATGCTCTACGCCATCTCGCTCCTGGTGGTCTTCCTCTGCCTGGCCGCGCTCTACGAGAGCTGGTCCGTGCCCTTCGCGGTCATGCTCGTGGTGCCCCTGGGCGTCATCGGCGCGCTGCTGGCGGCCAACCTCCGCGGGCTGGCCAACGACGTCTACTTCCAGGTGGGCCTGCTGACGACCATCGGCCTCTCGGCCAAGAACGCCATCCTCATCGTGGAGTTCGCCAAGGCCCTCCACGAAGGGGGACGATCGCTCTTCGAGGCGACCCTGGAGGCCGCGCGGCTGCGGCTGCGGCCCATCCTCATGACCTCCCTGGCCTTCATCCTGGGCGTCCTGCCGTTGGCCCTCTCGCGCGGGGCGGGCTCGGGCAGCCAGAACGCCATCGGCACCGGCGTCATGGGCGGCATGATCTCGGCCACGGTGCTGGCCATCTTCTTCGTGCCCGTCTTCTTCGTCCTGGTCTTCCGCTCCTTCCCGGGCAAGAAGAAGCACGATCACGCAAGCAAACCCTCGCAGGCCGGAGACAAGCCGGCCGCTCAGGAGGGAGGACACTGATATGCGCGCACGCATCCTGATTCTGGCCGCGCTGACCGCCCTGCTGGGCGGCTGCATGACCATGGCCCCGGACTATGAACGCCCGGCGGCGCCCGTGGAGGCCGCCTGGCCCGAGGGAGCGGCCGCTCAAGGCGCGACCCTGACGCAGGGCTCGACGGCCGCCGCCGACCTGGACTGGCGCGAGTTCCTCCAGGATTCTGACACCCGGACCCTGGTGCAGATCGGGCTGGCCAACAACCGCGACCTGCGCGTGGCCGCCCTGAACATCCAAAAGGCCCAGGCCCAGTACCGCATCCAGCGGGCCGACCGCCTGCCCACGCTGAACGCCGAGGCGGGCAGCGCCCAGCAACGCTTCCCCGCCGACCTCTCCTCCTCCGGCCGGGCCACCACCTCGCGGCAGTACAGCGTCGGCCTGGGTGTGAGCGCCTTCGAGCTGGACCTCTTCGGCCGGGTCAAGAGCCTCAGCGACGAGGCCCTGGAGAAATACCTGGCCACCGAGGAGGCCCGCAAGAGCGCGCACATCAGCCTCGTGGCCGAGATCGCCGGAGACTACGCGGCCCTGGTGGCCGAACGCGAACGCCTGCGCCTGAACCGGGAGACGGTGGAGAACCGCCGCCAGACCTATGACCTGACCCGCAAGCTCTTCGATTTCGGCGCGGCCACGGAACTCGATCTGCGCCAGGCCGAAACCGGCCTGGAGTCCGCCCGGGTCCAGGCCTCCGCCTCGGTGAGCCGGGTGGCCCTGGCCGAAAACGCCCTGCGCCTGGCCCTGGGGCAGCCTCTGCCCTCGACCCTGCCCCCGGCGGCCAACCTGGACCAGGTGGCCGAGCCGCGCGACATCCCGGCGGGCCTGCCCTCGGACCTCATCGCACGCCGCCCGGACATCCTGGCTGCCGAACACGAACTGAAGGCGGCCAACGCGGACATCGGCGCGGCGCGGGCCAACTTCTTCCCGCGCATCTCGCTCACCGGCAGCTTCGGCACGGCCAGCCACCAGTTGAACGGCCTCTTCGACTCGGGCTCCCAGGCCTGGCTCTTCGCCCCGAGCCTCGTTCTGCCGCTCTTCGACACGGGCCGCAACATCGCCACCCTGGAAGTCTCCAAGGTCAACCGCGACATCGCCGTGGCCCAATACGAGAAGAGCATCCAGACCGCTTTCCGCGAGGTGGCCGACGCCCTGTCCCAGCGCGCCACGCTGGACGAGCGCCTGCTGTCCCAGAAGAAGGTCGTGGAGGCCGCCCAGGCGAGCCTGAACCTCTCGGAGATGCGCTTCCGGGGCGGCGTGGACAGCTTCCTGCCCGTGCTCGACGCCCAGCGCACCCTCTATCTGGCCCAGCAGGACCTCGTCGACCTGCGTCTGGCGCGGATGACCAACCTGCTGACCCTGTACAAGACCCTGGGCGGCGGCTGGACGCCCGAGCCCGAGCCCGGAACCGCGACTCCCTCCGCCCCTCAGGCCGCACGCTAGGGCGGCGGACCGGCATCGTCCCAGAACCCGGCGGATTCCGGCCGGGTCGTTCCACCTCTCCCGGGAGCGGCGGCCGTCGCCCTCCCGGCGCGGCCAGACCAGCAGAGACGCGGCGCGGACTCCGTTCCCAGACCGCCCGGCCCCGTGTATGATGGAGCCGCGAGCCGGCATGAACCCGCGCTCCTGACCCCGGGGCTCTCGCCGCGCACCTTCGCGCGGGCATCCCCAGCCGGCCGGAAGAACACTCCGGCCGACTTTCGAAGGAGACCTTTCATGAGCTTCCGTTCACCCCGAATGATCCTGCTGGCCCTCCTGCTGCCGCTCCTCGCCGCGGGCTGCGGGGCCAAACAGGTCCGCGACGTGCAGACCTCCGGCTTCCTCGGCGACTACAGCGGCCTCAAACCCGGGCCCGAGGGCTACGCCGCCCTGCTCTGGTACAAGCCGGACATCAATCTGCGGGTCTACGACAAGATCCTGCTCGACCCCGTGCGGGTGGTGCTCAAGGGCGAGGCCGCCCAGCGCGGCATCGAGCCCCACGAGCTGGCCGAGCTGACCGACGAATACCAAGCCGAACTGGTCAAGGCCCTCACCGAGCACAACGGCTACGCCCTGGTCGCGCAACCCGGCCGCGGCGTGCTGCGCATCCGGGTGGCGGTCACCGACGTGGTCCCCGGCAACGCGGTCATGGGCACGCTCAGCTCCGTGAATCCGGTGGGCCTGGCCGTCAGCGGCGGCATCTACGCGGCCACGGGCACGCAACCCTATGTGGGCGAGGCCTCCACTGAGATGGAAATCCTCGACTCCCCCACCGGCGAACGCCTGGCCGCCATGGTGGACCGCCGGATCGGCGGCAAGGCCCCCTTCCGGGGGACCTACGACGACGCCCGGGACGCCTTCGCCTTCTGGGCCGAACGCCTGCGCCAGCGGCTCGACGAGGGCCGCGCCGCGCCCCGCTGAACACCCGGAAGACCACACAAGGAGGATATCCATGACGCGTCCCATCACGCCGCGCCGCCTGCTCTGGGCGCTCGCCGCGGCCTTTCTGGCCCTGGCGGGCTGCTCCGAGGCCCCGCGCGAGGAGGTTCCCAGCGTCAAATCGGTAAAGACCGCCGTGGCGGCGCTCTCCTCGGGGATCTTCAGCCGGGCCCTCTCCGGCGTGGTCGAGGCCCAGGACTCGGCCAGCCTGTCTTTCCCGGTGGGCGGCACGCTGCTCGAAGTCCACGCCGAGCGAGGGGACCGGGTGGCGGCCGGGCAGATATTGGCCCGCCTCGACCCCAAGCCCTTCGAGAACCGTCTGCGCGCGGCCGAGGCCAGGGTGCGCAGCGCCCAGGCCGGGCTGCTCAAGGCCAAGGAGCAGTTCCAGCGCAAGCAAAGCCTGCTGAACCAGGGCTTCATCGCCAAGGCCGAGTTCGACGAGGCGCGGGCAAGCCTGGCCGCGGCCCAGGGCGAGCTGGACGTGGCCGACTCCGAGATGGAGGACGCCCGGCGCGACCGCTCCCGCACCGCCCTGGCCGCGCCCTATGCGGGCGTGGTGGCGCGCAAGGACGTGAACCCCTTCCAGGAGGTCAAGGCCGGAGAGCCGCTCTTCGAACTCATGGGCGCCCAGGGCCTCAAGGTCCGCATCATGGTGCCGGAGTCGCTCATCGGCGGCGTACGGCCCGGCGACGGGGCCCAGGTGGCCTTCGCCGTGCTCAAGGGCTTCACAGTGCGTGGCCGGGTCGCGGAGGTGGGAGCCACGGCCGAGGCGGGCAACGCCTTTCCGGTGTCCGTAGTCCTGGACGCCCCGCCACCCGCCGTGCGCGTGGGCATGACCGCCCTGGTCTCCCTGCGCTCCGGCGCGGGCGCGCCCGTCTTCCTCGTGCCGCTCACCGCCCTGGCCATGGACGAGATGCCCCGCCTGGCCGCCGGAGGCGGCACCCAGGGCAAGGCCCCGATCTTCATCTTCGATCCGACGGAGCAGATGGCCCGGCTCCGCCTCGTGGAGGTCCTGGACCTGCAGGACAACTTCCTGGCCGTGCGCAGCGGTCTGGCCGAGGGCGAGGAGGTCATCGTGGCCGGGGCCGCGTTCCTGCGTGACGGCATGCCCGTGCGCCGCTGGACCCCGGACACGCCGAAGGAGGAGCTGGGCCTGCGCCTGTGGGGCGGCGCGAACCCGGCCGGAGGCGAGGCCCGATGAACGCCCTGGTCCGTCTGGCCATCAAGAACGCGCGCTTCACGGTCTTCGCCCTGTGCCTGGTCGCGGCCGCCGGAATCTCGGTGTACTTCACCCAGGCCCGCCAGGAAGACCCGGAGATCACCATCCGCACGGCCCAGGTCGTGGCCCGCTTCCCCGGGATGCCGCCGGAACGGGTGGAGCAGCTCCTCACACGACCGCTGGAGGAGGAGATCAAGACCATGCCGGAGGTCAAGGAGATCAAGTCGCTCTCCATGACCGGCATGGCCATCGTCCTGCCCCAACTGCACGACCGCTACTTCGACCTCGACCCCATCTGGTCGCGACTGCGCAACAAGATGGACGACATCCGGCGCTCGCTGCCGGAGGGCGCCATCGGCCCCATGGTCAACGACGATTTCGGCCGGGTGGCCGTGGTCACGCTGGCCCTCACGGGCGACGGCTTCTCCCCCCGGGAACTGCGTTGGACGGCGCGCGAACTGCGCGACCGCTTCACCGCCCTGCCCCTGGTGGCCAAGGTGGACCTCTACGGTGTGCAGGACGAACGAATCTGGCTCGTCATGGATCCGGCGCGGCTCAACCGCCTGGGCATGGACCCCTCGCAGATCGTCTCCCAGCTTCAGGCCCAGAACGTCATCCTGCCCGGCGGCAGCGTGGACGCCGGCGGCATGGCCCTGGCCATCGAACCCTCGGGCAGCTTCCGCTCCCTGGAGGACATCCGGCAGGTGACCCTGACACGGCCGGACGACGGCGGCATCGTCTATCTGCGCGACCTGGTGGAGGTCCGGCGCGATTACGTGGACCCGCCCGCCTCGCCGAGCTTCTTCAACGGCCGCCCGGCCGTGGTCCTCGGCATCTCCATGGTCAGCAACTCCAACATCGCGGAACTGGGCCGCCAGGTGGACGGCCTCTTGCCGGAGGTCCGCGCCGCGCTGCCCCTGGGCATGAACCTGGAAGTCATGAACTACCAGCCCGAGCTGGTGGCCGAGGCCGTCCAGTCCGCCACCGACAACCTGCTCCAGACCATCGCCGTGGTCCTGGCGGTGGTCATGCTCTTCCTGGGCTGGCGCGTGGGGCTCATCGTGGGCTCGGGCGTACCCCTGACCATCTTCGCTGTCCTGGCGGGCATGTCCATCTGGGGCATCGCCCTGCACCGCATCTCCATCGCGGCCATCATCGTGGCGCTGGGCCTGCTGGTGGACAACGGCACCGTGGTGGCCGAGGACTTCAAGACCCGCCTGGACCGGGGCGTGGACCGGCTGACCGCCGCCCTGGAATCAGCGCGCGGTCTGGCCATCCCCCTGCTGAACAGCTCGCTGACCACGATCCTGGCCTTCCTGCCGCTCATGCTGGCCGAGAACTCCTCCGGCGAATTCCTGGCCTCCCTGAGCCAAGTGGTCATCCTGGCCCTGCTCTCCTCCTGGTTCCTGGCCGTGGTCATCACCCCGGTGTTCTGCTACTGGTTCCTGCCCCAGCCCAAGGCCGGACGGACGATCGATCCCGACGCCCCGCCGCGGGGCCGAGCCTACGAGTGGTACGAACGCCTCCTGCGGGCGCTGCTGCGCCGCCGAGCGGTGTTCGCCCTGGGCATCGTCGGGCTGTTCGTCCTCTCCCTGGCCCTCTTCGGCCAGGTGCGGCAGCGGCACATGGCCCCGTCCGAGCGCAACCAGTTCACCGTCTACCTCTCCCTGCCCGCGGGCAGCGACGTGACCGAGACCATCGCGGCGGCCAGGACGCTCAGCGACTACCTGGCCGACTCCAAGGAGAATCCGGCCGTCACCGCCAACGTGGCCTACGTGGCCTCCGGCGGCCCCCGCTTCTTCCTGGCCCTCCAGCCCCCGGACCCCATGCCCCACTCGGCCTTCTTCGTGGTCAACACCAAAACCTACGAGGACGTGGCTCCGGCCATGCGTCGGACGGAGCGGTTCATCGCCGAGCGCCTGCCCCAGGCCGCAGGCCGGACCGAGTCCCTGTTCCTGGGACCGGCCCCCCTGGGCACGGTGGAAATCCGCATCGCGGGACCGGAGATCGAAAACCTCCAGTTGCTGGCCGGACAGGTCCGCGACGCCTTCGCGGCGGTTCCGGGCGCCCTGGCCATCCGCAGCGACTGGGAAAACCCCGTGCTGAAAATCCGCGTGGAGATCGATCAGGAACGGGCCTCCCGCTCGGGCCTCACCAGCCAGGACATCGCCCGCTCCCTCTCCAGCGTGCTCGACGGATTCCAGGTCACGGACTACCGTGAGGGCGAGACGGTCATTCCCGTGGTGTTGCGCTCCGATCAGGACGCGCGCTCCAACCTGGACCGCCTGCGGACCCACGAGATCTATTCCAAGACGCTCGGCGCGCCGGTGCCCCTGCTCCAGGTGGCCGACCTGCGCGGGGAGGTGGAGCCGAGCCAGATACGCCGCCTGAACCAGGAGCGGACCGTCACCGTGGCCGCGCGGCACGAATGGATGGGCTCCAAGGAACTCTACGCGGCCGTGTTGCCCGCCCTGGAGCGCATCGCCCCGGAGCCGGGCTACCGCCTGGAGCCCGCGGGCGAGATCGCCGACTCGGCGGAGTCCCGGGCCGAGCTGTTCCGCTACGCCCCGCACTGCCTGCTCGGCATCGTGGCCCTGCTCATCCTGCAGTTCAACTCCATCCGCCGCATGGGCATCGTCATGGGCACCATCCCGCTCATCCTCATCGGCGCGGTGGCCGGGCTGCTCGTGTTCCGGGCCCACTTCGAGTTCACCGCCATGCTCGGGCTCTTCTCCCTGGCGGGCATCATCATCAACAACGGCATCGTGATGATCGACCGCATCGACCAGGAACGGGCCGCAGGCCGCGACGTGGACGAGGCCGTGGTGCGCGCGGCCCTGGCCCGGGCCAGGCCCATCATCATCACTACGGCCACCACGGTGATCGGCCTGATGCCCATGGCCCTGCTGGGCGGACAGTTCTGGTTCTCCATGAGCATCGTGATCATGTGCGGGCTGGCGGTGGGCACGGTCCTCACCCTGGGCTTCGTGCCGGCGCTCTACAGCCTGCTCTTTCGGCGCGGATCCGGAGCGACGGCTCCCGTTGCCTGACGACTGAAGCCGCGGAGAATGAGCCGGCCGGTCCGTCGGGCCAACACGGCGGAAAAATCAAAGGCTCCCGGCCTGCAGGCCGGGAGCCTTTGTCATCCAACGGTTTTCTCTGGTACCGGGAGGGGGAGTCGAACCCCCAAGGTGTCGCCACCGGCGGATTTTGAGTCCGCTGCGTCTACCAATTCCGCCATCCCGGCACGGAGGGACTTCTTCATAGGGGAGCTCGGCCCAACGTGTCAATGGGCGAACCCGGGTCCGCTTGCCAGCGCGGGCCGGACCTGCTATCCCCGCCGCGTCGGCACCGCAACACAAGGAAAATCCATGCTCCCCCTGGGTTCCCTGGTCAACGCCCTGGCCATCATCCTCGGCAGCGTCATCGGCATGCTCCTGCACAACCGCTTTCCCGAACGCGTGCGGGCCATCGTCTTCCAGGGTCTGGGCCTCTGCGTCCTGCTCATCGGCATCCAGATGGCCCTCAAGGTGGAAAACATCCTCATCCTGATCTTCAGCGTGCTCCTGGGCGGGATCCTCGGCGAACTGCTCAACCTGGAAGGGCTCTTCGAGATCCTGGCGGGCAAGCTGAAGGCCGTGGTGCGGTCCAAGAACGCGGCCTTCACCGACGGCCTGATCACGTCCTCGCTCATCTTCTGCATCGGAGCCATGGCCATCATCGGTTCCTTCGACGAAGGCATCCGGGGCGACGCCACGGTGCTCTACACCAAGTCCATCCTGGACGGCTTCGCTTCCGTGGCCCTGGCCTCGACCTACGGGGCGGGCGTGCTCTTCTCCTTCCTGCCCGTGCTGCTCTACCAGGGTGGGCTGACCCTCTTCGCCGGGGTCTTCCAGCAGTATTTCTCGCCCCTGCTCATCGCCCAGCTCACGGCCACGGGCGGGGTGCTCATCCTGGGCATCGGCTTCACGCTCCTGGACATCAAGCGCGTGAAGCTCTCCAACCTCCTGCCCGCCCTGCCGGTGGTCGTGGTCCTGACCCTGATCTTCGGCTAGTCCCCGGTCCAGGGCTCCTTCTTCCAGGCCAGCAGGTCCTCGTATATCTGCTGGACCACGGCCGTGGGCACGAACTCCGCCTCCATGATGCCGTCGATCTCGTGCGGCGTGAAGTGCTCGGCCCAGGGCTTGCGGGACAGCTCATCCCACGCGCCGTAGCCTTTCTGGGTCAGGGTGCGCTTGCCGTTCTGGCTCAGGGACACCTGCCAGGCCTCATAGGCGTCCGGGTCGTCCAGGGTCTCCTCGGGGATGCTGGCGTGCACACTGCTGGCCTGGGCCGAGAGGACCAGGAAGCCCTGCACCACGATGTCCTCGAAGTAGCGCCCCCAGTCATCGCTGCGGTTGGCTTCCTTCAACAGCTTGCGGAAGTCTTCTGCCATGTCGTGCTCCTTGGAGGATTTCGTTCAATGCCTGGCCTTGTGCCGGATGTGGACCGGAAAGGCAAGGCCGGAATCACCCCAGCCAAGCCACGGCCAGGGGCAGGGTCAGCGCCGAGACGGCCGTTTCGAGCGTGATCACCGAGGCCATGAGGTCCGCGTCCCCGCCCATCTGACGTGCCAGGATGTAGGACGATACCGAGGCCGGAACGGCGGTGAAGATGATCACCACCAGCCGGGATTCCGGGTCCACGCCCAGGGCCGAGCAGGCCGCCGCGGCGAACAGCGGCTGCACCACCAGGTGAAAGAGACAGGCCAGGATCAGCGGGGCTCCTTGGGTCTGCTGAAAACGCAGGCCCGCGCCCACGGCCAGCAGCGCCAGGGGCAGGGCCCCCCGGCCGAGGATGGCCGCGATGTCGGAGAGCCCGAAGGGCAGACGCTGGCCCAGGGAGTTGAGCAGAAGCCCGGCCAGACAGGCCAGGATCAGCGGGTTCCTGGCCAGCTCCCGGAGCACCCCGATCAGGCCGGTCCGGGGCCGGCCCTCGCCGTAGCGGTTGAGCGCGGCCACGGCCAGGGTGTTCACCAGCGGCACCAGGACCACCATGGCCACGGCGGAGCGGGCCAGTCCCTGGACCCCGAGCAGGACCGAGGCCAGGGAGAGGCCCACGTAGGTGTTGGGCCGGATGCTGCCCTGCAGGACCGAGGTGAAGGTCGGGCCGGAGAGCCCGAGGCGGGTCCGCAGAAGCAGGAGCAGCAGGGCCGTGGCGCAGACCGCCAGAATCAGGGCCAGGGCGGGCAGGGCCACGGGCAGCCCAGCCGTCTCCTTGCTCGACAGGCTGTCCACCAGCAGGGCCGGAAAAAGCACGTAGTAGGTCAGCCGCTCCAGGTCCGGCCAGAACCCCTCGCCAGGGAAACCGACACGTTTGAGTCCGTAGCCCGCCAGGATGAGGGCGAAAATCGGCGCGATGCCCGCCAGGATTTCGGCCACGGCCCTACTCCGGGATTGACGGTGTGGAGGCGAAGCGCGGCTCGTGCAAGGGCAGAAGGATGTCCGCCAGGCCCTTGACCTTGAGCAGGATGTCGTAGGCCGCCTTGGGATTCGTGCAGGTTCCCGGCGGGATGACCTCCATCTCCATGCCCCGGACCTCGCGAGGCGGTTCCAGGTTTTCCATGATGACGCAGAAGCCGGTGATGGCGGCCACGCCCTTGGCCGTGTCCACGAGCACGGTGAGCCCGCCGTCCGTGTGCGCCGGGGTGTGGATCACGCGCACGCCGGGAACGATTTCCATGTCCCCGCTCACGGGCACGATCTGGCCGCGTTCCTCGACCTCCTCAATGTAGTCTTCCAGGTAGCGGAAATCGAGCGGGTGCGGGTCATGCACGGCGGCCAGCTCGGCCTCGTGCACGTAAATCACGGCGTTCACGCAGAGGCTGTCGTTCTCACAGTGGTCGTTGTGCAGGTGGGTGTGGATGACGATGTCGATGTCCTCGGGCTTGAGGCCGTAGAGGGCCAAACCCTCCTCGAAGGTGTGGATGCGCCCGCCGAGAGCCTTCTCCCGGTCTTCGGAGCGGATGGGCCGCATCTCGCCCGTGTCCACGAGGATCTTTTTCTCCCCGCCCTCCAGGTACCAGCAGTAGATGGGGATGACGTAGGGCGTTCCGTAGCCGTGCTGATAGGTCATCATGCCCTTGTCGAACACCTTGCTGCCCATGACGATGGGATGAATCACGTAGTTCATTCGCAACCGCTCCTCAAAGAATGACGCCGACCACGGCGCCGGTCATGCAGGAAGCCAGAAATCCCGAGAGGATGGTCCGCGGCCCCAATTCGGCGACCTCGCGGGCGCGCTCCGGAACCAGGGCGCGCATGCCGCCGATCATGATGCCCAGACTGCCGAAATTGGCGAAGCCGCACATGGCGTAGGTCAGTATGAGCCGGCTTCTCTCCGACAGCGCCCCGGGAGGCAGCGCGGCCAAATCGACGAAGGCCAGCAGCTCGTTGAGCACCACCTTCACGCCAAGGAGCGTTCCGGCCGTATGGGCCTCGGCCCAGGGCACGCCCAGGAGCCAGGCCAGCGGCGCGAGAATCCAGCCCGCCAGGCGCTGGAGCGAAAGCGGCGCGCCGCCCACGTCCGGCAGCAGGCCCAGCAGGGAATTGCCCAGAGCCACCAAGGCGATGAGCACCACGAGCATCGCCAAAATGTTGAGGTACAGCCCGATGCCGTCGGCCGTGCCCTGGGCCACGGCGTCCATGCTGCTCATGGCCGTGCGCGGAGGATCGACCCTGCCCAGGGAGATGTCCTCGGTTTCCGGGATCATGAGCTGGGAGACGAGGATGGCGGCCGGGGCGCTGATCACCGAGGCCGCCAGGAGATGCCCCAGGGCGTCGGGAATGGTCTGGCGCAGGATGCCGGCGTAGAGGATGAAGACCGTGCCGGCGATGGTCGCCATGCCGCTGGTCATGCAGGTGAACAGCTCGCTGCGGGTCATGCGGCCGAGATAGGGCTTGATGATCAAAGGGGCCTCGACCATGCCCACGAAGACGTTGGCCGCCACGGACAGCCCCAGGGCTCCGCCGATGCGCATCGACTTCTCCAGCACCCAGGAGAAGCCGCGCACCACCAGGGGCAGAACGCGCCAGTAAAAAAGCAGCGAGGACAGGGCGCTGACCACCAGGACCAGGGGAATGGCCTGGAAGGCGAGCACGAAGGCCGAGCCGGGGTAGCTTTCGGTGAAGGGCAGCGGCCCGCCGCCCAGATAGCCGAAGACGAAACTCGTGCCGCTGCGGGTGGCCTCCTCCACTGCCGCCACCGCCCGATTCAGCCAGAGGAAGGCCTGCCGACAGGCCGGGAGCTTGAACAGCACCAGGGCCACGGCGAACTGGAGCCCCAGACCGGTGATTACGGGCCGCAGACGCGCGGCCTTGCGATTTTCGCTCACCAGCCAGCAGAGAAGCACCAGGGCGAACAGGCCCAGGACACTTTGGAACATCCCCATCGTCGTCTCCGATTCGTGACTTGGACTATCCCCTTTCGTCAGACCGGGCAAGGCGCGGCCGCAGACGGCGGGGCAGAAGCAGACCACAGCATACGAGCCCGCCCAGCAGGACGAACCCCAGCCCGAAAACCCCGGCGTCCCCGAACGCGCCCAGCGCCACGGGCACGCCGCCCAGGCCCAGGGCCAGGCCCAGGGGCACGGCCAGGGAGAGGGTCAGGCTGCGCAGTTCGCCGGGAAAAGCCCGCGACAGGGCGGCCACGCAGGCCGGGAAGAAGAACACCGAGCAGACCGCCTCGCACACGAGAAGCCACGGCAGGACCGCCGTGGGGGCCAGCCCCAGGGAGGCCAGGGCCGCGCCCATGCCCAGAAAGTAGGCCCGCAGGGTGGCCGTGGGGCCCAGCCGATCCGTGACCCAGCCCGCGCCCAGGGCCGCGAACAGGGCCGCCAGCCGCGCCAGACTCAGGAACCCGTTGGCCTGCGGGCGCGGAATGCCCCGGTCCACCATGTACAGCGTGGACATGGAGTAGGTGCCGAAGCTGGCCGACACGGCCAGGCCGAAGGCGCAGACCACGGCCCAAAAGGCCGGTTCGCGCATGAGCCCGCGCAGCACCCCGGTCCTCGGAGCGCTGCCGCGCAGTCCCACGCCCAGACGCCCGGCCAGGAAGGACAGACCCGCCAAGATTTCCAGAACGCCCAGCACGGCCAAGCCCACGCGCCAGGAAAGCCAGTGGAGCATGGCCTCGGCCAAGAGCGGAGCCAGGGCGAAGCTCAGATTCGGAGCCAGCTCATGCAGGGCCAGGGCCTTGCCCCAGTCCGGCGCCCGAACGGTTGCGGTCACGATGGCCACGCCCGAGGGCAGGTAGAGGCCCGCGCCCAGGCCCACGGCGAACAGCGCGCAACGGAAGGACTCCATGCCGCCGGAGGCGGCCGCCCAGAGCAGGGCCGCGCCCGTGGACACGGCGGAAAGGACCGCCGCGCGGCGATGGTCCAGGAGGCTGGCCGCCAAGCTGTTTGAAAGAAGCCCCAGCGCGATCCCGCTCCCCAACAGAAGGTAGAGTTCCCCGGAGGCCGCGTGCCCCAGGCCCAGTTCGGCCCGCACGGCGGGCAGCAGCGGGGCCAGGATGGTTCGGGCGAGAAAGCTGAGCAGATAGAGGGTGCTCACGCAGAGCAGCGCGGGCAGGGCGGCGGCCAGGGTCCGCTCGGAGGTCTCGCGCGTGCGTCGCGTCATGGTCCGGCCTTCATAGCCCCGGCTCGGGCCTGACGCAACGGCGCAGAACGCGGCTCGACGGCGGGGATGTTATATTCTCGGCCCCGGGCTTGACCCGAAAGCCCGGGCGGACATACAACCACGGCATATCGTGGGCCAAAAGGCGGATCCCCCCGCCCCACGGACCGAGAGGAGCACGCGCATGGATGTCGAACTGGCCAAACCCTTCATCAAGGCCGCCATCAACGTCATCTCGACCATGGCCTTCATCACGCCCGTGGCGGGCAAGCCCTTCGTGAAGAAAAACACGGTGGCCCAAGGCGACGTCACCGGCCTCGTGGGCCTTACCGGCGAAAAAAACGGCAGCGTGTCCATCTCCTTTTCCCGTCCCTGCGCCGTGGCCATCGTCAAGGGCATGCTCGGGGACGACATCAGCGACATCATGAACGACGTGCGGGACGCGGTGGGCGAGATCACCAACATGGTCTCGGGCCAGGCCCGCGCCGGGCTGGCCGAGAAGGGCATGGTCTTCCAGGGCTCCACGCCTTCGGTGATCATGGGCGACGGGCACACCATCTCGCACATGGCCAAGACCCCGATCATGGCCATTCCCTTCCAGACCGAGCACGGCGACTTCACCATCGAATTCTGTTTCGAGTAGGCCTGGCCCCCCCGAGGCCGCGCCGGAACACCCTGGCGGAGTGAGACATGGGCATGCTTGACGGCTTCCGCGACATGGATTTTCTGGACCAGATCACCCTGCTGAACGAGATCACGGGCAGCAAGGACATCACCGCCCTGCCCGGTCTTCTGGATCTGCTCAGGCGGCCCCTGGGCGACACCTCCATCGACTACATGGTGGTCAACGCCCTCAACGCCGTGCTCTCCCAGCACGAGGCCAAGGCCGTGGAAGGCCTGGCCTCCGGCCACGTCGGATACCGGACCCTGTGCATCCGCGTCATCGGCGAATACGGCTTCACCTCGGCCGCGCCGGTGCTCACCTCCCTGGGCGAGGCCGAAACCGATCCCGATCAGATTCTGGAAATCCTCACCGCCCTGTCGCGGCTCCGCGACCCGGTTTCCCTGCCCCTGTTCCGCAAGCACCTCACCGCGGCGGACGCGTTCACCTCGGCCCTGTGCATCGAAATGCTCGGGGCCATGGGCGACGCGCCCTCCATCCCCGCGCTCATGGCGATCGTCCAGGGCAACGAAACCGATGAGGCCTTCGAGCGTTGCGAGGTGACCACCTGGAAGGCCGTGGAGGCCCTGGCCGCCTTCGGCACACCGGAAACTCTGACCTTCCTGGTGGAGCGGCTGCACCACAAGAACCCCACGGTGCGCAGGATCATCACCGACACCCTGGTTCGGATCGGCGAGCCGGTGGTCCCTCTCCTTGGCGCGCGCCTGGAGTCCGGCGACACGGACGAGAAGATCCTCTCCGCGAACCTCCTGGGCTTCATCGGCCACAGGAAGGGCGCGGACATCCTGGTGAGCGCCATGGACCGGGGCCTGGCCTCGGACCCCAACGTCAAGTACGCCGTGTACGAGGCCCTGGGCCGCATCGGGACCATGAAGGGCCTGATCTGCCTCATGGACGGCGTGAACGAGAAGGACGACCTGATCCTCATGGCCGTGGTCATGGGCCTGGAGCGGCATGTGAGCCCGGGCATGATCAAGGCCCTCACCGCCCTCCTGACCAAGGCCGACGAGCAGAGCGACCGGCTGGCCAAAGCCCTGATCGCCTCCAAGGCCCTGCGCCTCTTCGACGCGCTCTACGAGTTCGAGGGTGCGGCGGCGGCCCTGGTGGACGCCCTGGCCGAGTCGCGGGATGCCGAGATCATCGCCGCTTTCCGCGAAAAGCTTGAGGAGATCGGCGGCGAACGCGCCGAGGACGACCTGGACCGCCTGCCCCGGGCCGAGTCCGGGACGCGCAAGGCCCTGGCCGCCGACGACTCCCGCTCCATGCTGGCCCTGCACCGGGCCATCCTCACCGACCTGGGCTTCGAGCCGCTCACCGCGGCCAACGGCCAGGAAGCCTACGACATCATCGAGTCCGGGGAGGTCGTGGAGGTGGTCGTCACGGACATGAACATGCCGGTCATGGACGGCATGGAACTGGTGGAACGCCTGCGCGCCACCGAGGGGTGCGAGAACGTGCCCGTGATCATGGTCACCACCGAATCCGAGGCCTCCCAACGCAATCTTGCGGAGAAATCGGGCGTGACCGCCTTCATCACCAAGCCCTTTCAGCCCGAGGCCCTCAAGGCGAAAATTCTCGAAGTCCTGGGGCGTTGACCGCTCGATCACGCCAAGCGGGCATTTCCGGGCGGGAAGGCTTCGCTGCTTCTTTCTTTAGCTGTTGCCTTTCCCGCTCCGTGACCTTAGGATCATACGTTGTGCTGGGATATGCGGCGGCCGGGGGGGCCGCCGGTTCACCCGGCGGGAGCGTCCACCGGCAAGAACGCCGGTTCGCCATTCTAAGGATACGGAATGTTCGCCATCATCGGAATGGTCGTGGTTCTAGGAGCCGTCATCGGCGGCTATCTCATGGAACACGGCAACCTGAGCGTGCTCTTCCAGCCCGCCGAAGTGGTCATCATCGGCGGCGCGGCGCTCGGATCCCTGCTCATCTCGGCCCCGCTCAAGGTCGTCATCGACATCTTCAAGAACCTGGTGGGCGTCCTCACGGGCAAGGATCCGGAGAAGAAGGACTACGTCGAGATTCTCATGGTCCTCTACGACCTCCTGGGCATGGCCCGGCGGGAGGGCGTCATCGCCATCGAATCCCACGTCAACGCCCCGGACAAGAGCACCATCTTCTCCCGTTTCCCGAGCGTGCTCAAGAACCACGAGGTGCGGGACTTCATCTGCGACAACTTCAAGACGTTCATGGCCGCGGGCATGGAGCCCCACGAGTTGGAAGCGCTCATGGACATCGACCTCGAGTCCCACCACGCCCACGCCATGCACCCGCCCCACTACCTGAACCGCACCGCCGACTCCCTGCCGGGTCTCGGCATCGTGGCCGCGGTGCTCGGCATCGTCCTGACCATGGGCAAGATCAGCGAACCGCCCGAGGTGCTGGGCCACAGCATCGGCGCGGCCCTGGTGGGCACCTTCCTGGGCATCCTGGCCTGCTACGGCTTCCTCGGCCCGCTGGCGGCCAACATGGAGAACAAGGCCAAGACCAAGGACGCCATGCTGCGCGTGGTCCGCGCGGCCATGATCGCCTTCGCCCTTGGCTGGCCCCCGCCCATGGCCCTTGAGGCCGCGCGCCGGGCCATCCCCAGCGGAGAACGCCCCTCCTTCGAAGAAGTGGAGGAGATTCTCAAGCAGGCCCGCAAGCAGGGCTGATCCCCGACGCCGCTATCCCGGCCCGGCCGGTGACGGCGGCCAAGGACATCTGATCCATGCCTGAAAACAAGACCATCATCATCAAGAAGATCAACAAGGTCGAAGGCGGCGCCCACGGCGGCAGCTGGAAGGTGGCCTACGCCGACTTCGTGACCGCCATGATGGCCTTCTTTCTGCTCATGTGGCTCGTCAACGCGACCCCCCAGGAGAAAAAGGTCCAGCTGGAGGGGTATTTCAAGGAATTCAGCCTGTTCGACAAGGGCGGCAAGCGTCCCATGTTCATGGAGGAGGCCGGCCAGCCCATCCCGATGCGGATCGAACGCGGGGCCGACAACAAGCCCCTGCCACAGGTTGCGGTTTCGGACGTGGAGCGCGCCCAGGAGGAGATGGCCAGCGGCCTGCGCAAGGAAATCGAGGAGCGCCTGTCGGACATCAAGGACCAGGTGCTGGTGGACACCTTCGAGGGCGGCGTTCGCATCCAGATCCTGCACAAGGACGGCCACCCCATCTTCGAGAAGGGCAGCTTCTCCTTCACCCCCGAAGGCCAGCGGGCCCTGGAAGCCGTGGCCGAGCACATCAAGGGCCTGTCCAACAAATTCGCCGTCGAGGGACACACCGACTCGGCGGGCTATGCCGACTCCCGCTACACCAACTGGGAGCTGTCCACGGCCCGGGCCTCCTCGGCCCGCCTGCTCCTGGAGCATTTCGGCGTCTCCTCGGACCGGCTCGTGCGCGTGGCGGGCTACGCCGCCAGCCAACCGCTGATCAAGGGCAACCCCGACGACCCGCGCAACCGCCGCATCAGCATTCTGCTCTACCGCGACGACAAGGCCGCCGGAACAGGCCCGGCCGGACCGCCTCCGCCGCCGGAAGTGCGCATTCCCCAAACCCCGGCCCCAAAGTCGGCCCTGCCGGCCAACGTGCCGGCCAACGTGCCGGCCAACGCGCCCGACACGACCTCCAAGGTTCCGGCCAACGCGGCCAAGGCCCAGGGCGTCGTCCCGGCCAAACCCTGAGCATCATGAACGCCGGCAGCGATACCGCGCCCTCGGCCCTGCGCCCCGGCGACCGGGTCTTCCTGATCGTCTCCGCGGATCCCATGCGCGACCGCGTGGACGCCCGCCGCACCGCCGTCCTCGAGCGACGGCCGGACATGCTCGTGGTCGGCCAGCCCGATCCGGCGGTTTCAAAATCCCTGCTGGGCGCGGTGCTCGAAGTGGCCGTGTTCCCCCCCGCGCCCCCGGGGGAATCCACCTGCTCCCTGCCCCTGGGCTACAACGCCCGGGTGCTGCGCTTCTTCCCCTCCTATCCGTCCGGCGGCAAGGGCCGCCCCATGGCAGCCCTAGGCCTGACCCCGCCGCCGGACGAGGGCTGGAGGCCGACGGCCATCCGCATGCAAGCCCGGGCCCGGGTGACCCCGGAGGACGGCCTGGGCGTGATCGTGGCCGGACGCGAGGAGGCCGAACTCCTGGACGTCTCGGGCGGTGGGGCCCTGCTCGCCCTGAGTGGAGAGGCCGCCAAGGGCAAGCCCCTGAATTTCGAATTGACCTTCCCGGACGGCGGGCGCATGCCGCTCACGGCCACCATCCGCTGGACCGCGCCCGACGCCGGACGCGAGGGACGGTCCCTGGCCGGGGTGCAGTTCAAAGGTCTGACCATCCAGGAATCCCGATTCCTGTCCCGTCTGGCCCAACAGATCCTCTCACCCTGTCAGACCACCTTGAAAAGCCCCGGGCAAAACAAGACCGTGCCCTGGCCCACGACCTTCAAGACCCATGGATGACCGACGAAGCTCACGGATGAGCGCCCTGGCGCTGGGCGCCCTGGGCGTGGTCTTCGGCGACATCGGCACGAGCCCCCTGTATGCCGTGCGCGAATGCTTCCACGGCCTGCACGCGATCGCGCTCAACGAGGCCAACGTCCTGGGCGTGGTCTCGCTCATCTTCTGGTCCCTGCTCATCGTGGTGGGGGTGAAGTACGTGACCTTCATCCTGCGCGCCGACAACCACGGCGAGGGCGGCATCTTCGCCCTCCTGGCCCTGCTCCCGGCGCGCGGCACGCCGGGCGACGATCTGGGGCCCAAGATCCGCGCGGCCATCGTGCTGGCGGCGGTGTTCGGCTCGGCCCTGCTTTACGGCGAGGGCATCATCACCCCGGCCGTGTCCGTGCTCTCGGCCGTGGAAGGCCTCTCCGTGGCCACAACGGCCCTGGAGCCCGCCGTCCTGCCCATCACCTGCGTCATTCTCCTGGGCCTGTTCCTGATCCAGAAGCACGGCACCGGCCGCATCGGCAGCCTGTTCGGCCCGGTCATGATCCTCTGGTTTCTGACCCTCGGGGGGCTCGGGCTGCTGCACATCGTTCAAACCCCGCGCATCGTGGAGGCGATCAACCCCCTGCACGCGGCGCATTTCTTCCGGGCCAACGGCCTGCACGGCATGGTGGTCCTCGGCTCGGTGGTGCTCTGCATCACCGGCTGCGAGGCGCTTTACGCGGACATGGGCCACTTCGGCCGCAGGGCCATCCGCCTGTCCTGGAACGGCCTGGTCCTGCCCGCGCTCCTGCTGAACTACTTCGGCCAGGGGGCGCTGCTTCTGGCCTCGCCCTCGGCCGCGTCGAACCCCTTCTTCCTCATGGCTCCGACGGCCCTGCTCTACCCCCTGGTGGCGCTGGCGACCGTCGCCACGATCATCGCCTCCCAGGCCATGATCTCCGGGGCCTTCTCCCTGACCCAGCAGGCCATCCAGCTGGGCTACTGCCCGCGCATGCGCATCGTGCACACCTCGGGCCAGGAGCGCGGCCAGATATACATTCCCATGGTCAACTACGCGATCATGCTCGGCTGCCTGGGCCTGGTGCTCTCCTTCCAGGAGTCTTCCCGCCTGGCCGGGGCCTACGGCATCGCGGTCACGGCCACCATGACCATCACCTCCATCGCCTACTTTCTCGTGTCCACCGGACGCTGGCGCTGGAAGCCCTACAAGGCCGCGCTGCTGGTGGCCCTGTTTCTGCTCTTCGACGTTTCCTTCCTGGGCACCAACCTGCTCAAGCTGGCCGACGGCGGCTGGATCACCCTGACCATCGCCCTCTGCATCAGCCTGCTCATGAGCACCTGGAAGCGCGGCCGCGCGGAACTGGCGGCCAAGTCCAGGGCAAGCCGCCTGCCCATCGACATCTTCATCGGCGACGTGGGCACCTTCAAGCCTCACCGCGTGCCGGGAACGGCCGTGTTCATGACCCTCAGCGACCAGGGCACGCCCGTGACCCTGCTGCACCACTTCAAGCACAACAAGGTTCTGCACGAGACCGTGCTCCTGCTGACCGTGCGCTCGGCCAACGATCCCACGGTGCCGGAGTCCGAACGCGTCGAAATAACATCCCTGGACCACGGGTTCTATCGAATCATCGCCCGATACGGATTCATGGAAACCCCGCATGTGCCGGACATCCTGCGGCTGGCCAGGGAACGGGGCGTCTCGGCCGACCCGGCCGCCACCACCTTCTTCCTCGGCCGGGAGACCATCCTGCCCTCGGGCCCGGCCCACATGCGCGAATGGCGCAAGCGCCTGTTCGCCTTCATGTCCCGCAACGCCGGACGCCCGACCACCTTCTTCGGCATCCCGCCCTCGCGCACCGTGGAGCTGGGCTCCATGGTCGAACTCTAGCGGCCGCCTAGCGCGGCAGATTTTGTTCCAGGAATTCGACGGCCAGACGGGCCGGTTCGGGATGGTAGAGCATGGCCACGTGGCTCATGGGAGCCACTTCCCGCACGTCCCAGCCCACAGGCGGGAGCAGATTTTCGGCGGGCAGGACCATGTTGTCCACCGGCGACACCAGGGCCAGGCGGGGCAGATCGGAAGGTTCGCGGAGCACGGCCAGGCCGCGCATGAGGGCCGTTTCGGGCCGCAGGCTTCGTCCCAGGCCGCCCATCGCCAACCGGGCCAGGGTGCTGCCTCGATGTGGCGCGCCCAGAGTCAGCAGACAGGCCGCCCGGCCGCGCAGGCGCTCGTCGCAGACCGCCGCCCGCAGGAGCAGACCGCCCAGGCTGTGGCCGATCAGGGCCACGGGGGCGTCGCCCTCGGCGGCGAGGTCCAGGATGCGCTCGCTCAGCTCACGGCGCAGCCCCTCGAAATCCCGGGTGAAGGAATTGTAGGAAAAGAACCGGACGTCGGCGTATCCGGCGCGCGCCAAGCGACGGCGGAAAAAAAACCAGGCCGCGCGGTTGTGGTACAGGCCGTGGACCAGAAGCACCAACGGCCCCCCCGCGCGTCGCTCCCGCTGGGGCAGCCATCCCAGGGGATAGGTGCCGATGAGCAGAACCTGCTCGGCCAGGGCGGCGAGCAGGCCGCGCGCGATGGGCAGGGCCGCGCCGCCCGGCTTCCGGCGCATCCTCGCCAGATGGCCGGAGCGCAGGTTCGCCAGCAGGAACAGGGTATAGCTCAGTCCCACCACGAGGAGCACGAGAGCGAGCGGAACGAGCAACAGGCGCATGTTTCGTGTTGTGCTGCAAGGCCCCGCCCCGGTCAAGGCCAAGGTCCGGGTTGCGCCGGGCCCTCTGCCGTTATAGAAATCCGGGAACAGGGACAGGTCATGGAGCAGATCGCGTTCGGCGACTTTCTCAAGGTGGATGTGCGCGTGGGTTTGATTCTGCGCGCCGAGGAGTTCCCCGGGGCCCGTCGGCCCGCCTACCGGCTGTGGATCGACTTCGGCCCGGAATTGGGCGTGAAGAAGTCCAGCGCCCAGATCACGGATCTCTACCGATCCGAGGATCTGGCGGGCAGGCTCGTGCTGGCCGTGGTCAACTTCCCGCCCCGCCAGGTGGCGGACTTCATGAGCGAGGTGCTCGTTCTCGGCGTGAAGGACGCCCAGGGCCGGGTGGTCCTCGTGGAGCCGGAGCGCGACGCGCCCCCGGGCAGCCGCCTGCATTGAGCGCGGCCCTTGCCTGGAACGCCCTTTCCCGCTACATCCATCCGGCAAACCATTTCTCGTCAATCCGGGAGGTTCTCATGAAACGCGCGGCGCAAGCCCTGATCGTCCTGGCCCTTGTCTGTCTGGCGGTCGCTCCCGCCCTGGCGGGCGCGACCCTGAAGATCGCCCACGCCACCTGGGTGGGATACGGCCCCCTGTACATCGCCAAGGAGCAGGGATTCTTCCAGAAAAATGGACTGGACGTGGAGCTGACCGTCATCGAGGACGAGTCGCAGTACGCCGCGGCCATGGCCTCGGGCTCCATCGACGGCGTGGGGAACGTGCTCGACCGCGAGGTCATCCACTTCGCCAAGGGCACACCCGAAATGGTGGTCTGCGCCATGGACGAATCCGCGGGCGGCGACGGCATCGTGTCTTCCGGCGCGATCAAGACCCTGGCAGACCTCAAGGGCAAGACCGTGGGCCTGGACAAATCCACCACCTCCTATTTCTTCTTCCTCACCGCACTGAAAAAGGCGGGGGTGGCCGAGAACGCCCTGACCATCCAGGAGATGGCCGCCAGCGACGCGGGCGCGGCCTTCGTGGCCGAGCAGTTGGACGCGGCCGTGACCTGGGAGCCCTGGCTTTCCAAATCCTCGGAGCGCAAGGGCGGCCACGTGCTGGTGACCAGCAAGGACTTCCCCCGGACCATCGTGGACGTGCTCGCGCTGCGCAAGGAGGCGGTCGAAAAGAACCCCGGCGCCGATGTGGCCCTGGCCAAGTCCTGGTACGAGGCCGTGGCCTGGTACAAGGCCAACCCGGACGCGGGCAACGCCCTCATGGCCAAGGCCATGGGCCTCAAGACCGAGGAGATGGCCGACATGGCCAAAGGTGTGCGCTTCTTCGGCAAGACCGAAAACGTGGACTTCTTCGACCGCAAGAAGCCGGGAAACATCTTCGAGGTGGCGGCCCGCGCCGGAGCCTTCTGGCAGGCCAAGGGCATCATCTCCAAGACCCTGGACGTGGACGGGCTCATCTCGGACAAGGCCGTGACCGAGGCCGCCAGGTAGCATGAGCCGAAGCGCCCCGGCCCTGGGGCGGCTGGCCGGCCGCACCGGCATCGTGGCGGGAACCTTCGGGGTCCTGCTGGGAATCTGGTGCGCCGCAGCCTACTCCGGGGCGGTCAAGGATCTCTTCCTGCCCAAACCCCACGCGGTGCTCTGGGCCTTCGTGGAAATGCAGCGCGAAGGCATCCTCTGGCAGTACGCCTGGGACAGCACCTACCGGGTCATGGTCGGCTGGGCCCTGGCCGCCGCCGTGTCCATTCCCCTGGGCGTCCTGGTGGCCACCTCGCGCAGGGCCGGGCTGGTCCTGGGCCCGCTCATGGAGTTCGCCCGCTACCTCCCGGTGGTGGCCCTGGTGCCGCTGACGCTGCTCTACTTCGGCATCGGCGACGGCCAGAAGTTCGCGGTCATCTTCCTGGGCACCTTCTTCCAACTCGTGCTCATGGTGGCCGACTCCGTGGCCGCCGTGCCCCGGGATCTCTGCCGCGCCGCCGCCACCTTGGGCGCGAGCCGGACCCAGACCTACGCCCTGGTGCTCCTGCCCGGAGCCCTGCCCGGAATCATGGACGACCTGCGCATCACCGTTGGCTGGGCCTGGACCTACCTCGTGGTGGCCGAACTGGTGGCCGCCAACTCCGGCCTGGGCTACATGATCCTCAAATCCCAGCGCTTCCTGGCCATCGACCGGATCTTCGCCGGGCTCATGGCCATCGGCCTGCTGGGCCTGGCCACGGACTTCGCCTTCAAGCGACTCACCCGGCTGGCGGTGCCCTGGAGCGAAAAGGCGGGCGGCCGATGACCCTGGAACTCTTCGGCATCGGCAAACGCTTCCGCCTGGGCGGCGAGGAGGTGGTCGCCCTGGAGAACGTGAGCCTGAGCGTGGCCCAGGGCGAACTGGCGGTGGTGGTCGGACCCAGCGGCTGCGGCAAGTCCACCCTGCTGAACATCGTGGCCGGGCTGGAACGCGCCGGAACGGGACGCGCCGTGCTCAACGGCCGGGAGATCACCGGCCCGGGCGCGGACCGGGGCATGGTCTTCCAGTCCTACACCCTGTTTCCCTGGCTCTCGGTGCGCAAGAACGTGGAGTTCGGCCTGCGCATGAAGGGCATGCCCCCGGCCGAACGCCTGGAGCGCGCCCGCCGTTATCTCGACCTGGTGGGCCTGGCGGAATTCGAAAACGCCCTGCCCGGACAGCTCTCCGGCGGCATGAAGCAACGCGTGGCCATCGCCCGAGTGCTGGCCAACCGGCCGGAAATGCTGCTCATGGACGAACCCTTCGGGGCCCTGGACGCCCAGACCCGGCTCTTGCTCCAGGATCTGCTGCTCAAGGTCTGGCAGAAGCACAAGACCACGATCCTGTTCATCACCCACGACATCGACGAGGCCATTCTCCTGGCCGACCGCATCTTCATCATGTCCCGCCGCCCGGGGCGCATCCTGGCCGAGCTTCCGGTGGACATCGAGCGTCCCCGCGACCACACGGTCACGGTTTCGCCGCGCTTCACGGCCATCAAGAAGGACATCATGGAGATGCTCTGGAAGGAAATCGCCCAGGACTGACCACGCGGAGGCCCTCTTGCCCGGCACGCTCATTCTCGACATCGGCAGCGGCACCCAGGACGTCTTCTACCACCAACCCGGACTGCGGCTGGAGAACTGCCCCAAGTTCGTGCTTCCGACTCCGGCCCGGGCCGTGGCCGCGCGCCTGCGGGCCCTGTCCGAGGCGGGCCGCCACGTCTGGCTCCACGGCCGGAACATGGGCGGCGGCTTCGGCGGCGCCCTGCGCGAGCACCTCAAGCGCGGCCTGAAGGCGGCCGCCACGCGCAACGCGGCCCATTCCCTGGGCGACGACCTGACCCGCATCGAGGGCATGGGCGTGCTCCTCACCGAGGAATGCCCCCCGGACCACGCGCCCCTGCTCCTCACGGACTTCGACCCGGACTTCTGGCATCGTCTGCTGAACGCCGCCGGACTGCCCTGGCCGGAGCGGATCGCGGCCGCGGCCCAGGACCACGGCTTCCATCCCGGCGGCCCGGGAAGCAACCGCCGGGGCCGCTTCCGGCTCTGGGAGCGTCTCCTGCTCGAATCCGATGGGCGGCCCGAGGCCCTGATCTTCGACGTCCCGCCGTCGGAGATGACCCGCCTGGCCGACCTCCAGGCGAGCATGGGCGGCGGCCCGGTGGCCGACACCGGCGCGGCCGCCGTGCTCGGAGCCCTGTTCGACGACGGCCTCCGGGCCCTGTCCGAGGAACGCGGCGTGCTGGTGGTCAACGTGGGCAACGGCCACACCGTGGCCTTCCTGATCCATCAAGACCGCATTCTCGGCGTCTACGAGCACCACACCGGCATGATCGAGGCCCCGGTCCTCTGGGATCACCTGAAGCGCTTCCGCTCGGGAACCCTGAACTCGGCCGAGGTCTTCGACACCGGCGGCCACGGCTGCCTGCGGCTGGATCCTCCGCGCTCGGCCGGAGACTTCACGCCCACCTTCGTCCTGGGCCCCCGGCGCGACCTGCTCACTCCCTACGGCGTCAGCTTCCCGGCCCCCGGCGGGGACATGATGTTGGCGGGCTGCTTCGGCCTGCTCCACGGTCTGCGGCTGCGCGGGCTCGAAGACTGATTTCCGATGCGACAAGGCCCTGGAGGTGTCGATCTCCAGGGCCTTTTCGCGGCTTTTCGGTCGCCGTCGCGGATTCGACGATCCGCTAGCGGCTGAAGCTGCGGGCGAACAGCCCGGCGATGGCCTCGCGGCCCTCGTCCGTCAAGAAGCGCGTGCCCGTGCCGGTGAAGTGGTGGTGGCCGATGATCGGGTCCACCGCGGCCCGCCACTCCGTTTCGACCCACTGGAACCAGTTCTTGCGCTCCTGGTCGAAGACGTACAGGGGCTTGTTGCAGATTTTGGAGTACTCCGCGCCCCAGCCCGTGCCGCCCTTGACCGTCCCGTCGGGCAGGATGGAGCCGACCACGAAGACCTCGTGGCCGCTGCTCACCTGCCAGCAGATACTCTGCAGCACGGCGCGGAACTTGGGCGCGCTGCTGAAGGTGCGGTTCATGAGCTTGGAGACGTAGCCCAGACTCACGTCCTTGAGCGCCAGCTCCTCGCTGGTGAGCATGCGCAGGCCGCGCGCCCGGGCGGGCTGGTGGCCCTCGAAGCTGAAATGGACCTCCTGCAGGCCGTAGCGCTCGGCCTGGGCCCCGAACTCGGCCTCGGCGCCGCCGGCGCCGCCGCTGTAGAGAATGCATTCCTTGGGATCGAACATGTGTCCTCCGTGTTGGTGTGTGCGGCCGGACAGGGTCAGGCCAGCGGCAAGACGACGCGGAACACGGTCCCCTCGCCTTCCCGGGAGGAGAACTCCACCCGACCGCGAAGATAGCGTTCCGTGATGAGCAGGATGCTGTAGGTGCCCAGGCCCCGCCCCCGACCCTTGGTGGAGAAGGAGCGGTTGAAGATCTGCAGGCGCACCTCGCGGGGCATGACGGCCTCGTTATGCACCCAGAAGGCGCCCTCGCCGCCCTCGGCCCGACACCCCAGGAGCACGGTCTGTCCCGGCCGGGACGCCTCCATGGCGTTCTTGATCATGTTGCCGATGACCCGCCGCAGAAGCACGGGATCAGCACGCAGAGCGAAATTCCTGGCCTCCGGAGCCACGGCCACGGTCACGCCCCTGGCGGCGGGCCCCTTGGCGAAGGCGTCACCCGTCTCCAGGAGAAACTCCAGGGCGCGCAAATCCGCCGGACGGGACCGCAACTCGTTGTTCTCGGCGGCGATGAGATCCTTCTGGCTCAAGATCTCATCGGCCAGATAGTCCAGGGAATCGAAAAGGATGCCGGAAATCCGACTCAGATTCTCCGGGGCCTCGCCGCGCAGAACCTCGGCCAGACCGCGCACCCCGCCCACCACGTTGAGCACGTCGTGGAAGAACAGACGTTCCAACACCCGCCGCCGGGCCTCGTCGCTCACATCCTTTATGGAAAGCACCGCGAACTGCTCTCCGCACAGCTCGTAGGGGTCCACGGTGACGTCCAGTTCCAGGGCCTCGGTGCGGCCCTCGCTCTGACGCAGCATACGGCATTGCTGGTGGGCCCGCGTCCCGGCCAGACCGGAAAGCATGGCCCGCACCGCGCCGCAGTTGGTGCAGTATTCCGTGGTGCCGCATCCGCCTTCGGTCTCCCGGGAATGGACGCAGCCGAACAAGTCGCCGGGGCGCAGCCCCAAGGCGTCCTCCAGTTGGAGGCGGAACAGATTCAGGCAGGTGGCGTTGGCGAAGATGGCCTGCCTCTGGCCGTTGATCACCAGGAGCATGATCGGCACGGCGTGCATGAGCGCGTCGCAATGCGTGTCCATGAAGGCGCGCGCCTGCTTGCGGATCGTCTCCCGATCGGCGCGCTCCGCCGGGGCGAAATGGGTGGGCAGTCTCTCGGTTCTCATAGGGCTCCCGTGCGCTCTCCGCGATTCTGGCCGAACCGGGACGGCCGGGCAATGATTATCCTCCCGCGCTTCCTAACATCGATGCCGCTCCGGAGGCAATCGTCGGGGCGCCCGGGGCCTGGACCACTCGGCCGCCGCCTGCTAGGGTTCCTCACGGATTCAAAACCCTTGCAAGGGTGAGGCGGATGACCGAAACGGTTTCGGACACCTCTTCCGGCGGCGCGGCGCTCCTCTTCCAGCCCTTCACGCTCGCCGGGCTGCGGCTCAAGAACCGCCTCGTGGCGCTGCCCCTGTTCACGGGATACGCCTATCCCGACGGCCATGTCAGCCCCCTGCTCCTGGAGCACTATTGGCGTCTGGCCGGAAGCGGCGTCGGGCTGGTGGTGGTGGGCAACGTGGCCGTGGCCCGCGACGGCGTCACCGCGCCCAACAACCTGCGCCTGGACCGTGATGAGTTTCTGCCCGGCATGACCCGCCTGGCCAAGATCATCCGCGACGCCGGAGCCGTGGCCTGCGCCCAGTTGAACCACGCCGGGCGCTTCGCCCGCATCGAACTGCCGCTCATGCCCGCGCCCATGGACGCCTCACACCTGGCCTTCGACGTGGCCTCGCTGAAGGCATTCATGGAGAGCTTCCCCCTGGAGGAGCGTTTCGGCCTGACCTGGATGGTCATGCGCAAAGCCGCCTCCTGGCAGTCGGGCATGACGCGGGAGCAGCGCGCCGCCGTGGTCCGGGCCTTCGCCGGGGCCGCCGCCCGGGCCGTGGCCGCCGGATTCGAGATGGTCGAGCTGCACGGGGCGACCGGCTATCTCCTGACCCAGTTCCTCTCGGCCTACACCAACCGCCCGGCCCACGGCGGCGTCCTGCCCCTGGCCCGGCGGGCGGCCTTTCCCCTGGAAGTCTTCCGGGCGGTGCGGGCCGCCGTGCCCCCGGATTTCCCCGTGGGCTTCCGCCTGCTCACCCGCGAATGGACCCCGGACGGGGTGGACCTGCCGGAAGCCCTGGAATTCGCCGCCATGTTGGAGAAGGAGGGCGCGTCCTACTTCTCGGTTTCAGCCGGAACCTACAACTCCATCTTCCATCCCGAGGTGCGGCGGCGCACGGCGCGGCCCGGCTACCTTCGCGAGGACGCCGCGGCGCTCAAGGTCCGGGTCAAGCCCCCCGTGATCGCGGCCGGAAAAATCCTCACCCCATCCCTCGCCGAACGCATCCTGGCCGCGGGCGAGGCCGACCTCATCGGCCTGGGCCGTCCCCTGCTGGCCGACGGAGACTGGCCGCGCAAGGCCCGCGAGGGCGGGCGCGTGAATGCCTGCATCGACTGCTTCGAATGTCTCAAGCGCATCGTCCTGGACAAGGGGCTCAACTGCGTGCGCCGCCCCGAGCAGCAACAGAAGCGCGTGGACCTGGAGTATTCCTTCCTCAACCGCAACGCCTTCAAGACCCTGGTGGCCGTGACCTCCGCAGAGGATCTGGACCTGCTGCGGACATACTGGCGCGAACGCATTCCCGCCAGGGACGACCTCACGGCCACGCTGCTCTTCCTCCACCCGGCGGGCGGCGACGTGGCCTTCGCCCTGGCCCGGGACTCCTTCCGAGGGTGGGCCCGCGAAACCTGGCGTCGCCTCGGATTCGATCCCGGACGGTTGCGCTTCGAGGACCGCACCCTGCGCGGCGGACCGGAAAACCTCATCCTGGACGAGGCCGAGGCCGGAGGCTTCGGAGTGGTCCTTCTCTGCCATGGCTCCGGAGCCGCCTGGACCGAACGGGTGCTCCTGGCCCATGACGGCATCAGCGGACTCATCGGCCCGCACCCGGCCCAGGATCGCATCCTGGTGCCCTTCGATTTCTCCCCCACCTCGCTGCTCGTCCTTCGCTACGTGGTCCACGCCTACTACGGCAATCCGGACTATCGTCTGACCTTCGCGCACATCCTGGAGAACGGCTCCGGCGATGCCGCGAAACGGTGGAGCGAGGCCAAGGGACTGGCGGGGCTGGACGAGGACGTGCCCTTGCTCCTGGCCCGGAGGTCCAACGGGGTCGCCCGGGACATTCTCAATCTGGCGCAGCGGGAAGGGGTCGGCAAGATCATCATGGGTCGCAGGGGCCAGGGCGGCCTGCGGCGTTTCCTTCTGGGCAGCGTCTCGGCCGGGGTTCTGCGCGGACTCGCGAACCAGAGCCTGACCCTGGTGGCCTGAAACGGAACAAGGAGGGGGGGCATGCCCCGCGCGCTCATCACCGAAAACGAAATCCACGCCGCGCCGAGCCTGGTCTGGCGGGTGCTCACGGACTTCCCCATGTTCCCGGAATGGAACCCCTTCATCCGCGAGGCCCATGGCGATCTCCGCGTCGGCGGCAAGCTCCGGCTCTCCTTCACCACGCCCGCGGGCATCGGCATGAAGGCCACGGCCACCCTGGTACAGGTGGAGCCGGACTATGAATTGCGCTGGATCGGCAGCCTGCTCGTGCCGCTGCTCATGGACATCGAACACTTCTTCATCGTCGAACCGCTGAGCCCCAACAAGACCCGCTTCGTGCACGGCGAGACCTTCGGCGGCATGCTCGTGCCGGTCTTCATCCGCATGCTCCAGTCCGAGGTCATGGGCGCCTACCGGGCCATGAACCAGGCCCTCAAACAGCGGGCCGAAATCCTGGCCGCGGGCGGACAGCCGGAGCCATCCCTGCCCTGATCTCCCGTCGCCCAGGGCGACACGCGTCCGCCCCGACAAGCCGAGACGACGGCGGAACTCCCCTGGACGCCTTCCCCTCTCCCGGGTAGGCTGGTTCCATGTCCCGGCCCCCCTGGCACTCCCTCGACGCGGAGGCCGCCCTCGGCATGCTCTCCGTGGACCCGACGCGCGGGCTTTCGGCCCGAGACGCGACCGAACGCCTGGCCGCTTCCGGCCCCAACGAACTGACACGCGCGAAACGCGCCTCCCCCCTGGCCCTGTTCCTCGGCCAGTTCACGAACACCCTCAGCATCATCCTCATCGTGGCCATCATCCTCTCGGCCCTGGTGGGCGAGGTGGCCGACTCGGCCGTCATCGGCATCATCGTGATCTTCTGCGCCCTGCTCGGATTCATCCAGGAATACCGGGCGGAAAAAGCTCTGGAGACGCTCGGGGAAATGCTCTCGCCAAGCGTCACCGTGCTGCGCGACGACCGCGAGCAGGAGGTCGCCACCCGCGATCTCGTGCCCGGCGACATCCTGCTCCTGGAAGCCGGGGACCGCGTTCCCGCAGACTCCCGCGTGCTGGAGGCCCACGCCCTGCGCTGCGACGAGGCCGCGCTCACCGGCGAGTCCGCGCCCGTGGGCAAGAATCCCGCCCCCCTACCCGAGGCCACCCGCACCGCCGACCGCCGGAACATGGTCCTGGCCGGGACCAGCGTGACCTATGGACGGGCCCACGCCCTGGTGGTGGAGACGGGCATGGGCACGGCCTTCGGCGCCATCGCTCGGGAAGTCTCGGCCGCGCCCACCGAAAAAACGCCCCTGGAAAAACGCACCCAGGAGATCGGCACGTGGCTCGGCGTCATCGCCCTGACCATCTGCGCCCTGGTGGCCGGGGTGAGCATCGTCCGCGGGGCGCTGCACGGCTCGCTGGATCTCAAGTTCATCATCACCGTGGCCATGTTCGCCATTTCCCTGGCCGTGGCCGCCGTTCCCGAGGCCCTGCCCGCCATCGTCACCGGGGCCCTGGCCATCGGCATGCGCCAGATGGCCAGGCGGAACGCCCTGGTGCGCAGGATGCCCGCCGTGGAGACCCTGGGCTGCACGACGGTCATCTGCTCGGACAAGACCGGCACCCTGACCCGGGGCGAGATGACCGTGCGCCGCCTGCACACTCCCGACGGCCCGGTGGAGTTGACCGGAGCGGGCTATGCCCCCGAAGGCGAAATCCGGGGAGCCGAGGGCTCCGAGGCGCTGCGCCTGCTTCTGCTCGGCGGCCTGCTCTGCAACGACGCGGACCTGGAGGAGTGCGAAGGTCAATGGGGCATCACGGGCGACCCCACCGAGGCCGCCCTGGTGGTGGCGGCGGTCAAGGCCGGTCTGCCCAAGGCCCGGACCCGCATGGACCATCCCCGCGTGGAGGAATTTCCGTTCAGTTCCGAACGCAAGCGCATGACCACGCTGCACGACCTGCCCGACGGCGGCCGCGCGGCCTTCATGAAGGGCGCTCCCGAGGTGGTGCTCGCGCGCTGCACCCACGTGCTGCGCGGCGGCCGGAACGAACTCCTGACCGAGGAGTTGCGGGCCTCGTACATCAAGGCCGGAGAAGACATGGCCCTCTCGGCCCTGCGTGTGCTGGGCCTGGCCTATCGGGAAACCTCGGACAATAAAGCCTGCTCCGTGGACGACATCGAGCAAGACATGGTGTTTCTGGGACTGGCGGGCATGATGGACCCGCCGCGCCCCGAAGCGATTGATGCCGTGGCCGTCTGCCGCCGGGTCGGGATACGGCCGGTGATGATCACCGGCGACCACAGGCTCACCGCCGTGGCCGTGGCCCGCGAGGTGGGCATCTTCAACGAGGGCGACCGCGTCCTGGACGGCGACGAGCTGGAGCGCATAAGCGCTGAGGAGCTGGCCGCCGTGGTCGAAGACATTTCGGTCTACGCCCGCGTCGCGCCCTTGGACAAGCTCAAGATCGTCAAGGCCTGGAAGGCCAAGGGCCAAGTGGTGGCCATGACCGGCGACGGGGTCAACGACGCCCCGGCCTTGAAACATGCGGACATCGGCGTGGCCATGGGCGTCTCGGGCACAGAAGTGGCCAAGGAGGCCGCCGACATGGTGCTCGCCGACGACAATTTCGCCTCCATCGTCACGGCCATCGAACTGGGCCGCTGGATCTACGACAACATCAAAAAATACCTGACCTACCTTCTGCGCTGCAACATCACCGAAGTGGCGGTCATCGGCGGCGCGGTCCTGGTTCTGGGGCCGGACCATCTGCCGCTGCTCCCGGCGGCCATCCTCTACATCAACCTGGCAACGGACGGGCTGCCCGCCCTGGCCCTGGGCGTGGCTCCGCCGGACCCGGACCTCATGTCGCGGCCGCCGCGCGATCCCCAGGAAAGCGTCTTCTCCTGGGACGTGAAGGCCTTCGTGGTCCTGGCCCTGTGCATCGAAATCCCCTTCTTCCTCTTCCTCTTCTTCCATGACCTGCGGGACATCACCCACGCCCGCACGGAGATGTTCTTCCTCTTCGCCATCGTTGAGCTGGTCATCGCCCTGAATTTCCGCTCCATGCGCCACAGCTTCTTCGCGGCCCCACCGCACAGGTGGCTGCTCCTGGCCATTGGCTGGGAGATCGCCATTATGGTGGCGCTCATCCAGATTCCGGCGGTGCGCGGAGCTTTCGGGATCACTCTGCCGACGCTCGCGGACCTGGGCCTGATCCTGGTCTTCAGCGCCGTGGTCTTCCTCTCCATGGAGGGCATCAAGGTATTCATCCGCAGGAAGATGGCGCCGCCACCGGCCTGATCCCGTTTACAGCCAGGAAGTCGTCGGCATGTCCAGGCGCGCGGCCGGGGTCAGCTCGGGGGAAAGAAAGTCGACCAGAGGATCATCGCCGCTTCACGGCAGGACGATGTCGCGGGACAAACGCAGAGTGCCGCCCTCGCCGAGATCGCCGGGACGCTGGAGCAGGAATTCTCCACGATAGGTTCCGGCGGGCCAGCGGTTGTTTCGTTTGCGGCCCACATAGAACATGCTCTGGGCCTGGGTGCGTTCGAAATCCAGGGCGTCGCGCGCCAAGACCACGCCGTCCGGGCCCAGCAGCCGGAGCGATATCTTGTCGCCCGTGCGGGTGCCGAACACGGCCACGCAGAAGAGCAGGGCATCCGGATCGCCCCCTCGCGCCGGGAGCAGCGAGTTGTCCAGAAAATGGTTGACAGAACCGGGGGGCTTGACCACAAAGCCCGCGCGCAGCAATCCCGTGGGACGGTAAGCCAGCGGAGCGACAGCCAGCCGCTCCTCGCTCCAGAGCGGAGTTCCCTTGACCGCGCACCCCGGTCCGACCTCGGGGCCCACGAAGGGACAAAACGCCGTCCGGCCGCGACGAACCAGCAACTCGACATGCGGAAAGTCGGCCATGCCCGACTGCCCCACCAACCCGAGAACTTGCCCCGCGCGCACGCGTTCGCCGGTCTTCACCCTGACACTGCCCTGCCGCAAATGGCTGTATTGGGTCTCGAAGCCGTCGCCGTGGGTCACGGCCACGGCGTTGCCCGCCTCGCGGCCGCGCAGGGCTCCCTTGCCGCGCCGCGACATCTCACCGTCCGACTGGCCGTCGCGCACGGCGCGCACCATGCCGTCTGCCACAGCGAGCACCGGTACGCCCCGTTCCATGTCCGCCCGCGAGACCCGGAAGTCCGTGCCCTCGTGGCCGTCATAGGTGAGAAAGCCGCACGCATGGTCACGGGCGAAGGAACCGGGGTCGCGGTCGAAATAGTTCTGAATGATGCAGAGCTCGTTGCCCGTGCAATCGATGGGCAAGGAGTCGAAATGAAAGGCGAAGAGAATGCCCGGGCGCAGCAGAAGCACCCAGAGCAGCAGGGCCGAGAGCGGAAGACGGAACCGTGTCATGACTCGGTTATAGGACAACACCGCAAGGATGCAAACCGGGAAGGCTCGACGCAGACTTTGATCCGGCAGACGGTGGATCGGACGCGTTCGCTGCAAACGCGAAAAGGCCCCTCATTTTGAGGGGCCTTTTTTGAAGAAATTGTCCTGGCGGCGACCTACTTTCCCACGATTAAAATCGCAGTATCATTGGCGATGGAGGGCTTAACTGCCGAGTTCG
>Ga0228536_1000336_pt1 | contig 99942 bp, 82 predicted proteins | sample SJ1Smetagenome_FD_168611 | JGI IMG/M metagenome (GOLD analysis project Ga0228536, IMG submission 168611) | Enriched culture of PCE-dechlorinating microbial communities from Ithaca, New York, USA - SJ1.S | ecosystem: Engineered > Modeled > Simulated communities (microbial... > Unclassified...
TGACATATTTTAATTTGCCTGTACCTGATGGGGGATTGCTATATATACTCAAGAGCCTTGGAATGAAGATATGAATAATAAGATAAATTAAAAATTATAAACAAAGGAGAAACTTGGAAAGTACAGACACTCATTATGTCCTAACCACAAATGGTAGCTTGTTAGATGAAGAAAAAGCGAATTGGCTTATGCAGTATGATTTCTCGATATCTATTAGCCTTGATGGACCTGAAGACGAGCATGATAGATTAAGAGTTTATAGGAGTGGGCATGGTACATTCCAAGATATTATGAGTAATATTAAACCAATAATGGATGCAAAGTATAAAAAAATCCATTCTCAAACAGTCTTTGATTGGAAAAGCGATTTATTTAAAATCGATGAATTTTTTAATAGATCGGATGTTCCTCATATAACAGGCGCTTCAATCGTTAACAATGTCGGCGGGTGTAAGTACTATAATCGATTTTCAGAGGAAGACAATACTGCATTTATGAAGCGACTAGAAGAAGCTAAAATTTTTTACCTTGAAAATCATGATTATTACAAATCGCATGCAGGGGCATCTTTTTTTGATCTTTTATTTGGCAAGGGTGCAGCACAAGTACTTTTCGGACCTGGGTCGCTGCTTCATCCTTTCTCAATAATGCCGTTCACTGGCACATGTGTGCCTGGACGAAAAATATTCGTTGACGTAGAGGGCGGATTGAGACTATCGAGCGGGGAAAAGCAAAAGATCGCCCTGGCAAGGGCCATTCTGAAGGATTCCCCCATAATTCTTCTTGATGAAGTAACGAAATCAATAGATGTGGAATCAAGAAGATCAATTAATGAAGTCATTAAAAGTTTAAAAGATGAAAAAACGTTAATAATCATTACACATAATGCAAATGAAATAGAATCAGGCAGCAATATAATTTATTTAGGACAAATGAGTCATCGAAAAGGCACTATTAATCCTACCGAAATGCCTATCTCGAAGCCCGCCACAAGATTTATATCTGTCAAGTGCTTTATACCGACAAATGACGTAAATAGATACGTCGACTGGGTGTCGTGGATATTACTTTGCGGTAACTAGGCCTATCCATAATGGCTTCCCTAAATAGAACTGCCCCAAAAAAGATCTTAATGGTCATCGCTGAATGACGAAATCGAATGAGAGTAAAAAGGTGAAAGAAATGAATAGAAGAAAAATGTTTGTGACTGTGCGACCTAAGATAGTAGGAGCAAAGCTTGTTCTTGCCGTGATAGCGTTGGCTGCAATATGTACTTGTGTAACGGCACAAGAAAATACTACAGCCCTTACTCCGACCCTAAGAATTGCAGAAGTAGTGGCCTTAGGAGATGACGAGTTCGTCGAGATAGTCAATGGGCTGAACGAGACAAAAAATTTAAGGAACTGGGGCCTTGTGATCGATGGGACCCAGATCGCTCTGCAAGAGCACTCGCTTGAGTCCGGCCAACGGGTTAGAGTCCACCTCGGCAAAGGAGAGAAGAACGAGACAGATCTGTTCCTGAATAGCGCCGTCGAGCTAAACGATATAGCTGGTAATGTCACATTAAAAGACGATACTGGAGAGAACGTGGCGTCCCTAGAGTACAAGGTCCAACCAGACGGGTCCACCACCTACACCATGACCGCCGAGGGATTTTTCGAGTATCCGAAATCAAACGGCTAGCTAGATGATAAAGTGGGTGCACAAAGAAGCAGGAAGTGTGCCAGTGGTCACTGAGCAGGCGGAGCTTATGCCTAATGCAAAATAGCCAGAGGTATCAGGGCTAACCGCCTATTTTTTTTGCTTATATTATAATCATGAGCCGGACGTTCAGAGTCTCTGCCGTGAACAGCGAAGGAAATGAGAGTGAACTTAGCGATCCTGTGGGGATCGTGGTTACGCCATCAAATGAAGTGAGTGAATGATGCCCTTCACCATCCGTTAATTTTTATGCTCAATGGAAAAACAACAGAGGATGAATATGTGGATCTATAATAAGTCATTGAGATCTTTCCTTATTCTATCGATAATAGGATTAATAATGTTACCTTCCGGCGCGGTAGAGAGCGGTAATCCCACCCTCTACCATGCCTACAGAGGCCTCGAGGAATTCGGAGTCGAAGATGCATGGGATATGGGCTATACAGGCGAGGGTGTTAAGGTAGCTGTAATGGATAGCGGAGTAGACTTCGCCACTCCTGACCTCATAGGAACTCAAGCCCGTGTCTCAAACGCAAGCTCTCCTTACTATGGCTGGCCCATTGTTATCGACTTGGATTCGCTATCTCTCGATAATCAGCAAAGTCCAGGAAACCCTTTCGTCCAGAGCCGTTATGCGGACACCTCCTCAATAGATACAACGGGCTTTCAAACGACTGGAACCAGCAAGAGCGGCATCTACCACATAGGCGATCATCCTGATGGGTATCTTGCTCAATTCTTTGGGCAGCCTGCAAAAGTTCTCCTGGTTGATGAGAAAAGCTTTGGGGTATATGATACGGTGTACGTGGATTTGAATAATAATCGAGATTTCAAAGACGATAAACCCTGTCGGAAAGGAGATGAGATCTCCTATTGGGATAGAGACAACGATGGCTATCCCGATGAATCGGGAGGCATGGTCTACTTTATAGCTGATGGCAAGATGCCTCTGCCCCTAGCCAGAACGCTCTATGGTGAGAATGCAAAAATACCGAAGAATGGAGAGCTGGTTGCCTTCCATTACGATGATGGCTCACATGGAACTATGTGCGCCGGGATAATAGCTGCTCAGGGAAAAAATATCAAGGGCATCGCCCCTGATGCCAGGATCATGCCCGTCCAAAACTCGGCGGAAAACGATATGATCCTGTGTCTCCTTGCCTCAATCGGCTATGACGGAGTTCCAGAAAGCGGAGACGAAGCAGATATAATAAGCCGAAGCGGAGGCTTTTCGTATCTCTTCAACAAAGGCGCTGATGAGGGCTCCGCTTTCTTAGAATACCTAACCACCAATGTTTCGCCGTCTACAACTATTGTGTATGCAAATGGAAACGACGGATCTGGATACGGCACCTGCCAGTCTCCATCAAGTGAGCATGTTATCAATGCAGGCGCAATTTACGATCTTTGGTGGAACAGCTCTTCATATAGCGGTGACGTAATCTGTTTCTCCTCGCGTGGCCCCAATGTCCTCGGTCAGGTAAAGCCGAACGTATTAGCTACGGGTTATCTCGCACCTAGGGTATTACCCCTATCGGAAACTCACAGTGGCAAAGCCGCATGGAACGATATGGGTGGCGGGACCAGCAGTGCAACGCCGCATGTTGCCGCAGTTATCGCTCTAATTTATCAAGCCTACAAAGATGCCCATGGAGAATTTCCGACCTCTGAGAAGGCCAGGGATATTCTAATGTCTTCGGCTACAGATATAGATGAAGAGGTCTTTGCCCAGGGCTCGGGTATAATTAATGCAAAGAGGGCAGTGGAAATAGCATCCGGGAAAGATGGAGTTTTGATTGAACCTGCACTGCTCGTCACCTCACCTGTCGAGGCCGGATCGGCTTTGGAGTTTAATTTAACCATTTCAAATTACTCTGGCAAGCCAATCGACTTGAAACCAAAAATTTTAGTAAAGGACAAATCAAAAGAATTAACTTTCAAGAATATAAATGAAAATATCTTATTTACATTACCAGGGGATATGCTCGACTGCGATTTGCTGAAGGTCTCCTCGTATTATCCAAGAGATTCCAGGAGCACGAAACTGGAGAAATACGAGGGTTATGATCTTTACCTCTATAATTGGAGAGATACGGATAGAGATGGAGAAATACAAGAACTTGAACTTGAGTCCATAGTCTCACCTGCAGGTGATATGGGCCTTGGATTTACCTCCGAAGCTAGAGTGCATAATCCCGCTGAACGAATGGATGATGCAATTGTGGGCATCTTGAAAAATAGAGGTGAAATAAAGAGCGATGTGGTTAAGGTGGCAGTCGAAAACTACGAATGGAAACCATGGGACATAAAAACAAATCTTGATGACAATTGCCTCCGCGTCTCAATACCGACTCCAGGCACCACAGGGGTATTTCAAGGTAAAATACTTCTGGAATATGGTGACGAGAAGCGATGCATCCCCGTATCTCTTTCGACTTATCTGCACGATGATATTAAAATAAATAATACGGGCGAGATCTACGAAAATGCTGAGATCTACGGGAGGTTTGAGGCTGAGCCAAGCAAGTTCTGGGATTCCAGGTTCTATCCGATATACCACCATGGCTATGGTTTAGCAGCCGTTGAAGTTGCCTGGGAAGATCCGAATACGGATATAGATGTTTACCTCTATGGAGAAGACGTTTTCAACACATCAAAACTATGGAAATTTACCGCAGCTGCACCCGTGGAGTTGCCCCAGTTGAAAGTTTTAAAAGAAAATGGACATAGCACGAGGGTCTCAGGAATCAACGTTATACTTTATGGTGATAGAGGGGTTGGGGGCAGCTACAGCAATTTTTACACATCGACGGGAGAGAATAGAGAGATAATAACCGGTGAGTTAACTGAAGGACTGAACTTGATCACGCTGCATCAGGTAGTCTCTGGTGGTAATAAGTACGGAGAGAATGTAACTGTAAAAGTCAGTCCCTTGTCCTTTAACCTCATTGATATTAGAGCAAAGGCTGGAGAAACGGCAAGCTTCCTGCCAATAGGAATCGATGGCATAACAGGTTTTTCTAAAGGCGAAGAGATCAAAGGCGAGGAGTTTGCATTCAGCCCTATGGTCTTTCAAGCGAAGGAAGGAGATGTGATAATGATACGTTCCAACGATGCTGAATACTCGCCACAGATATTCTTTGATTCAAACGGGAATGGAACGATGGACTGGGGAGCAAATATATACTTCGGATCGGATGATAGCAGCGAGATGGATGAGCTTATATTTTCCGAAAAGAGATATGATGGCATCGATCCTTCGTACACTGATATAATACCAATTCATAGAAATGGGACTTACTTCCTTTTCGTCATGAACCTTCACGGTGGTCTTGAACTCTACCATCTAAAGAATCGATACGATGCTAACGCGAGTATACCAATGAAGATAAAAGCGCCTGAACAGGCAGGGGCATATTTAGGAATAGCAGAAAAGGACGGGAATCTCATACCCATTCCTGTAAAACTGGTGGTAGAAGCCGGTGAACCGACATCTATCTCCCTAGACACTGCAAACCGTACTGATCCCAATCTGCCTTTTGAAGTCAAGCTAGAGGTGCAGGACAAATTTGGCAATTTGGTCGAGAATGATACAGCAACTGCTGTTATAGAATTTAATGGTACCACGAAGAATGTGGATCTCGTTAAAGGAAAGGATTCGATCAACTTAACAGCTCCTGAGAAAACAGGGATCTACAAGATAAAAGCACAAAGTCGATACGGCATATCTGAAAAAGATATTGAAATCATTGACAAAGTCCCTATTGAAACGGGTAATAACAGCATTAACAGCACAGAAATTGAAGAGAAGATGGATCAGATAGGAGATACGAGAGGTCCTGCATCGACGGAGCAAATAAAAGATCTGCCCAAAAAGGTTGAATCAGTATCATCCATCTTGACAAGTGGCAACATAAGCCTCACCTGGCAGGCTTCAGAGGATGCGGACTATTACAATGTGTATCGCCTTAAAGGTGCCTCATTAGAGAAGCTTGCTGAAGTAAAAAGTCCCGAATATACTTTGAAAGGAGAACTCTGGAAGAGCTATACTTTCAGGGTCTCTGCCGTGAACCGCGAAGGAAATGAGAGTGAACTGAGCGATCCTGTGGGGATAGTGGTTACTCCATGAGATGAACTTGTTGAAGTGGAAGATGCTATTGATGAAATTAGAGGGCATGTTGTTATGCCCTCTTTGCCAAATGTGTACTCTCACTCAAACGCTGTCGAATTTAAGCACCCTGTCGTAAGCTATTTCGGTATAAGATGGACCTACCGCTGTCTCTTTCTCATTATATGCCCGAAATACGATGTAGGCGGTATCGTTCAGCCCTATGCCGTATGATCCGGGACCTGTGGGGACCTCCGTGCAGTTTACCTCGCCGCTGCAGTTCCGAGTCATCTTCCACACGTAAAGGTACTTGGCCGCCGGGTTACCGGGCAGGTACTCCTCCGCAGTTCCTTCGAATCTCCTGTTGTCAACACCAGCAACGCCGTTATCCAGTCTGGCTCCAAAGATGCCCAGGTTGGAATAGGATGCCTTTCCGGTCGCAGCGTGATTTACCCCGTAGACTATTAGAAACTCGCTCGGATCATCGCCCAGCTTAAATGTGGTGGTGTTCAGGTAGGTAGTATCGCGGGTGACGCCTATCACGTCTATCCCTCTCTGCAGGGCATCGTAGCCCTCGGTGAGCCAGACATGGGTGATGAACCTAGGACATCATCGAATTGATCGCCCGCCCAAGCCTCGCTATTCCCTCCACGATCCTTTCCTCATCCGAGTTGGAGAAGTTCAACCTCATGGTGTTCTCCCCGCCACCATTGGCGAAGAACGCCTGCCCCGGCACGAAGGCGACATTCTCCTTTATGGCACGCCCGAACAGCTCAAGCGAGGATATCCCTTCAGGAAGGGTAACCCAGAGGAACATGCCTCCCTCGGGCCGGGTATGCTCGACTCCCGCCGGGAAGCTTTCCTCTATGGCCTCAACCATTGTGTCCCTCTGCCTCCTGTAGGCGGCCCGTATCTTTTCTATATGGCTATTGATATCGTTATCCACGAGATACTGGTGAACCACCCTTTGAGCGAAGCAGCTGGAGTGCAGATCTGCGGCCTGCTTGGCAACGATGAGCTTTTCCATAATCTCCTCACGGGCGCATATCCAGCCCAGCCTGAAACCAGGTGATACCAGCTTTGAGAAGGAGCCGAGCATTATGGCTTGGTCCCCAAGGAAGGCCTTCATGGGTGCAACCTCCTCGCCCATGAACCTCAGATCGCTGTAGGGATTGTCATCGATGAGGGCCACGTTACGGTCTTTTAGCACATCTGCGATCTCCCGACGCTTGCTAGAGGAGTAGGTAATGCCGGTAGGGTTTTGGAAGTTGGTAACTGCGTAGACGAGCTTGACCTGATGCTCTGAAAGCGCTCTATCAAGCGCATCTGCGTCCATCCCGTCGTGATGCAAGGGAACCGATAGGAACTGAGGCTCGAACATCCCGAAGGACTGAATCGCTGCCAGGTAGGTCGGCCTCTCCACGATGACCTTGTCACCCTTGTTCAGGAAGACCTTCCCTGCCAGATCCAGGCCCTGCTGGGAGCCTGTTGTGATCAGGATCTCCTCTGGACTGACCTTGAGGCCCTTTTCTGCATATCTCTTGGCGATGTACTCTCTCAAAGGGGGATGGCCCTCGGTGGTGGCATACTGAAGGGCTGCATAGCCGCATTCGCCAAGTACCTTTTGGGCCGCCTCTGCTACCTCGCTCACAGGGAAGAACCTCGGATTGGGAAGACCGCCAGCAAATGAGATGATGCTGGGGTCCTCGGTTACCTTCAATATCTCTCTGATGAACGACTTATGGACTGATGACATTCTGTCGGCGAATTGGCTATCCATTTTATCCTCTTCCTGTCTCAACCTTGCTTTTTGGTCAAATGTGCTGATTTATGAGATTTAAGCGGATCGGCACAACGTGTATGCAGGAGCGAACTAAGTCTGGCCTGTCTTCCTCATCGCCAGAGTTGATTGCCGAGGAAGCGATTGAGATTCTCCTCAGAGCTGGATACGTGGTCCAAAAAAGATCCGAGCAGGAGGAGAGGAGGTCGCAGCATCCCCTTCTTTAGATTACTCTCATGACAATTCACTATTCTGACTGGAAATATCACGGCTTGGTAAACAAGTTTAAATCTAAGCTAGACTATTTATCTATGATTTGAGATATCCATTGAAATCGAAATCCCCAAAGAATTGGAGTTTGAGATAAAAGCAAAGAGAGAGCTTGATGCACTTGTGAAAAGAAGTATAGAACATCATATCTCAACTGATATAAAAAATGATGTGTTCATCTCCATGGTCTGCGATGATCTTCTTATGAACAGCGAGCTGAACGAGATAGATATAGACCAGATTGATCATAAGATAAAGAGAGGAATCGCGGAGAAACTGCAATGGAGATCGTTGTAGATACAAATATAATAATTTCTGCTCTGCTCAAGGATGGCATAACAAGGAGGATTCTGCTGTTATCCCCTTTTAAGATGTATACCATCGTCGGTGCTCAAGAGGAGATCAATGCGCATTACTCTCAATTGAAGATTATCAATTTTGATTAGATCCGAGGCAGCGCCTAACATGCCCCGATGCTTGCGTCGGGATGCACCGCCTCTGCTTGACTACTGCAAAACGAACCAGCAATTGCTAGTCTACCTGCATTCACCGCATTCTCCAAGCTAAATATGTTATAAACCATATAAATTTAATTAATGTGGGCTGTTCAATAATATAACATTACCGAAATCATCATAGGCATCATTTAAAGTGAATAGGAGTATCTGATTTTCTTTAGCCAATTCTTTAAGCATTATCATCATTTTTTGCAGTCTTGTAGGATGAAAGTTGACAAATGGATCGTCTAAAAGAAGTGGCGGTTTTTTTCCTTCAGTAATCAACTTTACGAGTGCGAATCTGGCGCAAATGTAGAACTGATCCTTAGTAGCCCGACTCAATTCTTGCACATCAACCATTTCATTATTTTCCGGCGAACGGGTCCGAATAGACAAGTCATTTTCATCGATCTCAACTTCAGTGTATCTTCCGCCAGTTATAACGGATATGTATTTGCTAAGTTCATCTCTAAGTGCTACAGATGCCTTAGAAAGCGTATTTCTGTGTGCATCCTCAAGAACCTCCCTTACCAAATTGAAGACTCTATTCTTTCTCTCCCAGTATGCCCTCTCCTGCTCCAGAAATATTAATTCATCTTCGATATTCGCAAGGTTGTCTGTATCTGTGCTGGTATATTCCAGGAACTTCTCGAGAGCACCTTTTTCTTTCTCCAATGATTCGAGCCGTCCCTTCAAATCAATGATCTCCAACTCTAGTCTCTGCAATTCGAGTGGCTCATACTTGAAGGATTCCAGCCGTCCAAGTTCCTTTAATTTGGAACTCATCTGAACGTCCAGCTCTGCATTCTCTTGCCGATACTGCGCCCAGCTTTTTTCACCGATTATTCCCTTGATTTGATCTGATATTTGTTGTCTATCGTCTCTCTTGCTCAAATACTCCTCGTATTGTCTCAGGCATTGACTGTATTCTTCGAATCCAAGAGAACCCAAGAGATTCTTTTGCGCCTGCCCTTTAGCAAGTGCTTGCTCATCAAGCTCCATGATCTTATCAGTGATAGACCTTTCATTCTTTCGGCAGGCAGTATAGGAAGCCAGCCAGTACGCTAGAAACAACAATCCAAGAGCCACCAAAGCTCCAAAATATACGCTTTCGATGAGGCCAACCAGACCGGCTGCTATCAGCACCAATCCTGAAATGAGTAGCCTATTAGAAGGTCTTTGTGCTTCGAGAATGTTCATATCTTTATGCAAGGCAGATAGATGCTTTTCCAGATCGAGAAGCTCTGTCTGGGCTGACTTAATCTGCGCAATCTTCTGTTCTGCCTTGATGAATACAGAGAATCTGCCCAATTCCCTATCCAAGTTGTCCAGAGTTGATCTAAGATCTCTAGCTCTGCTAAAGCTTGTATATTGGGATTTGATACGTTCTATATCCTTTTCGATTTCTGAAATGCTTTTATTCTTTTCGAAAAGCTCTTGTTTCGGAGGCAAATCACGACTTATATAATTTACTTTTTCTTTTAGTCTATCTAGTTCCATTCTTTTTTCCGTTAGGGTAACGACTTGCATCTCAAGATTTGATTTCTCTGTTTGAAGGCTTTTTAGGCGAGCGTCGATCCTCTGTAGATGCATATACGGTCCTTTTGCATCCTTACGATTCGCTTTCTCATCCAACCTTGAAATAATGGACGGAATATTCACTTCTTTTGACCCACTTAATATTGATCCACTTAATGTTGACTGTAATCTTCGGGTTATGTCACCTTTTGTCTTTAAATTTTGAGAGCGTGTCAGATCTGTAGGAATTATCGTGATAACTTGGTCCTGGCCTATACACGCCGTGCTCTCGAAAAAAATTTCCGATGGGCAGCCAGTGAGTTCGGCTATCTTGGATTTAATTGCGCTGTTCTTTGTGACCGGTGGATCGGAACATTCGCTTATGCAGACAAGCTCGCATGCTTTATCTTTCAAGCTCTTGCGCAAACGATACGTTTTTGATTCTGCCTGGAATTCAATGGACACTTCCCAGGGGTCAGCTCTTCCCCAGCTAGTTAGGGCAAGCACATCATCCCGTGATGTATTTGGATCTTGATACAAGGCCATCGTTATAGCCATTCGCAAAGATGATTTGCCGGCTTCATTATCGTCACCCCTAATAATATTCAGCCCAGATGAGAAGTCTACAGTTTTCTCGTGTGATATAGCTCTAAATCCCTTGACTGTCGCACTTGTCAGTATCATTCAAATCACCTGGGTGCTCCCTTGGAGTATGGCAAATCCTAATTTTAAGGCCTCTTCACAGATCCATTTCTCCTCTTCATCTGAAGCAGACTCGATTTTCTGCCTCATAATTCTTATAAATCGGCCTGTTACTGTCTCTTCTGGGAAATCCTCGACTCTTATTTCCTCCGGAGAGATATGCGATCGATCCAAAACCCTGAGATAAAAGAATTTTTTGCTTAGGTCCTCCTCAATATCCTTTGGACTATATATACAATTCATGTTGGATAGCCCTGACAATGTTACTTGAAGAATTAAGTTTGGATCGGATTTCGCTTCAATAGTATTTATCATATCATTGATAGATTTGACTGAGCCAACATCTATTTCTATTTGATCAAACCGCTTGGTTCCTACAGGAATAGGCTCGACTTTGATGTTTCCTTTCTCATAAATTGTGACCATAGCCACATTTCCGCTCCCCTTCTGGTTCATGGATATCGGCTCAGGCGAACCGCAGTAGAAGGCCTTTGTATTTCCTTGGCTAAGATCCCGAAATGAATGCCAGTGTCCCAGAGCAAGATAATCAAGCCCCGATCCTGCAATCTCATTTTTATCGAGGATCATTGCATCCCTTTCAACAAGGCCTTCAATTCTGACGGAGCAATGTGCTATGCCTATATTATATTTAGACTCATTGGACACCGATAATCCTTGCAAAGGGCTTTTATCGATTTGCTTGCCATCAAAGGCTTTGCCATAGACTGTCAAACCAAGATTCTCATAGGTCTCTTTATTATGTTCTTCTGTAAATATAGAGACATTAGGAGGGAAGTTCACGAAACGATATATGGATTCGTCGTTATATAGATCATGAGTTCCAGGCAAGATACATACTGCGATTCCTTTGGCATGCAATTTTTCAAAACCGGATGATACTCTTCTGATTAAAAAATCGTGAACCTGATTGGAATCGAAAAGATCGCCTGCGATGATAAGAAGAGATGCGTTCTCATTTATTGCGAGGTCAACGATATTTTCTAGTGATTTAAGTAGCTGGATTCTATATTCTTTGCCTTTCTCACCAAGGGATTTGCCGAAATTCTTTCCCAGATGGATGTCAGCAGTATGTATTATTTTGATCATCGCTTACACCTGGATTTCATGAGACATCAAATATCCGGATGAATTCTTTTCCGATAAAAATGCTTGGGTCGAAAGAACGGAGAAGGGATCGCAATGGGCCTTCATTAAAAAAAGTTTCAGGTTAGGATGAAATTTAAAGCCTCCATTCTCAGGAAGAACTTTTTGAGTTTCGGATCTTGCTCCATCCAAATAATAGCATGCGTTACTTAAATGGCTCATCGCTGCTTTTTGCGGGTTCATGCGATTGGCGCAGGAATCAAATTTCTGTAGTCCTCTGTCTTTACGGTTAATGGTCACTAGATGCTGGTTTGACTAATAGTTGCGGAGGATAACCGTAGAGTTCTATCAGCATAATACCATATACCAAAGGCCAAGGAAGGCAAAGAGAGAACTCAGATCTACATCTGCTGGATTGCCTCCTGGCGTGAGGGCGATAAGACTCGCGATGTGCACCTGGGGAGTGGTGCGAAGATGGATGCCGGGACGGCCAGGCAGAAGGCCGGGGAGATGAAGACTGAAGCCCTGGGATGTCTGCAAATCTAGTTCTAATACATCATCATAGACCTCCAGATTAATGCCATAGAACTAGGCGGTCTATGCAAGCGCAGATCCAAAAGGCAATAAAATGGTTTCACGCATAGTTTAGTGAGAAGCCTATCCTCCTGACTGAATCACGATCCAAACCCAAATATTCATCAAACATAACTCCGCCAGGATTTCCATGACTGCCCGCAGCTCCATAGCTCTCTCGTCAGAATGACGCATTCTATCTTTTTGAAGCCGGGGGAGTGAGTCCAGGCTCTGCAGCAAGGGCTAACCTAACTTTAAATATGAGTCAATCATATATATTAATTATAAATACCTAACGGAGGTAAATGTATGCTATTTGTAATGTGGGTTAAGTGGGAAGTGGATAAAATCGATGAAGCAAAAAAACTTTGGAAAGAAATTAAATTCCCCAAAGATGTAAAGGTAATAGGAAGATATCTACTGATAGGCAGACATTTAACCGTAGTAATATTTGAAGCTCCAAACGAAGAGGCAATCCTAAAGATAACTCATCCCGCCAGAAACTTTGGTGTCCCTCATGTATGTCCTGCATTGCCCATTGAAGAAGCATTAGAGATAATGGATAAAATGTGAGGTATTATTAATTAACTTGATGAGTTGTCAGAGGCTTTGAAAATAAGGAGAATCTTAGTGATCAAGAAGGAAATAGAAAGCTGAGACTAAGATAGAGAGCAGCTTAGCTCATACCAAGGCGGAAGCGGAGAAAGCGCTCGCTGATGCGAAGGCTGATGCAGAGAAGAAGGTCACACGTGCAAAGGCAGAGTTGGATAAGGCGAAGGGCGGTTCGGAGGCGAGGATCGAAGCAGAGAAGCTGTTGGCGGAAGCTGAGAGAATGATCGCACATGCAAAGGCAAATCTGGACAAAGTCATCGCCGACTAAAAGCGATAAAAAAACCTAAGATGCTGAATCAGCAATCGCATTTTTTGGAGGTCATCTCAGTGCCCAATACGAATTTAAAAGATCTGCCCCAGAGCGTCCAGGATAATTTGCCAGAACATGCACAGGAGATATATTTGGAGGCTTTTAATAATGCGTGGAAGGAATACGCAAAGCCGGAAGACCGCAGAGGGGGAGCTTCACAGGAAGAGACTGCTCATAAGGTTGCATGGTCAGCGGTAAAGAAAGCATACGAAAAGGATGAGAAATCGGGCGAATGGAAAAGGAAAAAGCACTGATATTTAGGTCACCAGTCGCGCATAACCACCCCACCACCAAATTCTTCTACTGCCAACATAATACCATACTAATCTGGTGGTGGCAGGAATTGAAAAGCACAGTCTTTTTTGCCGGGGTCAGAGCAAGAAGCCCGGAGGACAATCTGCAAAACAAGATCCTGCGGCTCTTTGATGCTGCAGGATTTCCCTATATCATGAAGAAAGGAGACCTGACAGCGATCAAGATTCATTTCGGAGAGCAGGGAAACAGCTCTTATGTAAATCCCGTCCTGGTTCGACCCGTGGCCGATAAGATCAGATCTGCAGGAGGACAGCCTTTTCTCACCGACACCAATACCCTTTACGGAGGCAGCCGCTCCAATGCCGTCCGCCACCTGCAGACCGCAGAGGAGCACGGCTTTGGCCGGACGGTGGCCGGAGCGCCGGTGATCATCGCCGATGGCCTGCAGGGAGACAACTACCGGGAGGTGGCCATCTCCGGAAAGCACTTCCAGCGGGTCAAAATTGCCGGTGAGATCGCCTCCGCCCAGAGCATGATAGTAGTATCCCACTTCAAAGGCCACCTGCCCGCCGGCTTTGGAGGGGCGATCAAGAACCTGGGGATGGGCTGTGCCCCCGCCCTCGGGAAATCGGACCAGCATTCCGCCCGGCCCATATTCAATGCCGAGCTATGTGAAGGCTGCCGGGCCTGTGCAGATGGCTGCCCCAACCAGGCCATCACTGTGAAAAAGAAGATAACCCAGATCGACTACAGCCTGTGCACCGGCTGCGGCAAGTGCCTGCGCCTCTGCCCTGCTCATGCCCTGGACTTCGACTGGATTGTGGAGGTGCCGCCATTCATGGAGAGGATGGTGGAGTATGCCCTGGGGGCAGTGACCGGAAAGGAGGGTAAGGTGGGATTTTTTAATTTCCTTCTCAACATCACCCCTGACTGCGACTGCGTGCCCTGGAGCGACACCCCCATTGTGCCGGATATCGGCATCCTGGCCTCAAAGGATCCTGTAGCCATAGATCAGGCCAGCTATGACCTGGTAAACCGGCAGGCTGGCCTGAAAAATACCCTTTTGGAGAGGAATCTTGAGCCTGGTGAGGATAAGTTCCTGGGGATCTGGGAGAGCACTATGGGAATCATTCAGATGGATTACGGGGAGAGGATAGGTCTGGGCAGGAAGGACTATCAGTTGGAGGAGGTCTGAATCCATGAAGGTAGTAGCATTCAACGGCAGCCCCCGCAAGGATGGAAACACCGCCACCCTACTGGCAGCGGTCCTCCGGGAATTGGAGAGCCAGGGGATTGAGACGGAGCTGGTGCACCTTATAGGCCCCCTGGCTGGCTGCAAAGCCTGCTTCAAATGCAAAGAGAAAAAGAACGGCCGGTGCATTCAGGACAAGGACATGATAAATCAGTGCATCCAGAAGATGGCCGCAGCGGACGGGATCATAATCGGCTCGCCCACCTATTTTGCCGACCTCACTCCCGAGACCAAGGCCCTCATCGATCGGGCCGGTTTTGTGGCCATGGCCAATGGATATATGTTCAAGCGCAAGGTGGGGGCGGCGGTGGTGGCCGTTCGCCGGGCAGGGGCGATCCACGTCTTCGACTCCATCAACCACCTCTTCCTGATCAGCCAGATGATCATCGCCGGGTCAAGCTACTGGAACATAGGCATGGGCTTTGCAGAGAAGGATGTAGAGAGGGACGAAGAGGGGCTGGCGACCATGCGGACCCTGGGGCAGAACATGGGCTGGCTCTTAAAAAAGATTGCAACTGAGTGAATCAACAGGAGGCAATCGAATAAAAAAAATAGTTAATTTAAATTTTTCATTCCCTTCCATGCCATGTCCCAAATCCCCTCCTTCGCCCACTCCGCCCCCTTCTATCCGAAAAGGTATTTAGGCTTGAGATATAGGCTTGAGAGGACTAGTGTGATAGCGATGCAACCACCGACAAAGGGGGACTGTGCCTTCTGACAGACGATCTCTGGGTCATATCTTTCATGGGCCGGGACAGATCCGGGCTCATACGCGACATTCTGAGCGAGCCTGCTATGCAAAACGTCAACATCGTGGACATGGATCAGAAGGTGATGCAGGGAATCAGCGTCATGACAGTTGTTGCCGATTTCGAATCAGCAAAAGTCACCCCGCAGAAGCTGGAAAAATGGTACCGGGATAATGCAGAGAGCCTGGCCATCGACTTCTCCTTCCTCCCCCTGGAGAAGCATCAGGGCCGGCGCCAGACCGCGAAAGAGCTCTATATCGTCACCATTCTCGCCAAAGACAGGCCGGGGATCATTCGCGACGTAGCGGAGGTGGCCGCCAGGAATGGTGTCAATCTGGAGAGGGCCTCGGTTACCGCCCGGGGGGAGCTCATCTCCATCGAGTTTCTGATGGACTTTGCCGATTGCAGTGCGGACGACTGCCGATCACAGCTTAAGAAGGAGTGCGAAGGCCTGGGGCTGGATGTGGTGATACAGGATCTGGGCCGCTCCCGAAAAGAGAAGAGGCTCATCGTTTTTGATATGGACATGACCATAGTGGACTTCGAGATAATCAACCGCCTGGCCAGCTTTGCCGGTGTGGACGAGCAAGTGAAAGCGATCACAGACCGGGCGATGAACGGCGAGATGGACTTCAAAGAATCCCTCCGCCAGAGGGTGCGCCTCTTGAAGGGAATGCCCCTATCCACCCTGCAGGAGATCGCTGCCGACCTTCAGCTGACCCCAGGCTCTGAGGAGCTCATCCACCACTTAAAGCAGGTCGGATACAAGATCGCCCTGATCAGCGGCGGATTCACTTACTTTACGGATGTGCTCAAAGAGCGCCTGGGATTCGATTATGCCTTTGCCAACGATCTGGAGATCGAGGACGGAGTCCTCACCGGAGAGATCAAAGGGGAGATCATCGATGCCGAGGCCAAGGGGCGGATCATCTATGATCTTGCCGAGCGGGAGAAGATCAGCCCGGACAACATCGTCGCAGTGGGGGATGGGGCCAACGACTGCCTGATGATCAAGAATGCCGGCCTGGGAGTGGCCTTCAATGCCAAAGAGGTTCTAAAGAAGGTCTCGGACGGATCGCTATCCAGGGAGAACCTCCTCGGCCTGTTGAATGTGCTGGGGCTGGCGGAGAAGGAGAGAGAGGTCTAGGCGAATAGATCAATGCGCACGCCCGCGGGGCTGCAGCCGAGTCTCTCTCTGAAAAGTGGGGCAAGGGATTCCAGGAATTAAGCTCAAATGGCGACAAGGCCCCGCATGCCTGGCCATCGATAGTGGGCATAGATTTATTTTCTAAGAACACAACTTATCCCACAGATGCAGCCAATAAAAATAATAATAGAAAAGCATCCGGACGGTTATGTCGCCTATCCCATCGGCATCAAGGGTATTGTATTTGGAGAGGGCGATACATATGAAGAAGCCCTTGCCGATGTCAAGTCTGCTATTCAATTCCACATGGAAACATTCGATGAATAATGATATCCGATGAACGAGATTTATCCAACAAAAAAAAATGCACTTCACCCTTCACCGGATGCCTCCTCCACCGCCCTTGACGGTCTCTTCGCCCAGATACTTCTCTGGATTCTCGTCAAAGGCCTTCTTGCACCCCGGAGCGCAAAAGTAGTACTTCTTGCCCTTGTACTCGCTCACCAGCTTCGCCGTTTTCTCGTCCACCGTCATCTTGCATATTGGATCTATTGCCATTATTTCAGCCTCCAATCCCCTTACTGCTCTTCTTATTTGTCGCCGGCGGTATATATCTCTTGAGCAGCAAAGAGAGGGTGACCACGGTCACAGAGGAGAGGGCCATGGCAAGGCCGGCCAGCTCCGGCCGGAAGGTGATGCCATAGAGCGGATAGAGAACCCCCGCAGCCACAGGAACCAGCAGGGCATTGTAGGCGAAGGCCCAGAATATGTTCAGCTTGATCCTGGATATGACCTTGCGGCTGAGCTGAATGGCAGCCACCGCATCCAGAAGGTCGTCTTTCATCAAGACGATATCCCCGGTCTCAATGGCCACATCTGTGCCGCTGCCTATGGCAATCCCCACATCAGCTTCCGCAAGAGCGGGAGCATCATTGATGCCATCCCCTACAAAGCCCACCCGGCTACCCGCCTCCTTCAGCCTTCTGACCTCATGGGCCTTCTCCTCGGGCAGAACCTCCGAAAGAGTTTTCTGAATGCCGATCTTCTCTGCCACTCTGGCCGCGCTGCGAGGATTGTCGCCGGTGATCATCACCACCTCAAGATTCATCTTTTTCAGCTCTTCGACTGCATAAGCAGATGAATCCTTGAGCCTGTCGGATATGGCCAAAACTCCGGACGCCTTTCCGTCCACAGCCACTAGCATGGCCGTCTTTCCCTCCTCCTCATATCCAATAGCTTTCTGGAGGAGGCCGTCAGGCATAGCGATATCCATCTCATCGAAGAGAATCCTGTTTCCTGCAGCCACGCTCATCCCGGCGATGCGGGCAACGACCCCCTTTCCGGGAAAGGCCTCAAACTGCTCAGCCGGAAGAAGATCAAATCCATCCTCCTTCGCACGTCGCACCACCGCCTCGGCCAGAGGATGCTCGGACGGCTTCTCAACCGACGCCGCCAGGCGCAGGAGCTCTCTCTCATCCGCCCCCCAGGCGAAAAAGTCGACCACATCCGGCCGGCCTACAGTAAGTGTCCCGGTCTTGTCAAAGGCCACCACATCGAGCCTCTCTGCCGCCTCTAAAGCCTCGCCGCTTTTGACCAGAATACCCAATTCCGCTCCTCTTCCAATGCCCACGGTTATGGCAGTGGGCGAGGCCAGCCCCAGGGCACAGGGACAGGCCACCACCAGCACAGATATGAGCGCAGTCAGAGAGAAGAGAAGGGTATTGTGGGCTACGAAATACCAGTAGAGAAATGCAGCAGCAGCGATTGCCAGAATGGTGGGAATGAAGTAGGCCACTATCCGGTCTGCAATCCTCTGCATGGCGGGCTTTGAGCCCTGGGCCTCCTGGACCAGTGCTATGATCCCCGCCAGGACGGTATCCTTCCCCACCCTGGTGGCCTTGAAGGTCAATGAACCATTCTTGTTCATGGTCCCTCCTACCACCTTCTCGCCGGCGGCCTTGAAAGCGGGGACTGGCTCTCCAGTGATCATGGACTCATCCACATAGCTTTCTCCCTCCACCACCAGGCCGTCTGCCGGAACCTTCTCCCCCGGCCGGACCAGGACCAGATCGTCGACCATTACCTCAACTGCTGCCACCTCGATCTGCCGTCCATCTCTTAAGACAGTGGCCTGTCTTGGCTGCAGCCCAACCAGCTTCCGGATGGCCTCGGATGTGCGCCCTTTGGCGTTGGCCTCCAGGTAGCGGCCCAGTGTCAGGAAGGTGGCGAGCATCACCGCTGTCTCATAGAACATGAAATCCGGGGTGAGAACGATCCCAAAGGTCCCCAGGATGCTGGAGGCATAAGCCACGCCAATGCCCATGCCGTACATTACATCCATGTCCAGTGTTCTGTTTCTCAGAGCTCTCGTGGCCGCCTTAAAAATAGGATGGCTGACATAGACGAATACGGGAAGGGATACTACCAGCATGAGCAAGCTCATTAAGTTTGGAACTGCAGTGGAGATACCAGAGGGGATGATCCGGTGGAGAGGAATGTACATCATGGCCATGAGAAGAATGCTGGCTGCGAAGCCGATGATAATTCGCCGCTTCTTATCAGAAAGGTCCTTCTCTCGCAGCTCCCTTTCCTTTTCCGCTGCCTCTTCCGTCTCCTCTCCGGCAACCCCTATGAACTGGTAGCCAGATTCGATGATGGCCTTCTTCATGTCCTCCAGGCCTACCATCCCGGGATTGTAGGTAACATAGGCCTTCTCTGCCGCCAGGTTTACCTGCACATCAACCACGCCATCCAGCTTTCTCAGGGCCGCTTCTATGGCTCCCACGCACATGGCACAGGCCATGCCCCCTATCTTGAGCACAGTCTGCTGATCGATAACATCGTAACCTAGATCTCGAATTGCTTTTTCGATATCAACGAGCTTGATTTTACTGGGATCATACTTTGCCGTCGCCGTCTCTCCTCCCAGATTGACCCGAACCCAGGAGACACCATCCAGGTTCTGGAGGGCTTTCTCAATAGCAGATGTGCAGGCGGCGCACATCATTCCTTCCACCTTCAGCTCAGCTATTCTTTCTTCAGCCATGAAAACCCCCCCTTTGCGGTTTGATTGCTTCAAATAGCCCTGATCCGCTCTAAATGAATCGCTCAAACCTCTCTTTGCCTGCTTTGCAGATGGGACAGACCTCCGGAGGGCCATCTCTGCCGCATAGATAGCCGCAGACAACGCACCTCCAGACGGGAACTGAGAGCTTCTGGCCCAGGATAGCTGCTCTGGATCCCGGTGTCTCTCCCTGTGACTGCAATTTTTGCCTTTCTTCCAAGGGAGGCCTTCTCTCCGGGATTGAGCTCAGCTCCTGCTTGCCCTCGATCACAGCCTTTGAGACGTATAGGGCGCAGTAGCAGGCCCCAGATTCTGTGATATCTGCATCTCGGTAGTTGCAGGGGCAGATTATATCCAGATCCTCGGACCTGTCATCTGCTGCCAGACGACAGGGGCAGGCTTGGTAGCCGTAACGGCGCTCGTTAACAATTAATCCATTGATAAGGCCTTTGACGAAATCGATATCCGGATTGAGGTAATATCCTCCCTGCTTTGCATCCTTTGCCAGACGGGCATGCATCCGGTCGATCTCCTCTTGAGTCGGCTCTTGAATATCATTCTTCATAAGCCCAGAGCCTCCTTGATCTCTTTCTCCTTGAAGCCGATGATCGCCTTATCGTTGACCACCAGGGTAGGAAAAGAGGTGCTGGGATTAAATCGCTTGACACTTGCGATAGCCTTTGCCCTCTCCTCCCCTTTTAAAAGATCCACGTAAATATAGTCGAAGGCGACTCCAACTGAGGATAGGAATTCCTTGGTCTTTTTGCACCAGATGCAGGTGCTCAGTGCATAAAGCATGATCTTGCCCTTATCCTTGCCTGTCACATGTTCGAGACTCATAAAATCACTAACCATCAGTTAATATGTCTTTGCAGATAAATAAGTAATCATGAATAAGTAATCGTGAGCATGATAGCATTATCCGAATAGGATCCGGATGAGACCATCAGATTAAGATTATGCGAGCAGGATTGGTCGAGATCGAATAAGCATCCTAATACCCCAAAAAATTTGGCCCAACCAGATTCACAATCTCTTGCTACTGGTTTATTCGTAGGGATTGTATGGCTGGCCCTGGGAGGAAGACGGATAGCTATATGTGTATATCATCGGCCCATCATCATATGAGTAGTAATACGGGTAGGGATATGGATAAGGATAGGGCATCGGGCTGGGGCCAGGACTCGGATCAACCCAGTGGCTGGGACCGTTGACATATATATAAGCGTAGTTGCTCCAGCCATTGCAGTAATACTGGAGGATGTGCCATCCAGGAACATCAGCGTAGAACCATCTCTTATACCAGCCTGGATAGTAGACATTTCCTGCATAATTTGTAACCAGCGATCCAGAGGGATACCACTCATAAAACCAGATGTTTCCCTTTCCCGAAATCTGCATCCATAAGGGCAGGTTGGCATAAAGATTGCAGCCCGCGACGGTCTGGGACGCATACGAGATATAAAGGCTATTCTGAGACATTCCTCCAGGTGGATAGGTCGCCTGAGGATAGGTCGCTTTGGTGGAGATCGGACTGGAAGAGGTCGATTTCAAGCTCTCCGGAGCGGAGGAATAGGCTGCCTCTTCGGTTGACCTTATTATGGTCTGGCCGCTCTCCTGCACAGAGGGAGACTGTCCTGAGGTCGTGATCGTTTTCGGTATCTCCAGCCCCATGGATTCAGGACTGGTGGGCGTGGACGGAGTAGGTGCGCCCCCAGTTGTGGTGGTGGAGTAAGGTGTCAATTGCCCCAGCGATGCGGTGCAAAGGAGCATGAGCATTGCCATTGCCAATAGAGTCCATTTCATCTAGGATCATCTCTGCAATTCATTGACCCTATGAATGTAAATAGATAACTGTCCAGATAAAATATATTTCTCCAAGAACTCGTATTTGTCCGCATATCTTCAATATGTTTGAGATGATAATATAAAATTTTTTAATCAATGAAAAACACATTCGCCCTGCATCCATCACATTTTTATTCACATCACAGTAAACCGGATCTTTGTGATCAAGGGCAAGGAAGCCTATCTAAAGAAGCTGACTGCCAGCATGTATATCCCTTCCCAGGAGGTAGGAAAGGAGCTGGATGGCAGCACCCCACCTTCTGTCTTCATCGGCAGCTGGAATTATCCTAAAGTACTCGCCGGACCTATGATTTCTCCCCTGCATGGAGATACCATGGTCATGGACCACCCTGAATCATGGATACCGGAGAATAAAACCCAAGAGGAGATCATAAGGTACCGGCTGAACCTGATAAGAGGCAAGAGATCTGTCAAGGTAACTGATATTGAGAATCGCTTTATAGAAAAGCTTCGCGACATCTCCTTATCCAGTTCGTCCATTGAGAGCGAGGCCCAGTTCATTCAGGCCCCCAAAGGCATGTCCTTTGACGACGTGCATACGCCCTTTGGTCCCAGCGCTCCTCTGGAGAGGTTTGAAATCGGCAACTCTAGGTGGGATCGAGATCTAGAGAAGATTTACTTCGATGGGGATCTGAAGGCGGCGGATGCGGTGGAAGATCTTCACCAGCGTGGCCTTCCCTTCTCCAGCATCCAGAAGGCCTTCTCAGTGGGTGCAATGGGCATTAAAAAGAAAAGGAAGCTGGTTCCTACCCGCTGGTCTATCACCGCCTGTGACAGCGCCCTTGGCAATCGTCTTCTTCAAAGGGTCAGGGATTATGATATCATCGACTGCTGCCAGATAAGGGAGTTCGCCAGCCTCAACAACTACTATGCCGTTCTTCTCCTCCCCACTGCCTGGCAGTATGAGTGGATGGAGGCATTCCTGCGCATCATGGGAAACGAGGAGCTGATATTCTCCGATTTTGAGACAAATGGCGGCAAGAAAGGATACTCCCGGGTGGGAGGATGCTATTACTCCTGCAAGATGGCGGTCCTGGAGGCGCTGGAGAGGGAAAGAAGGCAGGCAGGGGCGATAATCCTCAGGGAAGCCTATGCCGGTTATGTGCCCCTAGGGGTCTTCAATGTTCGGGAGAATGTGAGAAATGCAATGCATCAGAAGCCACTGGAGTTCGAGGATATGAGGGCTGCTCTTGGATACATATCCACAAGGCTTGAGCTTCCAGTAAAGAGTTTTATCCGTCAGAGCGATCTTCTCCGGGGGGAGCTAAAGAGCCGCCAGACCACATTGAGCTCCTTTTCATGATATTCTCATTTTTTATGATATTCTAATGATACCATCCTGTTTATCGGAAACCTACTTTAAGTCGGTGATTGAATTACCTTCTATGCCATTCGAAGCTACCAGGATTATGAGCGGTGATATGCCTCCAGAGCTCAGGGAGAGAGTGGACAGAATTGCAGAGGAGTTTATGGCCATCGTCGATCGCCTGGTCGATGAACGCCATCTCCAGAAGGGAATAGCAAGAATTCAGCTGCCATGCAGCATGGTTTTCATCCTTGAAGCTCAGTGGCTTTACATCCTGGGTCAGTTCAGAATGGAGAACAGGATTACAGGCTACTACAATAGACCAGATAAATCATTGACCCTCCAGAAGGTAGCCAGCAATGCTAAGTGGGAGTTTGGTTTTGATGATGCTTTTGTGATCCAGCTTCCAGCTGATCTGCTGGAGAAGAGCACAGAAGAAAGGAAAAGCTCATTGCAGGAGATCGCCTCAAAGCACCTTGATGCAGAGTTTCTGAGGCTGGCCCAGCTTTTAAACTTGATACGCACCCGTCCCATATTTGGGCAGGCCACCCAACCGGTACAGCCAGGAAGCCTTCTATTGTTGCTAGCTGGGGATGAAGCGGCAAGAATGAATGCAGATTCGATCCTCAGGGCGATCGGTGCCAGCGGGCTGGCAGGCGATGAGGCTGAGGACATCAGAAGCGGAAAGTCTGCCGTCCGGGATTTGTGGCGCTCTATCAATCAAGCGGCGTTGATTATTGCCGACCTGACGGGAGCAGATCCCCAGGTCATGTACGCCTTAGGCATCGCTCATACTCTGGGCAAGGATACCATCCTCATCCACCCGCAAGGCTCAAAATATCTGATTGATATTCCTAAAACACAAAGCATTGAGTATGAGGATAGCATTCAGGGCAGGGAAAAGCTGGAGGAGCAGATAAGCGAAACTCTGCGTTCCATGACGGCATCCCTATAGGATTGATAAGACTTGAGTGATCAATAGGATTCCGGGACAGGCCATATTCACCGAAGCCTATAACGTTATATATGTCTTGCCTTTATACGAAGCTCCGAATCCTAACTCAGGTCTCCAGGCTTCACATGACCCAGGAGGGGAAAAGAGTTTGAAGAAGATAAGGTTGGCAATCGCGGGCATAGGAAACTGCGCAAGCTCCCTAGTTCAGGGAATTGAATATTATAAACATGTTGGTAAAGAAAGTTGTATTGGGCTGATGCATTATGATATCAACGGCTATAGAGCTGGTGACATTGATGTTGTCGCTGCCTTTGACATAGATGCTCGAAAGGTAGGGAAGGATGTGAGCCAGGCTATATTTGCCAAGCCCAACTGCACCAATATCTTCTACTCTGATATTCCCCAAAAAAATGTTGAGGTCAAGATGGGACCTGTTTTTGACGGCGTTGCACCTCACATGGAAAACTATCCTGAAGAGAGGAGGTTCGTTGTGGCTGATGCCAAGCCGGTGGATGTAACCCGGGAGCTCGTCGACAGCGGTGCCGACGTCCTGGTAAACTACATGCCCGTAGGGTCGGAGAATGCCACTCGCTTCTATGCTCAGGCGGCTTTAGATGCCGGGGTGGGATTTGTAAACTGCATGCCCGTATTCATCGCATCTAATCCCGAATGGGCAAAGAAGTTTCAGGTGGCAGGGATTCCAATAGTGGGAGATGACATAAAATCTCAGATCGGCGCAACCATTGTGCACCGTGCTCTCACTCAGCTCTTCAAGGACCGGGCCTGCATCATGGACAGGACTTACCAGCTTAACATCGGCGGCAACACCGACTTTTTAAATATGCTCAATCGCGAGAGGCTCAAGTCCAAGAAGATATCCAAGACGGAAGCGGTCCAGTCCATCCTGGACACGCCACTGTGCGATGATGATATTCATATCGGACCCTCGGACTATGTGCCATGGCAGAAGGACAACAAGGTCTGCTTCCTGAGAATGGAGGGCAGGATATTCGGAGATACGCCAATAAATCTAGAGCTGCGTCTCTCAGTCGAGGACTCTCCCAATAGCGGAGGAAGCTCCATCGATGCCATAAGGATATGCAAGCTGGCAAAGGATAGAAAGATCGGAGGGCCGCTGCTGGGCATATCCGCCTACACCATGAAGCACCCCCCAGTGCAATTTCCTGATGAGCTGGCCAAAGAGATGGTGGAGCAGTTCATCCGGGGTGAGGTCTCTGAGCAGGAGATTGCCAGGCCAAAGCAGCGCCAGGCGGCAACTGCTCGATGACCGGGACTTTTTGCTTTAGTCTATTCTGAGGTGAATAAAATGTTCTATCGGTTGAATGAGGCTCCTGGGGTGCAGATGCTGCCTGGCCTCATAAGGCGCACCCTTGTCAGCGGAAAGGCTTTGATGATCTGCCGGTTCGATCTGGAAAGTGGGGTCCAGATCCCTGAGCATTCTCATCCTCACGACCAGGCGGGCTATGTGGTCTCGGGCAGAATTCAGATTACAATAGACGGAAATAGCCTCGAGCTGGGGCCAGGGGACAGCTACTGTGCTCCACCAGGAGTATTGCACAGCGCCAGAGCTCTGGAGGCGACAGTGGTTGTGGATACTTTCAGCCCGCCCAGAGAGGACTATCTCTCCTTATAGCCTCTTTCACTCACTTTCGCCTCGCAAGCACATCGGTTATAATCGATGAGGCCCAATTATATTTGAATGGTCACCCTGGAGAAGATAGCTCACCTGGCTGAAGATTGCGCTTTTGACTCCCTCGGGCCAGGCGTGAATATCAACCCGAAGAAACTCTCAACCCTGGGAGAGGGAACTCGGCATGACGTGTGCGCATCCACCTATTCTCCTCGCGAATCGCCCCTGCCCGGAATCTGTCATGCCTTCACCCAGGATGGCAGGTGTGTGAGCCTCTTCAAGACCCTCTACACCAACCACTGCAGCCATCAGTGCAACTACTGCATCAATGCCACCAATTGCAGCCGAAAGGTGCAAACCTTCTCCTATACACCAGATGAGCTGGCCAGGATCACCCTCTCCTTATATCGCTCCAACTATATCGAAGGACTCTTTCTCAGTTCGGGCGCTGGCAGGGATGAGGATCTGATCATGGAGAGGATGCTGGAGACTCTGCAGAAGTTGCGCAAGCAATACGACTTTCCGGGATACATCCATCTCAAGATTCTGCCCGGCTCATCCAAGAACCATATTCAGCAGGCTATGGAGCTGGCAGACCGGGTGAGCATAAACCTGGAAGCTGCCAGTGCCTCGCAGCTGAATGAGATCTGTGCCACCAAGAGCTATGAGAATGATATTCTGCAAAGGCAGAGATACATTCGCGACCTCGGGACGGATGAGAATCTGCCCGCAGGCCAGACCACCCAGCTGGTGGTGGGGGCTGCGGGAGAGAGCGATCAGGACATCTTTAAAAGAATTCTATATGAGTATAAAGATATTGGAGTAAAGCGAGCTTACTATAGCGCTTTTTCTCCCCAAAATGGAACAGCATTTGAGTCTCGAGAAGGCCAGCCCCTCTGGCGGGAGCACCGCCTCTATCAGATGGACTGGCTCTACCGGATCTACCGTTTCTCTCCGGCCGACATTCACATGGCATTTGATGAGAACGGCTTTCTATCCAACTCCGATCCCAAGCTGGCCATAGCCAGGGAGCTTTTGGATTCGCCGGTGGATCCCAACCTGGCCGCCTACCGGGAGCTTATCCGGGTGCCAGGCATCGGGCCACGGAGCGCGAAGAGAATAGTCGGCCTGAGAATGAGGAAGAATATCGTCTCGAAAAGGGAGCTTGAGGCTCTGGGGGTCGTGATCAAGAGAGCAGCTCCCTTCTTGAAGATCAACGGCTGGAGGGATACCACCCTGGAGAAGTGGTCAGGATGAGGGTGCCGGATGACTATTGCCGCTACCTGGTCATGCATGCTAAATCGAGCGAAAGGCTGCTTGCCAGGACGGAGGGCTTAACCGCTCTGGATCTGGAGGTCTCGACCAGTCCTGAGGCTATGAGCCTGAGAAGGATGGTCTATGCTGTGATGAGTGAGGTGCACAGGATGAAAGCATTTGTCAGGCTCAGGCCATTGGGGGACCGGGTCCTCTGGGGCTATATGAAACCCAGGCACAGGATCGGGGAGCACACGAGCGAGCACTTCGCCCGCCGGAATCCTGGCACGATAATAGTCCTGGGAAATGGCGCCGAGAGCTGGACGGCATTCTTCCGGCAGGACAGGATGATGCGAATTCACGGGGCGGGATTGAATGAGACTCTGGATAGATTGAAATCTGCCCTGAAGATATCGGAAGAAGAGAAAGGGGCGGATGCTGAGGGTGCCAGGGCAAATGCTCAGTATATAGATGATATCTGGCAGACCTATTATGACAGCCAGTACTGCCCGGAAAGAAAGAACCTGCAAGCATTTCGCCAGAGAATGCCAGCGCGGGATCAGGAGGCTGCCGGGCTGCAGTTGATGCAGAAGAAAAGGGAGATGACCCTGGAGGATTTCAGGCAGCAATAGTCGGTTCTCTAAATTGGAGAGGTTTGCTCTTCTCCATTAACTTGGGCTAATCGTTTGTTTAATGGACGAAAGTTTAATAGGTGCGAATGGCATAGTACTTATATCTTTAACTGGCAGAATATTCTGCTATTAAAAATCTAGAATCCAGAGGGCTTACTACGAGAGACGAAAGCAAGAAATATCGTCAATATTTTCGCAGGAGAATGGGATAATCTCCTCAATCTGAATGAGCCTAATGATGCGAGGCGATTTAGATGTCTGCATTAATCGGAGATATAAAAAAAATACCACAGGAAAAGGGACCAGAAGTTGAACTGGCCGTCTTTGGGGATGAGTATTATGCTCGCTATGAAAACAAAGGTGGTTATGCAGCGATCTACGATGAGCAGATGGGTCTGTTCACCTATGCCGAGGTTATCGATGGCAAATATATCTCCACAGGAGTTGCCATTACAAAAGAGCCTCCTGGAAATCTCAAGCCTCATCTGAGAGAGTCAGATGAGGTTATGAGGAAGAAAGCGCAAAGACGGTTTGAGAAAAGAGAACCACCGAGCTTGAGCGGATAGCTCTTGAAGCTGAAAATATGAGCGAAATTTTCTTTTTTTTAATCGATCAAATATGGAGATGAGAGCACATGAGTGCAATTAAAGGAAGGGTCGTCGAGGTTCCTCAAGAGAATGGGCCTGCTGTAAAGCTTTGGATGTCAGGAGATGAATTCTATGTCAGATACGAGAATCTTGAAGGTTATACGGTGGTCTATGATGGCAAGCTGGGCCTTTTCACCTACAGCGTTCTCGTCAATGGAGAACTGGTATCAAGTGGAGTGCCTATTTCAAATCCCGCCCCAGAAGGATTAAAAAAGCACGAGAGAGAGGATCCATCCGTTCGTCAGAGAAAATTCGAACTCAAATACGCCAGAATGCTGCCACCAATTACCCGAACCATGGACGAGCGGCCACGAACTATAGGCGAGCAGCATGGACTGCTGAGAGGCAGGCTCCTTCATGAAGGAAAGATAAAGGGTCTCACAATCCTGGTAGAGTTCCCCGATGAAAAGATCAATGTCTCTGCAGCCAATATATCAGAAATGCTCAATAAGACAGGATACAATGAGGGTGGAAACTTCTGCTCTGTCCGGGATTATTACCTTAAGATGTCCAATGGAAAGCTCGACTATACAAATGAAGTGGTAGGGCCGATTACACTGAAAAAAAACAAAATGTATTATCACTTCAACCTCTTTGTTGAGGAGGCCATGGATGCAGTCGTGGGCATGGGTATAGACCTATCCCGATTCGACTCCAAGGGAGTCGGCTTAATCGATGCTTTGAGCTTCCTTTATGCGGGAAACGCCGTTTACGATGGCGAGCTTCATCCTCATAACTCGTACATCGATCTGAAATTTGGTGATATCAAGACCTACTTGTACATGCTCTCCAATCTGGGAACGAGCAAAGACGATCTGGCAATAGGCACCATCTGCCATGAGACAGGACACCTGCTATGTCGCTTCCCGGATCTCTATGATTACGGGAGAAGGGATGAAGATCTTGTTGAGAGCGCAGGACTTGGTTTATATTGCCTGATGAGCGTTGGAGATCATCTGGACGATTGGAAGACGCCATCTCCTGTTTGTGCCTATTTTAGAAACCTGGCAGGATGGTGTGACAATGTGGTGGATCTCAATAAGCCAGGGAAGTATGAAGCCAAGCATGGCGATTATCGAACCGTGATGAAATACACGACTGACAGGGCAAATGAGTACTTCCTGGTGGAAAACCGCTCTCAAATGGGTCTGGACAGGGCTCTTCCCTCCAGTGGATTGGCTGTCTATCACTGCGACATTCTTGGGTCCAATGAGTGGCAGGAGGGTTCGCCATCCAAGCATTTTCAATGTGCTCTGCTTCAGAGAGATGGCAGCCTGCATCTTGAAAGGGGACTCAACTATGGTGATGGATCGGATCTATACAAGAAGGTCAATGGCGTTGCTCTATCACATGATACCAATCCATCTTCAAAGATATGGGATCGCTCCGATTCAGGTTTTATAATTTCAGATATCAGTGAACCAGGAGAGGTAATATCCTTTGTTGTGGGGCCGGTGATCTCTTCCGACACAGTTAAAGGGGAGGCAAATGTATCTATTGCCATACCTGACAATGATGTTCATGGAGTGAGCAGCTCATTGAATATCTCTGAAGAAGGAAGGGCTTCCAGGATCTATTTAAGCCTCGATATATCTCATTCTTATATCAGCGACTTGAAGGTGGAGCTCATCTCGCCATCCGGTAAAAGAGCTATGATTCATAATCGCGAGGGAGGGAGTGAAGGCAATCTGATAAAGACATATGACTCCAATTCGCTGCCTTCATTAGGGGGTCTGGCAGGTTCGCCAATCAATGGCCAGTGGTCGCTAACCGTAGCAGATGTAGCGGCCATTGACAAGGGTGTGCTCAATAGATGGTCAATTGAGATCGAGAAAGAGGCCTCTGAAATGGAAGTTAGCAAGGATCTGGAGCCGAATGAGCTAATACCAGATAATGATCCGAGAGGGGCTAGCGTGGCGATGAATCTTGATAAGAAAGGAATCGTCCAGAGAGTTGTGACCATGGTGGATATAACTCATCCCTTCATTGGAGATTTGAGGGTGGAGATACTATCTCCTTCTGGAAAGACTGCCATTATCCATGATAGAGGAGGCTTCGATCAGGATAACCTGGTCAAGACCTATGACTCGCAGATAGATCCAGAATTGCAGGCTTTCGTAGGCCAGCCTGCAGAAGGAAACTGGATACTCAGGGTTATGGATCTGTCAAGGCTGGATAAAGGCATTATAAACAAATGGAATATGAGGGTCACATATTCTGGATAGATACGCTTTTTTCCGGGAGGTTGGGGCATAATCCTGCCCCTCTCCCCAAAATCTATGGCTCTTCGCTGAATGGCCAAATCTTCTCTTACTGAGCAGACTTCTCCTTGCTCCTAGTTATCTCTACTAGCTTGATATCGAAATAAAGCGTCTGCTCCACAAGGGGATGATTTGCATCCAATGTGACTGTGGTCTCTGTAACATCTGTAATCTGCGCAGGGACATAAGTACCCTCGGAGGTGCAGATCTCAAGGCTCATTCCCTCGACGGGAACGAGGTCTGAAGGGAAATCCTTTTTATCCATGGTTATAGCCCGCTCTTCCCTGTAATTGCCATAGCCCTTTTCCGGAGGGATCTGGACCGCCTTTGACTCGCCTGGGCTCATGCCGACTACAGCCTCTTCAAAGCCGGGTATGAAAGCGCCAGATCCAATCTCAAACTCCAGCGGATCGCTTCCTTCTGATGTATCGAATATAACCCCTGTCCCCAGCTTGCCGGTGTAGTGCACCTTTACGGTGTCGCCCATTTTCGCCTGTGCCATATGATCCACCTCTTTATCCTCAATCCTTTTTCTTATTACTTCCATATAACTTCATCCATACATGATCCATGAGAAGGTCCATATCTGAGTAGCGACAAACGTTGGTTGATGCAATCAAGGCATATCAAGGGTGAATTCAAGGTATGATGAGATGGAAGGCAGATCGAGGGCTTGAAGCCAGAATGCTTCTGACCATGATCCTTCTGGCGGTCCTCTACCTGGCGTTTCTGGCAGTTCTGGTCTCCCAGGGCGTCAATAATATACTAATCATTTTATTCATTGGCGGGTTCATGCTCCTTCAATACTACTATTCCGATAAGATGATCCTGTCGACCATGGGCGCCAAGATGGTCTCGGAGAGTGAAGCTCCCGAGCTTCATCAAATCGTCTCCCGGCTCTGCGCCATCGCCGATTTGCCCATGCCCAAAATAGCAGTGGTAAACAGCTCAATGCCAAATGCCTTCGCCACCGGCAGGAACCAGAAGAATGCGGTGGTGGCGGTGACCACGGGCATTATGCAAAAGCTCGATCACAGCGAGCTGGAGGCGGTGCTGGCCCATGAATTGACTCATGTTAAGAACAGGGATATGATGGTGATGACCATAGCCACGTTCCTCTCCTCCATGGCCCAGATCCTGGTCAGATCCATGCCGTTCATGGGCAGTGGAGGCGGGCGCGGTCGCGACTCAGGAGGCAGCTTCATAGTGGTATTCGTGGTCTCCCTGGCGGTGTGGGTCTTGAGCTTCATACTGATACAAGCCCTCTCCAGATACCGGGAGTTTGCCGCCGACCGCGGAGCTGCAATCATCACCGGGCAGCCCTCCATCCTGGTGAGTGCATTGATGAAGATAAGCGGATTTCGGGTGCCCACAGAGGATCTGAGAAAGGTGGAGGGGCCCGTAAGCGCTCTGTTCATAGTGCCTGCCTTCAGCCGCTCTTCCATTATGAACCTCTTCTCGACCCACCCCACTTTGGAGGCTAGGATCGAGGCTCTGCAGAGGATCGAGCAGGGTCTGGAGAGCTGAAGATGGGATTTCTGGATTCCATTATGGGAAAGACGCGCCTGCCCGAGGCTAAGATCGACCGGCTATTTGCCATCTCCACCGCTGCGGTGACAATGGATGCCAACCTCGATCTTGTGCCGGATGGACAGGCTGGGTTATGCTTCAAGCCCATGGAGTCCTCTTACTATGAATCTGCCAGCAAGGAGATTGAAGACCTCCTCAAGCTGAGCTTCCAGGAGTCGGGCACATCGCACAGCCTCCAGAAGGATGAGTACGGCTATATCTGGGTGATCCTGACCGATCAGGATTTTGAGGATCTGGTGGCCAATATTCAAATGATCTGCCAGATATTGATGGAGCATGGATTCGGAACTCAGCTCTTGGCGGCAGTCTATCGCTTCAAGGGAGTGGCTGCTGTATACTGGATCTATAGCTTCAAGCTGGGATCATACTATCCCTTTGTGCCGAAATCCAACAAGCAGCGCGACACTGCAATGGAGTTCCGGTTGAGGTCACTGATGCAAAAGGAGCTGCCAATAGAGAAGGATATGGCCAAGTGGTACCCAATGTGGGGAATGCCGCTTTAGTACGGCACAAATGAAAATCCTCGTCGATCTTCCCATAGTAATTGGCGTCGCTAAAATCCCATCAAATCAAATAATCCCATCATCTTCAGGCCGATGAGGATCATCAGGGCGATGAAGATCCTCTTGAGCTTCTCCTCTGACATTTTATGGGTGACATTCACTCCCCAATGGGCAGTCAGCATGCTTGCTCCTGCTAAGAGAACGAACTGAAACAGATCGATATAGCCCACACAGTAGGCAGGAAGCCCAGCTACCCCCCATCCATTGATGGCATAGGCAATCGTCCCTCCCACAGCGTTAAAGGCAATGGCTACAGTTGATGTGCCAACCGCCTGATACATGGTAAAGCCCATGGCAATTACCATAGCAGGAACAAGGATCACGCCGCCCCCTATTCCTGCGAGCCCGGAGATAACTCCAACCACTACCCCCCATAGAATATAAGGCAAAAGGCTGCTCACCACCTCGGGCCTTCCTCGCCGTAGGTCCCGGGCATATATCATTCGTAGAGCTCCTCCAATGATAATAATCCCAAAGATCATCCTGAGAAGCTCCCCCGGAGCATGAGAGGCAATGGTTCCGCCTAGAAAGGCACCTACCAGGCCAGAGAGGCCCAATGTCACTCCTGGACGCCAGAGGACTACTCCTTGGCAGTTATGACCGTGGCATCCGCAGAGCGACGTGGGCAGTATGACCGCAAGGGAGGTGCCAAAAGCCACCCTGGTTGATAGAGTTGGATCCACTCCCATGGATGTCAGAGCCCAGATCTGCACCGGCACCATGATGAATCCACCTCCTACCCCCAGCATGCCGCAGGCAAATCCCACAACCATTCCCGTCAGCAGGAGGACGATAATATAGATGAGCATTGATTCTGCTATCATGGCCACCTGCAAGCGAATCTCTTGGCGGTCATCTCGCCCTGAGGGTCGATGAGATTGTATTCGTCATTTCTGAGCTTTCATTTGGTCGCGCTTTGGGCATGCATTAGTTCACGGTGCTTGGCTAAAATCTCATCCGCCAGCCGGTCCAGACGGCGAAAATCGGCCTCCTTGGGATATCCTTTGGCCACCACCGGATCGAAGAGCTGCAGCTTGAGATTGGGCATAGCCTGGGTGATCTGTTCCAGCATCTTCCCTCCCCAGCCATATGATCCGATTATGGATGCGTACCTGGTCTTCGGCCGGAGGGCATTGGCCAGGATGGCAGCATAAAGGGCCAGGGGATGAGCGCCAGAGAGCATCGTGGGCGTGCCAATTACAATGGTTGAAGCATCGACCAGAGCCTCGGCCAGCAAACCTATATCGCTGTTGGTGAGGTCGAATCGTTTGACCTCGATTCCCCTGGCGATCAGAGCATCTGCGATATAGTCGGTCATGGCTTTTGTCGAACCGTGCATGGAAACAAAGGGCAAAACCACCTGGTTTTTCACCTCGTCCGAGGCCCATTCTCCATAAGCATTTAGTATGAATTCTGGACGGGCATGGATGGGGCCGTGGCTGGGGGCAATGATGTCAATATCATAATTCGATATCCTTTCCAGGTGCTTTCTAATGTGCTGGCGGAAGGGCATCATGATCTCTGCATAATATCTCTTTGCCGCTCTATAGACCACTGCCTCATCTGCATATAGAGTGCTGGTGGCTAGATGCGATCCCAGAAAATCGCAGCTGAAGAGAATTCTGTCCGAGGCAAGATAGGACAATATGGTATCTGGCCAGTGAACCCAGGGCGCGGAGATTATCTGCAGGCTCTTGCCTCCCAGATCGATTACATCGCCGTCCTTCAGCTCCTGCGTTCTCTTTTTATCCACCAGGCCGAACTCAACCAGCAGCTCCAGGCATCTGGCCGAGCCGGCAACTGTGGAATCGGGATATAGCTCAACCAGCCGGCCAAGGCTCCCGGTGTGATCCTGTTCGGCATGCTGGACTATGATGTAGTCGATCTTCTTTATGCCCAGAGCATTCAGGTTTTCTATGAGCACATCGGCCATAGTAGAATCCACGGCATCGATGAGCGCGATCTTGTTCTTTCCCCGGACCAGATATGAGTTGTAGCTGGTTCCATCGGGCAGGGCGATAAGGGCATCAAAGAGCCTGCGGTCCCAGTCTATCGCCCCGATGGAAAATACTCCCGGCTTGATCTCTCTTACAAGGGTCATCTCTCATCCACCTGGTTGCTATTCATTTTAGCTCTTCGAAGTCGCTCTTTGATGCCCCACATTGGGGACAGGTCCAGCTGTCTGGCAATTCCTCAAAGGGAGTGTTGGGGGCGATGCCGGAGTCCGGATCTCCTATCTCAGGGTCATAGATGTAGCCGCAGAGAGTGCACTTATATTTTTTTGCCATGAAAACCACTATCCTCTTTCTGCTAATCCTCTTTTTAGCCGATTCAAGGTATCTGGATACCTTTGATGGTATCCGGAAGCCTGAATCTATTATCTGAATCTTACTAGTCTCTATTTGAGTATAAGCGTTTGCCCAGCAAAGCAGTTTCCTCATGGAGCTTTGATCTGCTTATGAATGGATAGCATAAGCTTGAGAATGGAAAAGCTGAAATAATAATGAATTAAATAGCCATCTTGATTCGAGGTGTTTTGATGGACAGCACCGGATCAAAGAGAGAAGGTAAGTTCAAATGCAAGATCTGTCGCATGATATTTGAGTCGAAGGAAGAGCTGAAGTTTCATCTATTGGAGGAGCATAACAGAGGGTGATCGTCTCACAGCTGAGGAATTGAGAATCCCCGGTTCCTGACTGAATTATCATATCATTTTTTTATTATTGTTGGGGCTGGCATGCTCTTTTTATCTTTTTTCAGCTGATCTTTAGGCTATCGCTGCTGGTCAGGATCATTATTAGAGGGGAGTAGGCTATAAATATCAAGCCGCATATCTTTATCTTAATCAGCAGCCGAATTATGTTCCTAAAAAATGCGAGGAGACGGTTCTAATGAGGTGGATTCTGATCTTGCTTATGGCGCTCTCTCTTTTGGCCTTTGCACAGGCAATGAGCGGCACTGATAAGGTTCAGAAGGTTGGCGGCGACTTTGGACGGGCGTGGCTGGAGAAAAATCTGGGGCCAAAGAGCAGTCCGCCTGCGGCTGGCAGTCAAAGCAATCTGAGCGAGGCGGACCCACTTAGCGAGGACTGGCTGGGCATAACCTCTCCTTTTAGTGCTGGCAATGAGACGAATGATAAACCCCAAAACGGCTCGAAACAGGATTCTCCATACTCTGTGAACAGGATTATGACCCCTGTTCACGAGATAGATGCCAGCTGGAACCAGAGTTCCGCTTTTGCAGGACTGCCCGAGCCTGACAAGAATGGGCTGATAAATGGCATTCCGGCAGAGATGTACTACTCAATAGGGCCGGCTTATTTCGACTTCTAATGCAAGGCGGATAATATGCTTGCACATGTGATTTTCCATAATGCCGAGCCTGATGGGAAGGATTGACGGCTTTCCAGTTGATCTGCAGCAATACTATGATCTGTTTGGCATCTGGAAAGAGGATGCTACATAGGCTGGCTCCGGCACTTTCCTCAGGTCAACGAGCGAGGCACCTGCCGAGAGTGAGAGCTTTTGGTCTACCCCATAGCTATGAGATCAATTATTTTTTTAAGGCACATCTGAAAAAAAGATGTTTCATCCTACTGGAATCCACAAGACGCTCATCTCTTCCACATCAACGTCTGCCTTTTCCAGGGGAATCTTGATCTCTTCGATCTGATCGGCCGCTACCTTCCATCGATCGGAGATCAGCGAAATCTCCTCTGCCAGCTTATCCTCGAGCTCCTCCAGCTCTCTCTCCTTTTCCTCTTTCTTCTCTTCTGCAGAGCGCAGACGCTCCTGAGTGCGAATCGTCATTGAGCGCCGGGATGCTGCCCCGCCCAGGCTCAGGGAGCGACGCCGGCCACCGAGAAGCCCTGATAGAAGATCGCCAGCACCGTGGAGCAGCTCTTCCTGTTGCCTCTGACGGGTATCTGTATTGAGCTCTCGAACCCTTCGATCAGCGTTGTTGAGCTGGGATTTTATTCGGTTGATGGAGGACTCATGCTTATCTTTGAGCTTCGCCATTTCAATATCTGCCTTATCCTCAGCTGCCTGGAAGCATCTTCTCTCAAAATCATTCCTCGACTCGCCCACCCTGGAGTACAAATCCAGGGCAGGATTGCGTAGGATGCTTATGCTGCGACTTCTTACCAGATGATCCTGCAAGGCGCTTTTCGCTTCTTTGAAGTAGGACGCTTTATCCAGATCTGCTTTAGCCAGCAGGTAAATTGCCCTGTCGGGCGGCCTGCTGGTCAGATCTCTATCATCATAATCGACGTTAATTGCCGACTTGGGATCGAAGCGTTTGCTAAGGGGGAAGAAAATCGCTTCCCATTCCTCGGTATGATCGACCGCTGCTTTATTGTCATCATATTTGAGATGGACACGGGCGATCAGGCCTGCTTGGAGCCGCTTTCCTCCGGGCATTGACCGCACCTGAGATGCCCAGGGGGCTGATGGATCCAGATAATAGACTGCAGTGGATGGATCCACTCGGGGAGCCACCTGGCTCTCATCCCTGGATATCTCTCCAGAGGCTGGAGGGAATCCACCAGAGCTTCTCCTGGTCATCTCCATTCCTCCTTCCTGCCGCAGCGTTTCCTGTGAGGCGGCAGCTGAGGCGATCTTGAAGCTCGTGCTAGCGGCGGTCCCATAGGCAGCCCCAGCGCCGGCGGAGGAAGAGGATATGGAAATGCTGCGCAGAGGGTGATCACGGGTCAACCTCTCGATCTGGTTTCTATCTAAAGGTCCTGCCAGGTAGGACATAGACCACCGGCTGGTGAAGATCACCGGCTCTTTGGCCTTGGCCGATTGAAGGACGAACTGTCGCTTGCCCAGGTTTGAGATCAGCCGGTCGAAGAGCTTCATGTCTGTCTGGCCGGAGACCGATTCGATTCCCTCCAGAATCCTGGCCTTATCCCTTTCCGTCTGCAGTCTGCCGATCATCCATGTCCCGGCATTGGACATCGCTTTGTAATCCAGATCAACCGGATTCTGAGTGGAGAGGACCATGCCCACCCCGTAAGCCCGACCCTGCTTGAGAATGGTCAGGATCTGCTTTTTCGATGGCGGCTCGGCGGTAGGTGGAGCGAAGCCAAACACCTCATCCATATAGACCAGCGCCCTGAGGTCCGGAGTTCCAGATTGTCTTCGCATCCAGGTTATCAGCCTGGAGAGGATTAAAGTGACCACGAACTGTCGCTCGGCTTCTGAGAGATGAGCTAGATAGATTATTGAGGCCTGTGGTTGGCCACGGGAGGAATACAGCATTCTCTCGATATCAAGGGGAGGTCCCGCCATCCAGGCGGCAAAAGAGGGGGATGCAATCAGGCCGTTGAGCCTTATTGCTAGACGGTCTCTCTCCTTCTGGGGATAGAAGCTATCGATCTCAAACACCCCCAATTTTCTCATGGGCGGATGCCGTACTTGAGAGATCAGAGATCCCAGGTCCAGATCCCGGCCCTCGCTCCAGGCCTTCTCGATGATGTTTGCCAGGAGAATGTGCTCCGGGCTGGAGATGGGGTCAGCATCGATCCTGGCGAGCACCAGGAAAGAGGAGACCAGGCCCTCGATCTCATCCCGCCCGATCTCCGCCTGCGAGGAGTCGGACCAGTCCAGCCTGGGGGCAACAAGCGATCCGACCACATTGATCGGGACCCCGGATACTGAACCTGGGGTGTAAATGGTACAACTCGCAGAATCGGCAAGCTTTTGCATTCGGTCTGGCCCTATTCCCCATTCTGCCAGACCAGACCTCCAGCTTTCTGATATCTGGACGGCGAGCTGATCGGTGCCGGTAGCTTGGCTTTTTGCTTCAGCCTCATTGATCCAGGGGAGAAAGTCTCGGGGAGAGAACGATGGGAAGTTCAGGAGCAGGTTGCCCATATCCCCTTTTGGATCCAGTATAAGGCAGGGAATTCCCGAGGAGAGAGCCTCCTCCAGCATGACTATTCCAAGGCCTGTCTTGCCCGAGCCCGTCATTCCTACGATGATGCCATGGGTGGTCAGGTTGCGGGCATCGTAAATGATGTCCCTCTGCATGCGTTGGCCGCTAACCGGGTCGATTACTCCTCCCAGGAACATCTCGCCCGGCTGGATCGCCTGGTTCCCCTGGTTCCCTGCAGTCATGATAAGGCTCTCCTGTATCCTCTCAAATGATCCCAGGTTTGCTGGATGGGATAATTCTCCCGATCGTCATCAAATCTAATGCACCTTCTCTTGCGAATGTAGATCAACCCCAATCAAGGCTTTCTGTGTCTTATCCTGAAGCCTGACATAAATGATGCTAGGATTATATGTTAGACTGAAAGCGAAATATTAAAATGTATCGCAATTGAATTGTTGAGTTGATCGCTCCAACCGATATTTGATGATCTATCAATATGACAATCTAGTGAGCTATCAGCAAAACTATCTATATACTATGAGCTCTAAACATATACCAGAGGTAGGGCGGCATGACTGAGCAAGAATCATTCTGGGAGAACGAGAGCTTTGTGGTGGTCACAGATAGGACAAAGCCGGCCATGAAGTGGACAATCGAGGAGCTGGAGAAGAAAAGGAAAGAGGATCTACATCGTCGATTTGTCAGACGATCCTGAAAAAGGAAGCGTATCACAATTTTCCGATCTATCCCCTGAAATAGATTGTGCAGTAATTGGTCTGACAAAAAAGGATCCTGCACATGCAGTTGAAGAGCTAAAGACAATCGGCATCAAGAATTTCTGGATACACTGGAGAACGGAGACTGATGGGACCAAGAAGATGAGTCAGGATGCGGTGGTGCATTACATAGCCGGCAGATGCCCCATGATGTACCTGGCCGATAAGGGATTCAATATGCATTCCATACATAGAGCAGTGGCGAAGATATTAGGCAAATATTAGGAAGTAATAGGCATACCATAAGGGGATACAGGTGAGAATATAAGGTAAAATTCATAGGTAATAACCAGGAGAAAACCCAGGAACGATATAATATAAATTAAATAAATAGATATATTCTAATAGGGCTTGATGGCAAAATATATATAACTTTAGCGAGGACCTCTAAAGCATGTCGTGGCTCTTAATTCGCAATTTTAGTCGAGAGCACGGACGCGATGCGTCCTTAGATGCATCCATGATTAAACCCGGCCTATAAGGCCCAATCCGATGGCTCGGATTGGGTATTGAATGCCGAATGTGCGCTATGTTGATTGTTCGAGCATAGATGTTATTCATTCTCTGAAAGCATCGATGAACGGGATCAATCTCTTGATTCAAAACAAAGACATTGCGCTGCAATATAGCATTCAGAATAGAAGTTTTGAGGCAATGCCAGATCAGATCCAATAAGACCGGATCTTTCAAGCTGAATCCATCAGCAAGGATTCATCATATCTGATCAGCATAAGCAGATTAATTAAGTGATAAGTATAAAAAACATAGAAAGAAATGGCCGGATGAAGCCCTTCTGGTCTGCAAACTCGAGAGACTCCATCAGGTTGATTGCTCTAAATAGCGCCTATGCATTAAAGCATTTTGGCGCTCCAAGGCAAACACCGCGGCCAACTCTTTCAAGGAGTTGGAAAATGAGAAGGAATATCCTGTATACGACAGAGGATTGCACGCAAAGTAAGCGTTTGGTGTGCCTCTTAAAAGAGGCTAATTTGAGTTTTGAAGAAGCAGACATGAGAAGCAAAGAATCACTGCTGCAGCTCAAATCCATGGGCATCTCTGCTCCTGATTCTCCCCTGCTGGTTATGGATGATAATCCATTGAGGTTCTTGAGCTCAAACGACATCAATTCAATGGCAGACAAGAATTTGCTGGCATTGGTCCGGTAAGAGGACGATTATTGAGATGGGGAATGTCAGGGAAAGATTGTGTTAGATGTTATAAATAATATAGTATATCTGGAGAATTATTGAGAATGGTGTTGCCGAGATGTCCTATGTGCGGTTCCATGTGGATAGCACATAATGAAAATAATCCAAAACCAGAATGCGAGACTTGCGGTCAGAAATTAAGGAAGAGAGAGAATGGAAAGGGTTACGAGGTTGCTTGAAATGAGATCAAATAAAATGAACGCCAATTCGGATATAGATGAGTTCGATAGATCAACCAGATATAGATATGCGCTTTCATACACAGAAAGGAGGATGTTCTGAAATGGAGCCAGATGGTTACTATTTCTTCTCAGAAAAGCAAAAAAAGATCAGAGAGATGGTTGACCCATCGCCCACATTCTTTGCCAGGATAGGAGGCAAGGTGGTGGAATGCACAGAGAGAAGCTCATCACCAAAACCCTCCGGCCCCTTCGACGACTACAAATCTTATGGCAGAGGCATCTATATCGGTGAAAAGCCAGAATGAAATGGAGGGACTCATCCACTCAGAGCCTGAGGCCAAGGGTTGATCTGATTCCGGATCCACCGATTCACCATGGTGGCCGATAAAGGCGAACTGAAATATATGCATAAGTAATTTTGGGGGTGGACTGGAACTGCCTGCAAAGCCCTCTTTTATTTTTTTCTTTCAAGATCAATCTCATGAATCCGCCAGCAGATTATTCGCTCAGATATCTGAGCAATCAGCGTCCAATGCCTACCTATCCAAGCTTCCCTAAAGAGCCATCACCCATTAATCCGATTGCCTGCCTCATTCATCTCAAACGACATGATTAATACCAACATCAAAGCATACCCAAACCAGGAAATATCGAAATGGTGGATCTCTATGGCGATTAGTACCAGGCTATTTGGAAGGACTGGCCCATCCGTCACCCGCGTGGGCCTGGGAGGAGAAGGAGTGCTCCGCACCTACGGCCGGGGAAGGGATGCGCTGCAGGTTATTGAGGAGGCCGCAACCAGGGGCATTAGCTACTTTGATTCTGCCAAGGCCTATGCCGGCAGCCAGGGATATTACGGCAGTTTCTATAGGAGCCATCAGGAGAACCGATCCACCATATTTCAGACCAGCAAGTCAGCCGCCCGCGAATATCATGAAGCCCGGGCCGATCTGTTTGAGACTCTGGAGGTTATGGGATTGAAGAGCCTGGACCTGTGGCAGATCCATGACCTCCGCACCAGAAGGGAGAAGGAGGAGATCGAATCCTCCAATGGCGCCCTAAAGGCCTTCATCGAGGCAAGGGATTCGGGCCTGACGAAGTATATCGGTGTTACCGGTCACCACGATCCAGAGGTAATCCTGGCGGCGATAGAGAGCTGGCCTTTGGATGCCGTCCTCCTTCCCGTCAATCCGGCAGAGGCGATAATCGGCGGATTCATGGACAGGGTCATTACTGCTGCCCTGGATAAAGGAATAGCCGTGATAGGAATGAAGGTATTGGGGGCACGAAACTACATCGCACCAAATCTGGGGATCACACCAGAGCTATTGATCCGGTTCGCCCTCTCTCGGGATATCACCACCGCCATTGTGGGATGCTCCAGCCCGGAAGAAGTGCAGCAACTGGCCAGGTTGGGCGAGGACGGCCGACCCCTGGACCCGTTGGAGGAAGCAAGGCTGATGGATCTCTTCCGCCCACATGCTAAGAGTCTCGCCTACTACCGGGGCAGAATATGAGCCGCTCTGTCTTAAACGATGGTCAACTGCTCAGCACTCAGCCCCTCAATACTTCTGAATGCATATCCCTATTCTCAATAGCTTTATGAATTTCAAGAAGGCAGAATGTAAACGAGGTAATACTATGAGAACGATGTCATTGAAATTGATATTATTGGCACTGATCGTTGCCCTGGCAACTCCCCTGGCCCAATCAGCCGAGGGTGAAACCGCTCCGGCTATAGGCCAGCTTTATCCGGTTGACTGGCTAGAGGGAGCATACGTTACTCCCATTGATCGGGCTTCTTTAATGGACCCGGGAATAGCTGGCATGGTTCGCTGGCTGGATTCTCCTGTTCCATCCTACCCTTGGTACAGCTCCGACCTGACCTTCTCCAGACATATGGCGCCATCATCTACATTCGCTCCATACAGGGAGTATTATTATGCCCAGGCCATTCCCATGGACGGCGAGATCGTGAGCAATCCCGTTAAGTTCAATGTTACACAATCTCCACCATCTTATCTCTATTATGGAAACGGCCAGGGACTGGCTTATGCTCAGTATCTGTCCATCACCGCTCCCCAGGCCAATGACCTCTGGATCCGGGGCAGGCAAAACTGGACTCAGTATCTGGTAAGCCCAGTAGGAACGACTCTTGATCTGGTCGGCCGCGTACCCCTGGGAGGAACAGGCGGATTTTTCGAGAGCATCACAAATGGAACGAACGCCCAGAGGTCCAGGATCTACCAGTTCCATCAAGGCTATAACAGCATGAAGTACCGGGCGGATGAGATGGGAAGACATATGCTCTATTTTGTGGTGGATAACCAGCCGAGCAACGTTATAATAATCGATGTATTCGCCCAGGCCCCATCGGCTCAGCCCCCAATCTATCCCACAGAAGCAGGGCAGTCAGAGCAGTCTGCACCATCACCATCAACATTGCAACCTTCTGCTGCACCTTCCTCTGGCGATACACCGGTATCGATCCTTTATCCCGGCAAATCCGCCTTCCAGGTCTACGTCGATGGAGCGCTCGTGGGCGTAGGACAGAATGGCGTATTCAACCTGAGCGTCCAGGGCGGCGTGAATCATGTGATAAGCATCTGGGACGGCTTCTGGATGTATGAGAACGATATACTCTTCCCGGCCGGTGTGCCCAAAGAGATCCATGTGGAGGGGGTTTAGGCCAGGACCGTTTTGCAGATATCGTCCAGGATAATTCACCTCGCCTGGTCGGGGTTAATTCAGGCCTGGCAGCCCATCGGCCGGGCTGAACCCTGGCCGGTGCCCCACGATTTACGATCAATTTCCGCTAGTGTGCGGGAATGATCGGGCTGCATCGCTGTCTGGCAGGCGGGCATTCTGGGGTGCTCTCGCATGGACGCTCGTGCCGGCGTGGGCTTGTCGCATGGAGGGCCGGGAGGCCGGTCGGGCCTGGTGTCAGGGAGGCTTGCCTCCGAGATGGGCAGCTTTTTCGGGGAGCTGGATGATGCAGCTAATATGCTGCCGGACAAAGGGATTGCTAATCCGCGGAGAGCCACTCATCACGGGAGATTGCACCTTCCCTAAGAATCTCCGCTACGAGATTTGGGCCGATCTCTCTCCGATGGTCATTCGGTATGCGCACAAAATTATCTCCACGAACCATGTAGTCGTGATCCGAACCCGGAAACGGCCCTTCAAATCCAATATTCTTCAATCGCTTGATAAGCTTGGCTCTGGATATTGGCACAAGTCTACTCAATAACGCTCACCGGTTCAATTGATGCAGTTATGGTATGGCTGCCAATTGGTGGGATGGATCTCCCCATTCGGAGCCTGAGAGCTATCCAGCCTTCAATTACCGAGATAAGCTCTTTGCGGGCTACCTCAACCGTCTTCCCCGTAGCCCAGGCGCCCGGAAGCTCTGGCACTGAGACGAAGATGGGTTCTTCATCATCGATGGTCTTGTAAACCGCCCTTTCCAGTGCAGCTTCTATATACTCGTTGAACATGTGAATTTTCTATTAAGCGGTTATAGAAATATATCTTACGCTGAGATTCCTGGCAGAGATTATGGCGAATGTGGCTTGACGATCCTTGCTGACTGTGGGCTGGCCCTGCTCGGCAGCCCATCGGCCGTCCCGCATCCTTGCCTCGTGTCATGGCTAGCGCTATGGGTCTGCCCGTGGGCCGGGTTGTCCGAGCAATGTTGCAGTCTACCAGTCGGGCGCTCGTGCTTGCTCTCGCATGGGCGCGCGTGCCCGCGTGGGCTTGTCGCATGGAGGACCGGGAGGCCGGTCGGGCGTGCGGTCAGGGGAGGCTTGTCTCCGGGATTGGCAGCTTTTCGGGGGCTGGATTTTTGGAAGAAGTGGCAGTTCATTATTAATTATTAGCAGAAAATCATAAAAGAACAATAACTAATCACACACAGAGTCGCAGAGCGCACAGAAGCTTCTCGGCTGAGAGTTTCGGGGCCGTCTCCGGCTTGACGATCAGGGTTTCCATAAATTCAAGAAGCCGACACGCTCAAAGTCAGCATCATTTGTGGCCATTTCCGTTATCCCAAATGCCTTGCAGCAGGCGGTATGCAAGGCATCCCTGGGAAGAAGACGGTATTCGCTGGCGCATTCCAGCGCGATTTTGGATATAGAATAATCCAGGCTCAGGACCTTCAGATGTCCTTTAGATATGAGCACGTCGAGATAGCCATGAAATTCACGCACAGGCACAAGGCAATCTTGCCAGGCATAGAGCATCGCTTTTTTTATTGATCTTGCGTCGTTCGGGCTTCCTGTTCTCCTGGCGGTCTGGACCATCAGGACATAGGAAACCTCATCGATGACCAGAGGCGAGATGAACGCCTCGATGGTTCCTTGTTCAACCTTTTCCAGAAGCTTCTGGCAGCTTCTGCCGTAGGTGGGGTGGCCTGTCAGAAGGTAGGTGAAGATATTGGCATCAATGAACACTTGTCTCGTAATCTTCATGCGCTTCCTCTAGCCCCTCCCAACACTTTACGATCCCAAAGATTCTTCTGGTAGCGCTCCTTTGGACGCTTATCTCGACCTCATCACCTTCTTTTAGGTTCAACTCCCCAAGGGGCTTGAGGACCTTATCTTCGTATCTAGCCCTGATCACGGCACCCATCGTCTCACCAACATCATGATTGTCTTCCATGGATAAATGAATATGGCTTTCACGCCTTATAAAGTGATGCCGATGATTCGTCGTGATCCGGTATGGCCAGCCGCCTGCCGGGCCCCGTGCGAGTACGCGTGCCTCTCGCATGGGCGCGCGCATGTCCGCGTGGGCTTGCGGCCTGGGGGGCCGGGAGGCCGGTCGGGCCTGATATCAGGGGGGCTTGTCTCCGGATAGTTGGCTCTTCAGGGGGCTGGATTTCTGGAAGCAATGGCGTGTTCACTTTTATTATTAGCTGAAAATTATAACCAGACAACTGCCGATCACAACCACGGAGGCGCAGAGCGCACAGAGACTTCACGACTGAAACCATCTCCGGCTTGACGATCCTGGCGGGCTGCGGGCTGTCCCTGCCCGGTAGCCCATCGGCCGTGCTACATCTTTACCTCGGGCACGCTTCGCGCTCTGGGTCTGCCCGTGGGCCTGGTTGTCCGGGCGGGATCGCTGATCTGCCGGTCTGGCGCGCTCGTGTGGGTGGCGGCACGGGCGCGGGTGCACGCGTGGGTTGGCGGCAAAGGGGGCTGGAGGAGCGATGGCAGGGAAGGCGCTGCTAAAGTTGATCCATCTATCCCGGTAAGGATTAAATCCCAATAAAGCACAATTAAAATCGATATGTTCTCCGAGTACATCCAGGCCGCCTTAGAGAGGGCTGAGTACGACACGCTGGAAGACGGCTCTTATGTTGCCACAGTTACGGGACTTCAGGGAGTTATTGCGGTAGGCGATTCCTTTGAAGAGTGCCGCAAGGATCTCATAGAGGTTATTGAGGAGTGGATTGTTGCCCGGATACAATGGGGATATCCAATTCCACCTATCTCCGGTCACACCATTGAATCCTCAAAGGAGCCAATAACAGTTGTCGACTAAGCTTGTGCCCATCTCACGGCGGGAACTGATCAAACGATTGGCGAGGCTTGGTTTTACAGGCCCTTATCCCGGCAAAAAGCACTTTCATATGGTGAAGGACGGCATTTTTGTCATGATCCCAAATCCGCATCATGGCGAAGAGATCAGCGTCAAGCTCCTGCTCATCGTCCTAAAAGAAGCGGGAATTAGCAGAGATGATTGGCTCTCGGCAGCTTGATATCATTTCAAGCTTCGACTTATTGTGAGGCCGCACGCGTGCTCCCGCATGGCCGCGCGTGCCCGCGTGGGTTTGCCGCTTGGGGGCCGGGAGGCCGGTCGGGCCTGGCATCAGGGGGGCTTGCTCCGGGAGGGGCAGCTCTTTGAGGTCTGGATGATACAGCTAGATCTAGATATGCAGCCGAACAAAAGGATCGCTAATCCACGGAGAGTCACTCATCACGAGAGATTGAACCTTCCCGAAGAATCTCCACGATGAGATTTGCACCGATCTCTCGCCGATGATCGTTCGGTATGCGCACAAAATTATCTCCACGAACCATATAGTCGTGGTCAGAACCCGGAAACGGTCCTTCAAATCCTATATTCTTCAATCGCTTGATAAGCTTGGCTCTGGATATCGGCACAAGTCTACTCAATAACGCTCACCGGCTCAATTGATGCAGTTATCGTATGGCCGCCAATTGATGGTATGGATCGCCCCATCCGGAGCCTGAGAGCTATCCAGCCTTCAATTACCGAGATAAGCTCTTTGCGGGCCTCCTCAACCGTCTTCGCCGTAGCCCAGGCGCCCGGAAGCTCTGGCACTGAGACGAAGATGGGTTCCTCATCATCGATGATCTTGTAAACCGCCCGTTCTAGTGCAGCCTCGATATACTCACTGAACATGTGGAGGTCTATTAAGCGGTTATGGAAATATACCTTACGCTATTGCCAAAAAGAGGCTTGAGTGCGTGCTCTCGCATGGGCGCGCGTGCCCGCGTGGGGCTTGCCGCCTGGGGGGCCGGTCGGGTCCGGTATCAGGGGCGCTTGCCTCCGGATTAGGTGGCTTTTCTTGAAAATTATAACAGAACAACAACTGATCACACCACAGAGGCACAGAGCGCACAGAGACTTCACGACTGGGACTATCTCCAGCTTGACGATCCTGGCGGACTGTGGGCTAGCCTCGCCCGGCAGCCTATCGAGAGCGCTGCATCCTTGCCTCGGGTCCAAGGCTCGCGCTCCAGGGTGCTCCGCCCGTGGCAGGGCCTCCGGGGCATCATCGCAGTTTAGCAGGTGGTGGATCAATTTAAATATGAATCATATCATTTAGATTTCTGTTGGCTAATTCACAAGAATGCACCTATTCGAAGGAGGAGTCGCTCATTCCCGAAGAGATACCAGAGCAGTACTACGATTTAGATGATAACCAGATGCCTTACGGCGGAGCAACAGACATCCACGGCAAGATACTCTGGAAAGTCTCCAAAGAAGAGCATGACCAGATGATGTTTCGCATAAAGAAGGCATTTGGAAAAGAGTAACTGCTATGTATCTCGGGCCCAGGTGGGCTAGATGATGACCGGTGGTCTGAAAAATCAATTCATTTTATGAATTAGCGAGAAACAATAAGGTATAAACGAAATAAGTCTTGTCGAGAGATTATGAATGAGCCGAATGAGCTGGGATTTTCGTATCTTGGCTTAAATAAGAGACAGGCAAAAATCTATCAGAACTTGCACAACATAATCGGTCAAGGTTCAGCGGCATTCTATAAGGATGCCTGCAGAATAATCAATCTTAATCCTCCTCTTGAATCAACGACGCATGTAATAGCCCATTTATTCCGTGAAATTGAGAGTTCTCTCAGGGATGTACTTGAGCCGATCTCTAATAAGAATAACAGTATCAAAACAAAGAAAAACAAAGAAGATGCTCAAAGGGCAGATATTTTATCAATCTTAAAAAGTTTGGAAATATCAGAAAATGAACCCATATCAAAAGCATGGCTAAAGATTGCTGGAAGTAGCGACTATAATCTTGCCAAGCAAGCTCATCGTAATGCTCTTGCAGCTCCACGCCAATACGATAGCGATTTTCGTGAATTTTTTTATTCTATGGAAGACATATTCAACTTCATATTAGATAGAGTAAGAGTTCGCTATTTGACTTATATCGGACTATTAGATAGTCTGCTCTTAAAGCCCACTCCTGTTAGGCAAGATATAGACCTATTACGCGATAAAATACCGCAAAATTACATAACCATGGGTTATTTTTTTAACAATTTGAAAAATCCAGGATGGTTAAGACCTCTGAGAGATACGGGTTTCTTTAAACGTCCCCCAGAGATAGTTCTTAACGATACGGATGGAACAATACATTCTCATGTTTGGCCCGAATCGAATTACCTCTCACGCATGGCGGAATATGATCCAGATGAGGTTGCGGACATTTTTATTAATGATGTGCCATATGTAGAAAACGTCTGGATTCTGGGGGATTTGGCAGAAGCAGCACTTAAAATGAGTCCTGCTCAAGCCAGTCTATTGGTAGATAAAGTGATAGATTGGGTTCAGGCAATCTACCCTCAGAAAATACCCGATAAGCTCTGCCAGCTTGTTATCCATATTGCTAAGGGGGGTAAAATTGAATCTGCTTTGGGCCTCGGCAAGATCCTTTTTGAGATAATGCCCGATCAAAGAACTCAGAATGCATCTCTGACAGGGAACAGTTATCTCATCCCAAATCCCACTACACGATTTGAGATATATGATTATGGTGAGCTCATTAACGATGTTTTTCCGAAGCTTATTGAATCAATAGGTTTGAAAGCATTTGAATTACTTTGTGACATTTTGGAATCTGCTTTAGCATCATATGGAAGATATTCTGAGCAAGATAGTGATTTGATATATTCTGTCTTCTTGCGCCCTTCTATCAGCGGTCCTAAGTGCTATCATGGTGATTTACGAGATATTTTAACATCTACTGTTAGAGATTGTGCAGAACAAATCGTTCAAAAGAATGAAGCTGAAATTCTCATTCTAGTTCAATGTTTTAATTCTCGAAAATCAAAGATATTCCAACGCGTAGAAATGTATATCTTGAGAAAATTTCCAAACGCCGTTGCCAACATAATTAGCACCCTTCTGACGGATAAATCTCTCTTTGATGATTTACATATCAATCATGAATATACATTATTATTTAAAGATTATTTTGGAGACCTAAGTGCCGAACAGCAAGATATCTTTCTTAAATGGATCGAAGCAGGTCCTGACCTTATGAAAAAAGCGGAATCAATGGAAAGGATCGGCGGTCTAAGGCCTGATGATGAAGAGCTTTCAACTTATCGGAAAGCATGGCAAAGAGATAGATTGGCATTGGTGCGATATAATTTATTACCAGCTTGGAAAGATTTCTATGATAACCTAGTGAAAGAAATAGGTGAACCCAATTCCTTAGAAAATTCTCCACTGCAAATACAAGCCAGATTTGAATCAGGATGCTCAATAAGTGAAGAAGAATTCAAAGCTATGTCGCTGATTGAGATCGTCGATTTCTTGGAGAATTGGATTCCTTCAACGGACTTTTCTGGACCATCAAAAGAAGGGATGGGGGCTGTATTGATCAATGTAATTTCAGAAAAACCAGATAGGTTTGCTATTAATGCTATGATTTTTAAAGATTTTGATATAATTTATGTAAGAGCGTTTTTTTTAGGATTAATAAAATCAATAGAAAAGAGCGATGAATTCAGTTGGACCCCTGTTCTTGATCTCATCAAATGTGTGATAGGGAGATTGCCTAGAAATATGGATCATGAGACGAATTCCAATCACATTGATCCATATCTAGATGATACTATTCGAAATATCATAGATGTATTAACCTTGGGCTTTAGCAGTAAGTGTGGAAAAATACCGTTCAATCTTCGGATTAGCGTATGGTCAATTCTGGAAGCATTGAGCAACTATCCAGATCCGACTCCTGATCGCGAAAACAAAAGAAAAGAAGATTATGCTGAATTGTCTCCTTTCTGGCTTTCATCCATCCGTGGTCAGGCTCTTAATGCAATTATCCGTTATGCATTATGGGTTCGAGATTGCACTGAAAATTCTCCCGAACCACCAAAAATTTCCAATCAAGGATTCGATCTTATGCCAGAAGTGCGCGAAATCCTGGAAGCTCACTTAGATCTCAATTTCGATCCTTCTTTAGCTGTTCGTGCAATTTATGGTGTGGAGTTTCCTCGTTTACAATTTCTTGATTCCACATGGGCATCACAGAATGTAAATAAAATTTTTCCAATAGAGGAATCAAAAATTAGCCTTTGGAATGCTGCTTGGAGAAGCTACCTCCAAACAAATATAGCAAATAGCGATGTTATCAAAATTCTAGAAGAGCAATATTCAATCGGGATTGATCGATTGGAACTGGTAAGCTGTGATTTAGAATTATATGTAGATCCCTATAAGCATCCAGAATGCAAGATCGCTGAACATATAATGTATCTCTACTGGTGGGGTAAGCTAAATCCTGACGACCGCAATGGCCTTTTTTCTAAATTTTGGAGTAAGGCGCCGGGCAGTCTTAGAGAATATGCATTGAATTATATTGGATTTAATTTGTATCACAGCGACGATCCCATTGCACCAGATGTATTAGACCGCTTAAAAAATTTATGGGAGGCTCGCATTGACTTCATTAAAAAGGGTCATGTTGAACCTGATGAGCTAAGCGAATTTGGATGGTGGTTTGCATCTGGTCAATTTGATGAAAATTGGTCAATGAAACAACTTATTGATGCACTTAGTTTGGTAGGTGAAACTAAATTAGATTTCAGAGTGTTAGATAAACTCTCAGCATCCGCTTCACAAAATCCCAAAGATACAATTAAATGTCTCGAATTAATTATAAAAGGCAAACAAAATAAGTGGCAAATACACACTTGGAGAGATAAAATTAGATCCATCCTTGGGACTATTTTAGAATGTGAAGATGCCTCCGTTGCGAAAGCCGCAGATGATCTCATAAATTATCTTAGCAGTTTGGGATACTTGGAATATAAGGATCTTCCAAAGCAATCTCTTTGAAGGTTGTGTAATGGTAGCATGAAATAGAGGAGCAACCAGTTTTTCCAACAAGAACAGTGCACAAATCACGCATCATTGTTGACACATTCCTACCCTTGATTCCATACCCCAGGTTAAGCTCTCCTCATACCTTTTCACAATTTCCCTGCACAATTCCGATATCCTCCGCCATCTTTCTCAAATAGTTCCTTATATCCCGCCTCCCACTGCTATCCTGGAGGTGAGGCGACCAGACACGGCTACAGAATACGAGCATTTCATTTCAAGCGCATATCCTTCGAAGTTGGGCCCTCCTCCCAACTTTATGGCGGGCATAGATCCGGAGGCGAACCAACCCTCCGGCATAATCCTAAAAAAATCAGAATTGTTCCTAAATGAATTCAGGTGTAATATGAGGCAGATAGCCATTTACGGCAAAGGCGGAATCGGCAAGTCGACCACCACCCAGAATCTCACCGCAGCCCTCTCCACCATGGGCAAGAAGATCATGCAGATAGGCTGCGACCCCAAAGCAGACTCCGTGAAGATGCTTATGAACGGCAAGAGGCAGCCTTCCGTTCTGGATACCCTTCGAAAGGAGGGTGAAGTAGAGCTGGATGACGTACTGAAGACCGGCTTTGGAGGCATTCGCTGCGTCGAGTCCGGAGGCCCGGAACCGGGAGTGGGCTGTGCAGGTCGCGGGATAATCACCTCCATCGGCCTTCTTGAGAACCTGGGAGCCTACACCCCAGACCTCGACTACGTCTTCTATGACGTCCTGGGCGATGTGGTCTGCGGCGGCTTCGCCATGCCCATCCGGGAAGGAAAGGCCCAGGAGATCTACATCGTGGCCTCCGGGGAGATGATGGCTCTTTATGCCGCCAACAACATCTGCAAGGGCATCCAGAAGTTCGCCGAGTCCGGCGGAACGCGTCTGGGCGGCATCATCTGCAACTCCAGAAACGTCGACCGGGAGAGGGAGCTGGTAAGCGCTTTTGCCGAGAAGATCGGCAGCCAGATGATCCAGTTCGTGCCCAGGGACAACATCGTCCACCAGTCAGAGATCCACAAGCAGACAGTGATTCAATACGCTCCGGACTCAGATCAGGCCAAGGCCTACCTGGACCTCGCCAGGGCGGTCGATCTGAACCAGATGTTCGTTATACCGAAGCCGATGGAGTACGAAGAGCTGGAACAGGTCATGATGGAATGGGGTGTTGTGGAATGAAGATGATCCGGGCAGTCATAAGACCGGAGGCTGTGGATAAGGTCGCTGACTCCCTGGAGACAGGCGGCTTCACTGCCTTAACCCGAATCGAGGTCTTCGGCAGAGGCAAGCAGAAGGGCATCAAGGTTGGCAACGTTGTGTATGACAACCTTCCCAAGACCATGATCATGCTGGTTGTCGATGACGATAGCGTTGAGAAGTCGGTCAAGATCATCGAGGACAGCGCCAGGACCGGGAATATTGGAGACGGCAAGATCTTCATCAGCTCGGTAGACGAAGCCTACACCATCCGAACCGGCCAGAGAGGGCTGTAGAAAATGAAAGAAGTAATAGCCATCATCCAGCTGAACAAGATGGAGGCGACCAAAGACGCACTGGAGGTCATCGGAATTAGCAGCTTTACCGCCTACAAGGCTTCTGGACGGGGAAAGCAGAAAGGTCTGCAGATACCTCATCCAACGCCGCTGGATGAGAGGGATGAGAGAGATGAGAGGGATGAAAAGAGGATGAAATATATCCCCAAGAGGATGATCTCGGTTATGGTGGAAGACGAATTCGTTCCCGCGGTAGTGGCAGTGATCACCAAAGTGAACCGAACTGGAAACTATGGCGATGGCCGAATCTTCGTCAGCCCGATGGAAGAATCAGTCAGAATAAGAACCGGAGAGAGAGGGAGCGTGGCCATATCATGAGCGGAGTCGAAAGAGAGCCAGTAACCATTGCCCGGAGCCGGCAGACGGTCGAAGCGATGGTGAAAGGACTTCCCCAAAAAACGCAGGACATCAGAAAAAAGCATGTTGTAGTCAAGGACTCCTGCGAGATCGAACAGAGGATCGAAGCCAACGACCGCAGCGTTCCGGGCATCCTGACCAACCGCGGTTGCGCTTATGCCGGCTCCAAGGGGGTGGTTTTCGGGCCGATCAAAGACATCCTGCACATCACCCACGGCCCCATCGGCTGCGCCTACTTCACCTGGGGAACGCGCCGCAACCTGATGAGCCAGGATGAGGGCAGAGAGTGTTATTCGGGCTACTGCCTGAGTACAGACGTCAAGGAGACGGACATAGTCTTTGGCGCCGAGAAGAAGCTGGCTACAGCTATCAGGGAGGCCTATGCCATCTTCAAGCCGGAGTGCATCTCTGTCTTTTGCACCTGCCCCATCGGCCTCATAGGCGACGATATAGAATCGGTCTGTCGCAAGGCAGAAGAGGACCTCAAAATCAAGATTATCCCAGTACGCTGCGAAGGCTACCGGGGCGTTTCTCAATCCGCTGGGCACCACATCGCCTCCAACGCTCTGATGGAGCATCTGGTGGGCACGGAGGAGCTGGAGAATCCCGGACCCTTCGACGTCAACGTCTTCGGAGAGTACAACATCGGTGGAGACTACTGGGTGGTCAAGGACCTTCTGGAGAGAGTGGGCTACCGCATAGTGAGCCCCTTCACTGGCGACGCCTCGTTCCACGATATCGCCAAAGCTCATAGGGCAAAGCTGAACATCCTGCTCTGCCACCGCTCCATCAACTACACCAACCGCATGATGGAAGAGAAGTACGGCATTCCCTGGCTGAAGGTCAACTACCTGGGAGTGGAGGATACCATCAAGACGCTGCGGGATATGGCAGCGTTCTTCGACGATCCCGGCCTTACCAGAAGAACTGAAGCTGTGATTGACGAGGAGATGGCCAAGATCCAGCCGACGATCGATATGTACAGAAAGAGGCTGGCTGGAAAGAGGGTCATGATCCTGGTCGGTGGCTCAAGAGCGCACCACTTCAGGAACATGTTCGAGACTCTGGGAATGGAGGTAGTCGTGGCCGGATACGAGTTCGCCCACCGGGACGACTACGAAGGCAGAAAGATCCTCACCAGCATCGTCCACACCGGACGCTCCAAAGTCCTTGAGGACATCCACTACGAACGCGACCCGAACGTCGTCTCGCCGTATGACAACGAAGCGCTCCAGAAGAAGAAGGAGAAGATTCCGAGGCTCATGGATTACGAGGGCCTGCTCCCCCACATGAAGGATGGCCAGATAATGATCGATGACTACAGCCATCAGGAGTGCGAGCGGCTGGTAAGGGAATTGGGGGTGGACCTCTTCTGCTCGGGGATAAAAGACAAGTACGTCTTCCAGAAGATGCACATTCCCTCCCGCCAGATGCACTCTTATGACTACAGCGGCCCTTACACCGGCTTTTCGGGCTTTGTGCAGTTCGCCAAGGACATCGACATGTCTGTGAATAGCCCCACCTGGAAATTTATAACCCCACCCTGGAGGCAGAAGAGTAATGCTTGACTATACACCAAAAGAGATGGCGCAAAGAGAGACCCTGGTCATAAACCCGGCCAAGATCTGCCAGCCCATCGGCGCCATCCTGGCCTATAAAGGCATCCACAACTGCATGCCCATCACCCACGGCTCGCAGGGGTGCAGCTCATACCTGCGCATGGTGTTGGCCCGCCACTACCGAGAGCCGACGCTCGCTGCTACCTCCTCATTTACAGAGGACTCGGTGGTATTCGGAGGCAGAAACAACCTCAAAGAGGCGGTTGATAACGTGGTGAACATCTATCATCCCGATGTTCTCGCCATCAATACGACCTGCTCCTCAGAGACCATAGGCGACGATGTCTCCTCCTTCATGGAAGAGATCAAAGAAGAGGAGTTCTTCGACCCCAATGTGCGCGTCGTCATTGCCAGCACACCCAGCTACGTTGGATCGCACATCACCGGCTATGACAATGCGGTAAAGGCCATCGTCCAGAGCTTTGCTCGCAGGGGATCGCCCAACGGCAAGCTGAATGTCATTCCCGGTTTCGTGGAGCCAGGAGACATTCGTGAGATCAAGAGGATACTTGGCATTATGGGCGTTCGCCATATCATATTCCCTGATACCACGGACGTATTCGACGCACCGATGTCACCCCAATCAGGCGGACTTTTTCCGCCGGGTGGAACAACCATCCCGGACTTGAAAGACGCCGCCAATTCCCGTGCTACCATAGCTCTGGGAAGGACTGCTGGCGCCTCCGGAGCCATGGTCCTGAAGGGCAAGTTCCAGATTCCCGCCGTCATCGGCCCCATGCCCATTGGCATTCGTAATTCCGATGCATTTGTGATGAACGTCTCCAGCCTCATGGATGTGCCCATTCCCCAGGGGATAGAGGAAGAAAGAGGCAGGCTGGTGGACATGATGACCGATGCCCATCCCCACTTCCATGGCAAGAGCTTGGCTATCTTTGGAGACCCTGATACCGTCGCAGGACTGGTCAGCCTGGCAGTGGAGATGGGCATGAACCCCACATATGCGCTCACGGGCACTCCAGACAAGAAGTTCGAAGAAGAGGTTCATAGTGTCTCGCCTGACTGTGAAGCAATGATAGGAGACACATTCCTCCTGCACCAGAAGATCAAGAACAATCCGGTGGATATGCTCGTCAGTAATACCTATGGCAAGCTGATAGCCAGGGCAGAGGATATACCGCTGGTGCGGGTGGGGTTCCCCATAACCGATCGGGCCAATCTGCATTACTTCCCCATCATCGGCTACGCCGGAGCTGCCCGCCTGGTGGAGATGATAGGCAACGCCTTTCTGGAGAGGCGTGACAGAGACTCGGACGACACTCATTTCGAGATGGTCCTGTAGGAAACAACTACCATGAGCGTGATCAAGACCTTTGAAGGCAGAGAGGGTCACATATCCCAGAAAACGGGCTATGATCCTGTGTCCCTCTCCTGCAGCAACGAGAGCCTCGCTGGTGCCGTCAGCCAGAGGGCATGCGTTTATTCCGGAGCCCGGGTAGTGCTCAATCCCCTCACCGATGCCCTTCATCTGGTGCACGGCCCCATCGGCTGTGCCAGCTATACCTGGGATATCAGAGGGAGTTCCTCCTCCGGTCCGGACCTCTATAAGAACAGCTTTTCCACAGACATGTCGGAGCTGGATGTCGTTTATGGCGGCGAGAAGAAGCTGGCAAGAGCCATTCGTGATCTGGCGGAGAGGTTTCATCCCCCGGCCATATTCGTCTATTCCACCTGCATCGTGGGGATTATTGGAGATGACCTGAAAGCAGTCTGCCGTAGCGCTACCGCAGAGCTTGGCCTGCCCGTCATTCCTGTCCGGTCGGAAGGCTTTCGCGGAAACAAGAATGAGGGCTACAAGGCTGCCTGTAATGCTCTATTCGAGCTGGTCGGCACGAAGGAATACAGGCCTGCCATCCCTTATGCCATAAACCTCCTCGGGGAGTACAACGTTGCCGGAGACCTCTGGGCCATCAAGCCCCTATTTGAGGAGATGGGGATCGAGGTGGTAGCCACATTTACTGGAGACGGCAGGGTAGCAGAGATCCAGAGATCTCATACCGCCCGGCTGAATCTGGTCCAGTGCAGCGGCTCCATGACCTACCTCGCAAAGAAGATGGAAGAGAGGTATGGCATTCCCTACCAGCACATCAGCTTCTTCGGCCTGGGGGATCTGGCATCAGCTCTGCGCTGCGCTGCTCGATTCTTTGCAGACCAGAGCATGCTGGCAAAGGCAGAGGAGATAATCGAACGGGAGACGGCTCGGGTCATGCCAAAGATCGTCTACTACCGTTCCCGGGTCCAGGGAAAGAAGGCTGCTATCTACATGGGTGGCGCTGCCAAAGCCGTCTCCCTGGTCAGGGCTTTCGAGGAGCTGGGAATGGAGGTGGTGATCATAGGAACGCAGACCGGTGACCGGGACGACTACCGGAAGATAAGTTGCATGGTCAGGGACGGGACGGTAATTGTGGACGATGCCAATCCTCTTGAGCTGAGGGAGCTGCTGGCAGTGCAAAAGGCCGATCTGCTGGTGGCAGGGGTCAAAGAGAGGTTTCTTGCTTATAAACTTGGAATCGCTTTTTGCGACTTCAACCACGACCGAACCACCAGCTTTGAGGGCTATGACGGCCTGGTAAACTTTGCCCAAGAACTGGATGCCAGCCTGAACAGCCCTGTCTGGAGGCTGCCCCTGCATAGACCAAGTCCTATTGCAGGTTCAAGAGGTTTGGAAATCGAGAAAGGTATCGAGAAAGCAGCAGAAGGAGGTGTACAGGCCGATGTCTGAGAGCTATTCCACAATAAATCCCTGCAATATGTGCATGCCCATGGGATCGGTCCTGGCTTTCCGGGGAGTCGAGGGGTGCATGCCTCTGTTTCACGGCTCTCAGGGCTGTGCTACCTATATGCGATTGTACCTCGCCCACCACTTCCGGGAGCCAGTGGATATTGCATCCTCGGCACTGAGCGAGAAGGGGACGGTTTATGGTGGCTCTGCCAACCTGAAGATGGGTCTGAATAACCTCATCATCGGTTACAGCCCCAAGGCCATCGGCGTAGCCACGACCTGTCTTGCCGAGACCATTGGAGACGACATCGTCCAGATCATAAATGAATTCCGTGCCGAGGAGAAATCCAATATCCCAATCATTCCAGTGTCCACTCCCAGCTATTCCGCCTCTCATGAGGAAGGATATGCCAGAGCGCTCCAGGCATTGGTTCAGAGCCTGGCCAGGAGAACAGAGCCCGGCGGCAGGATAAATCTGATCATCGGATCGTTTGTTTCTCCAGCGGATGTGCGCTACCTCAAAAATATGATTATTGATTGGGGATTTGCAGACGGGTTCATCCTGTTTCCCGATATATCTGAGACCCTTGATGCTCCGCGAGAGGAAAACCCGCCAAGGATCACAGAGGGTGGCACAACACTAGAGGATATGGTTGACACTGCCAACTCACGCTGTACACTGACCATCGGCGGGCGCTTCCAGAGCAGTTCGGCTGGGGGATTTTTGGAACGAGAGTTCAGAGTGCCGCAAACGGCTCTGCCCCTGCCCATTGGCCTTAAAGATACCGACCTATTCGTATCCATGCTGGAGGAGCAGACTGGAATTGCACTTCCCGAGAGATATGAGGCCCAGAGGGGCAGGCTGCTTGATACCCTGGCTGATGTTCACAAATACCTGGCAGGGGTCAGGGTGGCAGTTTATGGAGATTCCGATATTGTTCTAGGACTGACAAGGTTCCTCTGTGAGGCGGGAGCAATTCCGGCCGTTGTGGCAACCGGATTGAGAAGCACCCGCTTTGAGGCGGAGATAAGGGCGGCGTCTGAGGATGCCCTAATTCTCCTGGGGGCTGATTTCAGCCAGATCCACGACAAAATAAGGAATGCAAGAATCGACCTGATGCTGGGCACCTCCAATGGCCGTCAGATATCAAAAAAAGAGGGAATACCTCTGGTGCGGGTGGGGCTTCCCAACCACGATCGAGTGGGAGCAACGCGGCAGCTCCTGGTTGGGTACGAGGGTGCCACCCGGCTTGCGGATGCCATAACCAATGCTCTGCTGGATGAGAATAACCTTTGAACAATGGGGCATCATCAAGCAGCCGGACAGGCGGTCTTGCCATAAGGGTCTGGGCCACAGGTCTGAGAGCTCAGGATTTTGAGGTGATTTTGTTCCATCCGGCAAGGCTTAAATAAGTTTACATATTAGCTCACTAATTAGAGATAAGTTAGTGCATATGATTATTGAGAATATATCTGAGTATATTGAAATTAGCTGAAAGATCGAAGCATATTGAAGCATACCAAGATATAAATAATAATCGTTGCATTTCAGGAGGGCAAAGCTTTGATGAAAAAAAGTATATTTATCGCATTTTTTGCAGCCCTGGTCCTTTCCATGTCTGCAGGATTCGCCCAATCGCCGGATGAGCTCATAGTCTTTACAGCAGCTTCGCTGACAGGAGCTTTTGGCGAAATAGGAGAGATATACGAGAACGAAACCGGCATCCATGTGGCATTCAACTTCGACGGCTCACAGGCACTGCGCACCCAGCTCGAAAACGGTGCTTATGCCGATCTCTTCGCTTCAGCCAATACGAAGCAGATGAATGCCGTAAGAGAGAGCAGGCTAATGAACAACAGCAGCGTCGCCATCTTCACAAGAAATAAGCTCTCGCTCATCATTCCCAAGGATAACCCTGCAAAGATCACCAACCTCTCAGACCTCGCCCGGCCGGGTGTCAAGATCGTCATGGGAACAAAGGATGTACCGGTGGGCGACTATGCTCTGCAGATCATAGCCAGGCTTGGCAACGACTCTGCATATGGTCCGGATTATGAGAGAGATGTGCTGGCCAATGTCATCTCTCAAGAGACAAATGTCAACTACGTGGTGACCAAAGTGGCCCTGGGAGAAGCAGATGCCGGATTTGCATATATCTCCGATATCACCCAGGATATGACAAGCAAGATAGACAAGATAGTTATCCCGGACGAATACAATATCATAGCCGAGTACCCCATGGGAATGCTTCTGGAATCAAAGTATCCTGCCGAGAGCCAGAGGTTCATGGATCTGGTTATGTCGGATGAGGGCAGAGCGGTCCTGGAAAAGTACGGCTTCGCTCCCGTCGAACGCGAGCCTATGATGCATGAGGAGACTGCTTCGGCGTCAGCTGCTGCTGCTTAACCGGAAGATCTCTTTTTTTTAGGCCAGGGAAAGAAACAAAACCGAGAGAATTTAATGAAGAGATCGAGTGACCAATGGCTTCCAATCAAATAGACATCAATCGTCTCGGCAAAAGAGATCTTGCTGAGCTGGCAGGTCGGGGACAAGAGAGCGTCAGCATTCTTTCCAGGTTACGGGAGGTGGCTCTAAAAGCGAGTTTGGCCCTCTTACTGATAATTGCCATAACCTTCATAGCTCTGCCTGTAGTCGCGCTCTTCCTCAGAAGCCCTCTGGACACTACTCTCCAATCTCTTCATGATCCAGTGGTAATGGATGCACTCAGACTCAGTCTTATGACCTCCACCCTGACCACCATCACTGTGGTATTAATGGGAACGCCTATCGCCTACGTCAGCGCTCGATTTCGATATTTCGGCAAGGAGCTGGCCGACTCTCTGATTGATCTGCCTGTTATCATGCCTCCTGCGGTGGCAGGAATTGCCCTACTCATGGCCTTTGGCCGGATGGGAATCGTTGGCCATTACCTGGACGCCTTTGGAATAAGCATCGCCTTCACCACTCTGGCGGTGATCATAGCCCAGGTATTCGTCTCCAGCCCCTTTTACATTCGCCAGGCGAGGACTAGCTTCGAAGATGTGGACATTGCTCTCGAGAATGCGGCTCGAACCCTGGGAGGTTCACGGATCTACACCTTCTTTCATGTCATCCTGCCCATAGCCATCAACGGCCTCGTCTCCGGGGCCATAATGGCCTTCGCCCGCTCTCTGGGAGAGTTTGGAGCTACTATCATGTTTGCCGGCAACTTTCAGGGCAGGACGCAGACCATGCCTCTGGCCATCTATACAGCCATGCAAGGCGATCTGGACGTCTCCCTGTGTATTGCCATAATACTGGTGGCCATTTCATTTGTGGTCATATTCCTGGTAAAGACTCTAACCCGGCGGGTGTATAAGAATGCTGGAAATTGACATTAAAAAGGGGCTTCGGGATTTCGATCTCGAGGTTAAAATGATGATCAAAGAAGGCGAGATCCTGATGCTGGTGGGGGATAACGGCTGTGGGAAGACCAGCCTGCTGAATTTAGTGGCTGGGCTGCAGGACCCGGACGAGGGCAGGATAGCGCTGGACGGAAGGCCGCTGTTCGATTCCGGTCTGAAGATCCGCGTCGCTCCTGAAGGGAGGAATATCGGATATGTCTTTCAGAGCTACGCCCTCTTTCCTCACATGAGCGTATATGATAATGTGGCCTTCGGCCTGCGGACCAGAGGGCTTTCCCGGAAGGCTATTGAGTCCAGAGTAATGGAGCACCTGAAGGCTGCTGGGCTCTGGGATATCAGGAAGGCCAGGGCAGTTGAGGTCTCGGGAGGGCAGAGGCAGCGGGTAGCACTGGCGCGGGCATTGATAATCGAGCCCGATCTGCTATTGCTGGACGAGCCACTATCTGCATTGGACGTTCGTAAGCAGGCAGCCATGAGAAAGGAACTTCGGGAAAGGATTCACGCCTGCCATGTGCCGAGCATCATTGTCACTCATGATCTGAGGGATGTGGCTTCTATTGGAGATCGGGCCTGTCTCCTGGAGAGGGGAAGGATCGCTCTCACTGGAGGCGCAGATGAGGTTATGGGCTGGGGAGAGGGCTTGCAGGATAGAGAAGGAGAGCCGGTATGAAGATATTGAATGGGATAATTCATTTAATATTTTAGAAAGATTCCATAATCCAAAAGATTCATTAGGAGTCCAGTCCTAACACGATAATGTAAATCCTTGTCGGAGGAATTTTAATCGGATCAACTTTTATAATCATCCTGATAGTCACCTTTTTAGGAGGCATAATCAGCGAAGGAGCCGCAGGATATGAAAATGATAATTCAACTCTGCTGATTGAGGAACAGGAGCGGGAAGTCCTTATCAATATAACAAATGAAGAGAGATTGGAGCTTGAGGGCGGATACGAGCTGGTGGTTAAGTCAATTGATATTGACGGCAATAGGGTTTATTTGGAGCTATACAAAGACAAAGAGATGATTGATTCCAGGATTATCGTGCCAGCAAACCAGGTTGACGATGAATTCGTCTATTCCCGACCTGGAACGTCTAATGAAATAAGGGCAAAATTAAAAAATTCCTTCAGAAGCGCTTATCAGAATCTTGCTACAATAGTGGGAATATGGCAGAATTCAGAAGACAATCCTGATCGTATATTGATAAACAAATCTCAATTAATAATATTGTCTTCAAAAGAGTCAATAAAATTGGAGGAGGGATACGAGTTATTCATCAAGTCAATGGACATCGAGGGAGACAAAATTTGTCTTGAGCTGGATAAAGATGGGAAATTGGTTCATGAAGAGGTGATCATACCGCCTAACGATGTTGATGACATCTTCCACTATTCCCGAGCGGGAACATCTCATGAGATATTGATCCACTTTAAAAACGTTTTGAGAACTCCGGATCAGGATCTGGTCACAATAGACCGAATCTGGCAGAATTCGAAAGACAATCCCGATCGCATTTTAATAAATGACTCTAGATCAATGACATTGAGCTCACAAATGCCCCTGGAACTACAGGAAGGTTATGAGCTGGCGATCCGGTTCGCAGATATCGAGGGAAATAAAGCGTACCTTCAGTTTAGCAGAGACGGAGAAGTAATTGACTCTAAGCTGATCATACCCGCAAATGAGGTTGACGACAACTTTGTCTACTCTCAGGCAGAAGCGTCCAACCAAATAAAGGTTCACTTCAAAAACGCTTACCGAGGCACAGATCATTCATTGGCTATGATAGATGGGATTTGGCAGACTTCAGGGATGGATCCCTATCGTATACTGATAAATGACACTCAATTGAGAACGGTGAGTTCAAGGTTTGGCTTGATGCTAGAAGAAGGATATGAGTTGGAGATTCAGTCCATGGACCTCGATGGTAATAGAGTGTACGTGGTGCTTGTCAAGGACGGAGAAATAGTTGCTTCTCAGGTGATCATGCCAGCGAACGAAGGGGATGATACTTTCATCTACTCCTATCCGGGAACCCCACAAGAAATAAGAGTTCGCTTCAAGAACGCTTTCAGGGGCGCAGATCAGAACCTAGCTACAGCAGACGGCCTCTGGCAGACTTCAGAGGTCAATCCTGATCTTATATTGATTGACGACCCCCGATCCCGTACAATGACTTCAGGGACGACTTTAGCTTTGGAGGAAGGATACAAGCTAGCTATTAATTCCATAGACATAGATGGAAATAAAGTGAACCTGGATCTCTACAAAGATGAGATTGTTATCGATTCCCAGGTGATCATACCGGCGAACGAAGTTGATGATACTTTCATCTACTCCTGTCCGGGAACATCGCAAGAAATAAGAGTTCGCTTCAAGAACGCTTTCAGAGGTGCAGATCAAAGCATGGCTACAGTAGATAGCCTCTGGCAGACTTCAGAGATCGATCCCAATCCAATATTGATTAACGACACCAGATCCCAGACAGTAACTTCAGGGACACCTTTAAAATTGGAGGAAGGATATGAGCTTATTATCCCGTCCATAGACATTGATGGAAATAAATTATACCTGGAGCTCTGTAAAGATGGGATGGTGGTTGATTCGCAGGTGATCACACCAGAGAACGAGGTTGATGATACCTTCATCTACTCCAGGCCAGAAACATCGCAAAAAATAAAAGTTCACTTCAAGAACGCTTTCAGAGGCGCAGAACAGAGCTTGGTCACAATAGACAGTATCTCGCAGTGAATCTAATGGATGGGGGGAGCATAGATCAGGCTGATCCCCTTCTTATCCTTCTTTCCCACCGCCCTTAGGTTCATCGCCTTTTCAAATCACCGTCTTACCCGGATACCGTTGCTCTCCAGATAGTCCTTGACCTGGCCCACAGTGTACTCTCCCCGGTGGAACATTCCTGCGGCCAATGCAGAGTCGGCTTTTGCAACGGTGAACGCCTCCAGGATATGCTGGGGTGTGGAGGCCCCGCCGCTGGCGATAACCGGGATTGCGACTGCATCGCAGATGGCTTTTGTCAGGGGCAGATCGAAGCCGATATTCGTCCCGTCCCGGTCCATGCTCGTAGGCAGGAGCTCGCCCGCGCCAAAGCTCTCCATCTTCCGGCACCAATCAATTGCATCGACTCCTACAGGCTCTCTGCCGCCGTATATCACCAGCTCGAACCAGGCTTTTGCGCCGTCCTCCATCTCATAGACATTTACCCCCGGAATGATGTTGGTGTTGCGGCGGGCATCCACTGCCACGGTGATTTTGTCTGATCCGAAGGCTCCTGAGGCCGCCTTCACAAAATCGGGATTCTTGACTGCAGCGGTGTTGATTCCCACCTTGTCCGCTCCCGCATCCAGGATCTGCTTAATGCCATCCAGGGTGCCTATGCCTCCGCCAACGGCAAAGGGAATGTCGACCGCATCTGCCACCCTGCGGGCTACATCAACCATGGTCTTTCTGCCCTCATGAGAGGCGGTGATATCGAGAAATACCAGCTCATCAGCGCCTTGATCCTGATAGCGCCGGGCGAACTCCACCGGATCGCCCTGCCTTTTCAGGTCCACGAACTTGACTCCTTTGACCACTGATGGCTGGCCGTCAACCACCTTGACATCCAGGCAAGGAACTATCTTGGCATAATCCTTCATGGATGAGGGAAAGGAGGGCCTGGAGTAAAATAGTTGCCCCTTGAATAGGGTACCGGGCTCTGTTCTCCTGTCATGCAAGCACAATACCACATATTTTTTCTTAAAAAATCTTAGTTTATCGTTTTTATTCTCAAATTGTTTTTTATACAGTTATCTCATTTTCAAAAATCGCACAACTATAGAAGCGGTTGAGGGAATATGATGAAAGACATTGTGCCATTAAGTGGAAAAGCCATTTTTGCGCAGGTATCTAAAACGAATTTGATCGATGTGGCAAATTCGGGAAAGCCAAAAGAGCTGGCCGCCTGCGATGATTAATTAGTTTGAGCAAAAGGATGGTGGTGGATCATGGGAAATACAAAGTATACCAATATTGCAGCAAGTGCATTTGTATTATTGCTGCTATTAACAACAATAGCAATGGCAGGCGATCCGAATGGTTCCAATACCTATACGGATGATGTTGCCGGGATGAAGCTTGCCGTCAACTTTGCATGGACTCTGATAGGGGCCTTCCTGGTCTTTTTCATGCAAGCAGGCTTCGCCTTTCTGGGTGCAGGAGCTTTAAGGGTAAAGAATACAGTGAACTACTTTGCCAAGAGCTACATGGACTTCTCCATAGGTGCATTGGCCTATTGGGCCGTTGGCTTTGCTCTCATGTTCGGAGGCTCAAAGCTCTATGCAGGATTGGAGGACGGAAACAGTATCATCGGTTGGAGCGGATGGTTCCTTTCCGGGAACTCATATGACGTCTCGACCATGATGTTCTGGATGTTCCAGGTGGTCTTCGCGGCAACAGCAGCTACAATTGTGGCAGGTGCGTGTGCTGAGAGGATGAAGCTGCAAGCCTATCTCATTTACAGCGGAATAGTCACTGCGGTTATCTATGCCATCTATGGCCACTGGGTTTGGGGTGGCGGCTGGCTGGCCACGCTGCCATACGGCGTCGGGGTCAGGGATTTTGCTGGCTCCGGAGTAGTTCACGCTGTGGGCGGTATGGTGGCCTTGGCAGGCATATACCTGCTTGGTCCCAGGATTGGAAAATTCAACAAGGACGGTGTGCCTAATGCTATTCCTGGTCACGATGTTCCAATGATAGTCATGGGTACATTCTTTCTGTTCTTCGGATGGTTTGGATTCAATCCGGCCAGCACTCTGGCCGCCACAGATCTGAGGATCTCAGTCATTGCGGTCAATACGTTCCTGGCGGGAGCCGCAGGGGCGACGCTGGTCTGTTACTACACGTTCTTCAAGACCAAAAAAGTGGACATAGCTCTCACCTGCAACGGAGCCCTGGCAGGCTTGGTTGGCATTACAGCTTCCTGCGCTTATGTACCGACCTGGGCAGCAGTAGTAATCGGAGTGGTCTCAGGATTTATAGTGATGTACGGCATAAAGTTCAACGATTGGGTGCTTAAAGTCGACGATCCTGTGGGTGCTGTAGCTGTGCACGGCTATAATGGCCTATGGGGGTTGCTGACCGTTGGAATATTCGCAGACGGAACTTATGGTGGTGTCAGCGGTTTAATCGTTGGCAACACCAGCCAGATCATTGCTCAGCTCATAGACATGGTGGTAGTTGTGGTCTGGGCTTTCGGCACGGGCTACATCCTGTTCTACATAATCAAGAAGATCGTGGGTCTCAGGGTATCTCCAGAAGAAGAGTTGACTGGATTAGATCTGGGCGAGCACGGATATTCCGCTTATCCGGAATTCGTCATTGCAGGTCCAATGGACGGTTTAAGGGAAGGGCAGATATCTGATAATTTAGAATGTTCAACCGAAGGAGCACGAACATGAAGATGATACAGGCGATAATCAGGCCATCCAAGGTAGAAGAGGTAAAAAATGCCCTTGATGAGGCAGGCTATACCAGCCTTACCTCTATTGAGATAAAAGGCAGAGGCCGGCAAAAGGGCATTACCCAGATATGGCGTGGCGAAGAATACCAGGTGGACATGCTGCCCAAGGTGAAGGTGGAACTGGTCGTCCCCGATGATAAAGAGGATGAGGTGGTGGAGATCATCAGAAAGGCAGCTTACACCGGAAATATCGGTGACGGCAAGATCTTCGTCCTGCCAGTGGAAAAGACCATCCGTATCAGGACGGGCGAGACGGACGACAAGGCGCTGTAGCCGTCCCTTATATTTTTGCCACCTTTTTTTTACTTTTCTACAGGCTCTGATCGACCTCGCTTCTGAGCCATGCATGGCGGTCGGCCACGCGTTTTTTTCTTTCTGGCAGGAGGCTTCTCGGTGCGGTTGTTGATCGCTATATCTATCTCTCGGGCAAAATTTACCATTCCATCGAATCCCTCGAAGGTAGATGTGCGATTGTGGCATATATCGCAAATTGGTATGTTCAACTTTCGTATTGCAGGCTGATCTTCGGCCCCGGGAATGATAAGATCTACATTCTCTATGGACAGCAATTCACCAAGGTCGCCAGGATTGAGCTTATTTGCGTCGACTGCATCCCTGCCAATATAATTTCTTATCCTCTGGCGATCGACCCAATTTCCATACCGAATGCCAACGATCACAACCTCTATCCCCAGCTCGTTTGATGCCCTGATCAGAGATGCAGCCTTAGAAGCTCCGTTCAAGAAAATTGCAGCTCTCTTTCCTGCGAATTTGGCCCTATAATGCTCTATCTTCCGACATATTCTCTTTGTCTCTCTGGCGATCATCCTCTCGGATTCTTCAATTATGCCGGGATTTTCGAAGAACTCCGCGGCAGTTCTTAAGGCTGAAGATGTCTCTTCGATGCCCAGGAAGCTCACATTTCGGTAGGGTATGCCATACTCCTCTTCAAATCGCCTGGCTAGGGAGCCAATGGAGCTGCTACACTGTACCAGATTCAGATCTGCGCAATGAGCCCTCTGAATCTCTGCAACTCTTGAATCACCGGTTATTGCAGATATCACCTCAATACCCAGCTCTTCAAGGTAGGATCTGATAGGCCATAGATCTCCTGCAATGTTGTAATCTCCCAGGATGTTCACTGAATAGGGGCTTATGGGCTTGTAGCTCCTGCTGCCTATCAGCCTCAAGAGTGCATTGCATGCTGCTTCGTATCCCGTCTCCGCCTGGAAACCCATGCTACCCACCGGAATGACAGGTATCCTCAGATCCTTCGCCGCAGATTCACACACTTCACTGATATCGCAACCCATTGTCTCGGTCATGCAGGTGGAATAGACGAATATGGCCTGGGGCTTGCAGGCTGCAGCTAGCTCCCGCATGACTTGAGCAGATAATCCTAAATTATCGAAGAATATCTTATATCGTTTACCATGAAGCATTGGTTGGCTGGAAATGCTTCCACGCGCGTTCCAGGCATATGTAGCGCATGTAACGCATTCAAGTGGCCCTTGGACCACATGCATGGCATCTGCTATTGGATTCAGAACAGATATCGCTCTGGAGTAAGCACAGGCTCCATGAGCTGCATCTTCATCGAAGAGGCTCTTTTCGCACGCTAGAGACTTTAATTCATCCATTACCTTCTGCTTTCATCTACAGCCCAAAATTATTTTCATTGAAAAGGGATCCACAATTCCCAACTCCAGCAATAGGCTAAAATGCATAGGTATTTGGAGTTATTTGAGAAGCATTAGGAAGAATATAGATGAGTTCGGAAAATGTCATAACCAACTACGTAAGCTACTCCGGCCTGAAGACCGGAGCTTTCAGCAGCCCTGATCTGGTCTGTTCCAAAAATCAGAGACCAGATCGGACCTCCAGGCCAGCCTACATGCAGCGACGATCTGCAGAGGTCCCAGTCTTGCTGGAACATTGGCCTCAGATCTGCCAAAGACGGCTTCAAATCGTGTTTCGACCGCACCCTTTCGGGCAAGAGTCTGGCAGAGCCATACAGGATCAGCATCAAGCGGTTTACCGCGAGGGTGCCTAAGATGCCCAAGTACAATACAGGAGATGGATTTGGCATGTTAAATATGTATGCAGAGCACAGCGAAAGTAATGGGTGGGGCACGCTCCTCCCCGGCCTAAAGACCGAGGCTTCCGCTGCCCCTACACCCCGGAGCGATCTGTGAACGCTTCCCGGCTGAAAGAGCTGGCTTGTATTTCTTCTGCGAACAGACTGCAGAAAAACTTTTAACTTTTTAGCGGTCATTATGCTCAGATGAATTCCGTTGATCGAGCCATGAAAGAGACTGGCGAACCGATTTCTGCAGGCAGAGTCCCTGTAGACGATATAGAGATGTATTTCGAGGTTCACGGCCAGGGCGAGCCCTTGCTCATGATCATGGGCCTGGGGGGCCACTCGCTCGACTGGGGGTGGATAGTGCCCCAGAGATTGGCAGAAAGCTACAGGGTGATTCTCTTTGACAACCGCGGAGCAGGGCGCAGCGATCAGCCTCCTGGCCCCTTAACCATAGGGCAGATGGCAAAAGATGCCGCGGGCCTGCTGGATGCATTGGGAATTGATCATGCCCATGTATTCGGAGGAAGCATGGGGGGCATGATTGCTCTGCAAATGGCTTTGGATTACCCCAAGCAAGTCGACAAGCTGGTGCTCGGAGGCACAACCGCTGGTGGAAGCTCCAGGACCAATCCGCCGCCCGAGATCCAGAAGTATTTCTATCCGAGGACGGACCTTTCCGCCCATGACTACCTTTGGTGGACTGGAGCGGTATGCTATCCGCCGGAGTTCATTGAGGCCCATCCGGATATAGTGGAGAGGAAGATCCAGGCCAATCTCGCCTTTCCTGGGACCCTTGCTGCCTATGAGGCCCAGCTCAAGGCCTTCAATGAGTTCGATGTCGAAGGGCGCCTGGGCTTTATTCGCGCGCCTACGATGGTGATAATCGGCAAACGAGATGTGCTGATTCCGCCGCCCAATAGCTTCGAGATCGCCCGAAAAATTCCGGGCGCACAGATGCGGGAGATCGAAGGCGCAGGGCACATCTTCTGGATCAGCCATCCTGAGGAGACTGTATTGATAGTAAAGGAGTTCCTGGGATGAGGCGATGGTGGTGCATTGGCTGAGCCGAAGCGGAGTGCAATATACTTGGGATGTCTGGCGCTACTGCCATATCTTCCCATTGATCTACATAGCTGGAGAGATTATGAATTGCCCCTAAAAAAGCTCTTAGCTTGCCGCGAGAAATGATGGAATCTGTCGAAATATCTGCATATTCTGTATCGATAATTCTCATTAACATCACTAGATCCGCTATTGAGGAAGGTTCTTCATCGCTGCTAATAGCTCATCTCTCCTTGATTCCAGATAGTCGAGTTCCTGAAAATCCTCCAGAACATCCTCCTCCCGAACTTCCCCTTTTTTCAGCTTATCATCCAGCTCGAGTATGGATCTCACGTCATGCTTTCTCCTAATCTCGAATATCTCTGCTTCGATGCACCTGAGTTCTTTTTCAAGGAAGCCCTTGATGCTAGCCTGAAACCAGAACGTCACGATCCATCTTCAGGGCACTTGCAACTTCATCGATAACTACCATGATCGGATACCAACCAATAAAACTATCATTAAGATATTTCAATATCTTCAGCGTTCTGGGCTATCCCCAAATGGGCAAGTCCGCGGCAAACGACAAGCATTATCCCAGGGCGGATCTCCCGAAATTATTGCTACCACGAGTCCAGGCAACCACGCCCCACCCCGCCTACAGGGGCGCGAGCCCTCGGGATGCGACTCGAAGGCATACATCTCTTTAACTCGTATGAGGCGGAAAAAAGGAATTTTTAATGGGCAGACTATGCTTTTATCCTATGGAATTGATCAATGGCAGCTATCGCTGGCGTTCCATGTTCGAGATAAAACATCTCAAATTCATTCTCAGAGATTATCGTTCCAAAGCCATATCCATTACTCTCGGCAATGTATAACGTCTTGTTATCCGCACTAATTGCTCCTGCAAAAGCCTCTACAACCTCTTCTCCATCTCGCATAAACGTTATATTTCCTGTGAAGAGGCGGTCCGTCTGCTCGACGACAGCAAGAACAATGCGGTCGTCTTCCACCAGATCATGAGCTCCATCTTCAATAAAATATGCCGGCGCAGATCCTGCCCAGTAGCCCACGAGGTCAGGAACTTGAGCCGCACAGATCCCCGTAATCAGTATGATCAAAAATATTAGCCAAATCCTTCGCATTGATCTCATTGCATCACCCTTGATTATAGCGAGCATCCATTTATATTTCAATGGCGGTTCAAAATTATCTATTATTATTCATATATATTTATTTAACGTATTACATCATGGTGCCCTTCATCCGCCTGGAGAAGTATTCTGGCTCGAATCAGGTTTCTTGCAGAGGACTTGCCTTTACAAAGGTATCATCTAAAATGAAACCCCTGAAACAATTGCGCACTATTTTATGGAGTCTAAAAAAAGCAACCATAGTTCCGATTGGGCAGTCAAATCAGTCCGACCAGAGAGCCTGGATGATTTCCGGGTTCTGAAAAACGGCAGTGATCGGCCCGAGGCATATCCCTTCCTTAGGGCTTGGTGGCTGAGTGCTGTTTGATGGCAAAAATCATCAGCCTGCAATGGCCAGGCCTCAAGGCCAGCTTGCAATCAATTTATATGGAATCGTGGTCTATTATCATCTCGGTACATAAGATCCAGTGTAAGAGAAACATACTAATGCAATAATGCGCAAATATCTATGCAAAATGGGCATTCGATAAATCGCCAGCACTCCCATCCGGGACTCTAATTGAACCCATTTATTCATTTAGAATTCTGAGATCTTCTCTCCAGGTATATCCAGACTGCAATGCAATAAACAGAATCGAGCTTCCGCAAACCAAACCAGGTGTCAAGAATTGATTCAGAGCAAAAATCGAATTTATAGAACAGTAAGTCGCCTTAGAGCGCGCTTCGATAGCACTACTGCACCACTTCTGCTTAATTCTGAGCAGCAACAACGATCCGAGCTGTCAAGCACCCGCCAGCTGGAAGGCCATGCAGCGGAGCTCGCAGAACGCCATGAGGTTGACCCCATGCCTGGCAAGGATTTGCTCTTGCCAAGGCTGGCTGAGAACGAAGCGATCCTTCTCAAGGCAAACGAGCTGCTGACCAGAGCGGTGGCGGCGAATCTCAGGATTACGCCTGCCTCAGAGGAGTTTCTGGACAACTTCTATATGATGGAAGAGCAGATTCTCATGGCCAGGCAGCATCTGCCCAAGGGTTATAGCAAAGAGCTGCCACATATGCTTAATGGATCGCTGGCAGGCTACCCGCGCATTTATGATATTGCCAAAGAGCTAATTGCTCGTACCGATGGCCGGGTGGATGCAGAAAGCCTGAAGCGCTTTGTGGATGCTTATCAGACAAAATCAGTTCTAAATCTGGGCGAGCTCTGGGCAGTTGCGATCATGCTCCGCCTGGCATTGATCGAGAACCTGCGAAATATTTCTTTGCGAATCATTCAAGACAGGATCGACCGCGATCTGGCCAATCGCTGGGCGGTTCAGATCATCAAGACGGCAGAGATAGAGCCTAAGGGCTTGATTATTGCAGTGGCTGATCTGGCCCAGTCGGATCCTCCTTTGTCCAGTGCATTTGTAACCGAATTTGCCCAAAGGCTGGAGGGACAGGGACAGGCTATGACTCTCCCTCTATTCTGGATTGAAGAGCGTCTCTCCGAAACAGGAAAGTCAATCGGACATCTGGTCCAGGAGGATATAAAGCAGGCGCCTGCTGATAAGGTCTCCATTGCTAATAGCATCGCAAGCTTTCGTTTTCTTGACTCCATGGACTGGAAACGATTTGTAGAGGGAACGAGCGTTGTCGAGAAGGCACTCCGCTCCGATCCTGCAGGCACATATGACAAGATGGATTTTGCTACGCGGGATCGCTACCGTCATGCAGTGGAGAGCATTGCAAAGCGCAGCCTGCTGACTGAAGAAGATGTCGCCAATAAAGCAGCAAATCTGGCCCGGGAGAGTGCCACGGCCAGGGGTATCGACGATAGAAGTGCGCATGTTGGCTTCTATCTGATCGACAAGGGCCTGCCTTATCTGGAGAGAGAGGCGGATTTGAGCCTGTCCTTAATCGAGTCCTTCAACAGTACCATGCTCAGGTTCCCTCTGCTCTTCTATATCGGCGCCATAGCTCTTATTACTGCACTCATCATGATCACAGTACTGACACATGCTCATACCCTTGGATCACTCGGATGGCTGCAAATCCTGGCTTTTATTCTGCTGGTGATCTGCATAAGCAGTCCTGTAGTAGGGCTGGTTAACTGGCTGGCAACAATGGTTGTCCGTCCACATGCTCTGCCTAGAATGGACTTCTCCTCAGCAATTCCCGATGAGATGCGGACACTGGTGGTGGTACCATCAGTTCTGTCCAGTCCTGAAAAGATCGATGACCTGCTGGAGGGGCTTGAGATCAGATACCTGGCAAACCGGGATCACAACCTTCACTTCGGCCTCTTGACCGACCTGGTCGATGCCAAGCAGGAGATTATGCCAGAGGATGAGCACCTGCTGCAGAGGGCCCGCCAGGGAATCGAGGCGCTCAATGAAAGGTACCATGAGAGCATCTTCTTTCTCTTTCCCCGTTTGCGCAGGTGGGACTCTGAGGAGGAGATCTGGCGGGGCTATGAGAGAAAGAGAGGCATACTCGAGGAGCTAAACTTTTTATTGCGAGGCGGATCCGAAAACAGCTTTTCTGTGATAACAGGCGACGTATCAATCCTCCCCGGAGTAAAATATGTCATTACAGTTGATGAAGATACCATGATGCCATTCGAATCCGCCCGGATTCTTGTGGAGACCATGGCCCATCCCCTCAACCACCCCAGATTCGATAAGGATAAGCGATATGTCGTCGAAGGCTACAGTATACTCCATCCTCGCCTGAGCTCAGGCATGAATGAAGCAGAAAAATCGCGGTTTGTGAAGCTCTTTGGAGGAGAGCCGGGAATTGATCCCTACACCCGAGAGGTCTCGGACGTCTACCAGGACATCTTCGGGGAAGGATCATTTACTGGAAAGGGGATCTACGACGTGGATGCTTTCTCCCAGTCACTAGGCGGACGCTTTCCAGAGAATCTGATCCTGAGCCATGATCTTCTGGAGGGAAGCTACGCCAGAGCGGCACTGGTCAGCGACGTCCAGTTCTATGAGGACTATCCTTACCATTACGCCTCAGACGTTAGCCGGCGGCATAGATGGATCCGGGGAGACTGGCAGATTGCCAGCTGGCTTCTCACGCGCGTGCCAGGTCCAGGTGGCATGGTCATGGACAATCCAATCTCAGGGCTATCCCGATGGAAGATCTTCGATAACCTCAGGCGAAGTCTGGTGGCGCCTGCCCAGATCTCTTTGCTGCTCTTGGCATGGGTAGCCCTTCAGCACCCCATCTTCTGGACCTCTATGGTAGTAGGAGCAGTTCTTGCTCTGCCTGTGCTGGCTTCCATCAGAACTATATTGAGCAAGTCAGAAGGGCTCTTTTTATACAAGCATCTGCATTATGCGGGGAGGGCAATTGCCAGATATCTGGCACAGGCAACTCTCAGCCTGATATTTCTGCCTTTTGAGGCATACTTCAGCCTTGATGCTGTTGTGCGCACCGGAGGGCGGATGCTATTCACCCATAAGCGACTCCTGGAATGGAACACCTCAGGCAGCGCCCAAAACCGCAGCCAGAGCAATTTGAGTGGATTCTACAGATCGATGTGGATAGCCCCGGCAGTAGCTATCAGCCTGATATCTTATCTCGCGTTTTGGCGTCCTGGTCTGCTGAGCACTAGCTGGCCGCTGCTGGCATCCTGGATCCTCGCCCCTGTTGTTGCCTGGTGGATAAGCCTACCCCTGGATACGCCCAGGGCAGAATTGAGCCCAGATCAGACGCTCTTTTTGCGCAAGCTTTCCAGAAGGACGTGGAGGTTCTTTGAGACATTCGTTACGCCTAAAAGCCACTGGCTTCCGCCGGACAACTATCAAGAGAATCCGCGCTCTGTGGTGGCGAATGGCACCTCGCCTACGAATATGGGATTGTCACTGCTAGCGAACCTGACAGCATACGATTTCGGCTATATCTCTGCGGGAAGGCTGATAAGGCGGAATGCTAGTGCCCTGAATACAATGAAAAACCTGGAACGGTTTCAGGGTCATTTTTATAATTGGTATGATATTAAAAAATTAAAGCCGATGATGCCCAGATATATCTCAACTGTTGATAGCGGTAACCTGGCGGGTCATCTCTTGACCTTAGAGCAGGGCCAGCTCGAGCTAATAGATCAGAAAATTCTGTCAGATCGTGCATTTTGCGGTCTGGAGGATACTCTGCAGATATTGAAGGATGCAGCCACCAGGGGCGGCGAGTCAGCAGAGGACCAGAAGCGAATTGCACCATTCCAAGTGCTCGAACAGATTGATCGATTCAAATCTGAGATTCATTCGCCCCCAGAGAACCTTTCTGCGGCCTGGCAGTTGCTGGACCGGCAAGCAAAAGCAACGGCATCGATGATAAGCCTTATTGAGCGAGAAGAGAATAGCGATCTGTTGTGGTGGGCTAGAGCTTACAAGCGGCAGCTCCGGGATCATAAGAGTGATCTGATCTATCTTGCCCCCTGGCTCATGCTGCCCATCTGGATACTGGAGCATCCAATTCCCGGGGAAATCCCGGAGCATGAATCAAATGAGCTGGCGGGAAAGAGAAGCGAGCTGGAAGCTGAGCTTCTCGGACATAACTATATTCCATCTTTAGGAGAGGTCCCAGAAGTGTCAGAAAAGGTGGCAGGCGTTATAGATCAGATCAGCAGGTGCTTTGTAGAAGACTGCCAGGAGGAACGAGATTGGCTAGAGGAGCTGAGGTCAAAGACAACTGACGCCAGGAGGCGTGCAGACGAGAGAATTGCGTCTATTGAATGGCTTGCTCAGACCTGCGGCGAACTGGCAGAAATAAAATATGATTTCCTCTTCAATAACTCGCGTCGGCTTCTTTCTATCGGCTATAATATCGAGAACTTAGAGCTTGATGAGAGCTGCTACGACCTCTTAGCATCCGAGGCCAGACTATGCAGCTATGTGGCCATTGCCCAGGGTCAGCTCCGACAGGAGCACTGGTTTGCTCTGGGTCGCATGCTCACCATAGCAGGGGGAGATTTCGCTCTGCTTTCCTGGGGTGGGACAATGTTTGAGTATCTCATGCCGCTACTGATTATGCCAACTTATGGAAACACCCTTCTTGATCAGACCTGCATATCGATAGTCAAGCGGCAGATCGAATATGGACAACAACGAAAAGTTCCCTGGGGCATCTCAGAATCTGGCTATAGTGTCGTAGATGTCAATCAGATCTATCAATACAGGGCTTTCGGAGTCCCGGGCCTTGGACTGAAACGTGGGCTGGCCAACGACCTGGTAGTAGCGCCTTATGCCTCCGCCATGGCTCTGATGGTCCTTCCTCAAGAGAGCTGCGTCAATCTGAAGCGTTTGGCAGATGAGGGTTATCTGGGAGAATATGGCTTTTATGAAGCTATCGATTATACCCCATCCCGTCTGGCCCAGCATCAGAGAAGCGCAATAGTCCAGTCCTTCATGTCTCACCATCAAGGGATGAGCCTTCTCTCTTTGGCTTATGTCCTGTTGGACCGCCCAATGCAAAGAAGATTCATGGCCAATCCCATCTTCCAGGCTGCAGATCTGCTTCTTCAGGAAAAGATTCCTCTGGCCAAGGCATTTTATCCTCATGCTGCAGAGGCATCGTCATCAATCTGGAGGGCGGGCATGCTTGAGCGCAAAGGCTCTGTGCGCGTCTTCAGTGATCCGAGCAGTGCCTTTCCCAATGTGCATCTTCTCTCCAATGGCAACTACAACGTGATGATCACCGGTTCTGGCGCAGGCATTAGCCGGTGGAAGGATATTGCAGTCACCCGCTGGCATGGCGATGCTACCCTGGATAATGAGGGACAGTTCTTCTATATCCGTGACCTGGAGAACAATGATTTCTGGTCGGCAGGATATCAGCCTGCATGCAGAGATTCAAGGACTTATCAGGTCATATTCGAGGGATCGAAGGCAGAGATTCGGTCAATGATTTGGGGGATTGATGCCCGTAGCGAAATTGTAGTCTCGCCTGAGGACGACGTTGAGTTAAGGACCATAAGTCTCACCAACCGTTCATCTGCAAAGCGGAAGATTGAGCTGACAAGCTATGCAGAGGTCGTTCTTACGGCCCTAGCCGCTGACGCGACTCATCCTGCTTTCAGCAACCTATTCGTGGAGACGAAGATCCTGCCCAAAAATTCTGCTATCCTGTGCACTCGACGACCGAGGTCTGAGGATGAGAAGACGCCCTGGATGTTGCATATGATGGCGTCGAAGAATGTTGCCGATGATTCAATCTCTTTTGAGACGGATAGGTCCAGGTTCATAGGCAGAGGAAGAGACGTCGCCGATCCTGTGGCAATGACAGGAACGGCGAGTCTATCAAATAGCGAGGGCCCCGTCCTGGATCCGATAGTCTCCATCAGGTGCATAGTTTCGATAGATCCAGGCGAGACAATGCGGGTGAACTTCATCACCGGAATTGCAGAGACGGAAGATGAAGCCATTAAGCTGATCGAAAAATACCATGACGTACGAATGGCCGAGCGCGTACATAATCTGGCCTGGACCCACAATCAAATGATCATGCAGCAGCTCAACATATCAGATGGCGACGTTCACCTTTATATGCGCCTTGCCAGCGCAATAATCTATCCCAACTCAAACTGGCGGGCAGGCTCGGGCGTCCTCATGAAAAACCAGCTTGGCCAGTCAGGCCTGTGGGCTTTTGGCATATCAGGCGATTTCCCAATTGTCCTCCTTCGGATCACAGATCGGTCTAATATCAATCTCGCCCGTGAGTTCCTGAGGGCTCATGCCTACTGGCAGATGATGGGGATTGTCGTGGATCTGGTGATCTGGAATGAGGATAGCTCGGGATATCGGCAGGAGCTTTATGATGAAATTATGGGTCTGATCTCCGTCAGCACAAGTGCATTTGATCCGAAGCGATTTGGTGGAGTTTATGTAATACAAGATGACCAGGTATCTGAAGAGGCCGGAGTCCTGATGGAGGCCGTGGCCAGTGCCATATTCACCGATTATCGGGGAACATTCGAAGAGCAGCTCAAACGCGAAAGGAGACCACGCGCGCCGGTGCCTCTCTTAAAGCCAGAAAAAACCTTGAAGGTCGAGACCTACAGGCCGATTGAATCTACAGGCCAAGACCTCATCTTCTTTAATGGTCTTGGTGGTTTCACAAAGGATGGACGCGAATATATAATCCGCTTAGCTCCGGGGGAAGTCACACCTGCCCCCTGGTCGAATGTGATAGCAAATCACAATTTTGGAACGGTAATATCCGAGTGCGGCAGCTCTTATACCTGGTCAGAAAACTCTCAGCAGTTCCGTCTGACCCCCTGGTACAACGATCCTGTAAGCGATCATAGCGGCGAAGCGCTATACATTCGAGATGAGTTGAGTGGAGATTTCTGGTCTCCTTCCGCACTTCCTGCTCGGGGCAAGACGCCTTATACCTGCAGGCACGGCTTTGGCTACAGCGTCTTCGAGCATAAAGAGTTCGGAATTGCATCCGAGCTGTGGGTATATGTGGCAATGGACGCACCAGTCAAGTTTTGCCGGCTTGTTGTTCGCAATGAATCCGGCATCTTCCGCCAGCTTTCCCTGACCTGTTACATCGAGCAGGTCTTGGGAGACCTGCGTTCCAAGACCGGAATGCATGTGGTCACAGAGATCGATCCAAGGACCGGTGCCCTATTTTCTAGAAACCCGTTCAATACGGATTTCCCGGGAAGAATCGTCTTCTTAGATGTGAATACGAAAATCAACAGCTTCACTGGCGACCGGACTGAGTTCCTGGGAAAGAACGGCAGCATGACCAGGCCAGCTGCGTTAGCCAGAGAGACGCTATCTAACCGGATTGGTGCGGCCATGGACCCCTGTGCAGCAATTCAGGTCAGAATAGATCTGCAGGATAAAGAGGATGTCGAGATCATATTTACCTGTGGAGCTGGGCAGAATGTGGAAGATGCACGCAGTCTGGTCAAACGTTTTCGAGGATCGGCTTCCGCTCGCACCGCTCTCGAGCAGGTTTGGAGCTACTGGAATCATACCCTTGGCGTGGTGCACGTGGAGACGGAAGATAAAGCTCTTGATGTGCTCACCAATGGCTGGCTCCTCTACCAGACACTATCTTGCCGCATGTGGGCGCGAACCGGATACTACCAGTCGAGCGGAGCCTATGGCTTCCGGGATCAGCTTCAGGATTCAATGGCTCTCATCTATGCAGAGCCGGAAATTTTCCGTGAGCATCTACTGCGCTGTGCTTCCCATCAGTTCGTGGAAGGAGATGTTTTGCACTGGTGGCACCCACCATTTGAACGGGGAGTGCGCACGCACAGTTCTGATGATCGCCTCTGGCTGCCGCTGGCAGCTCATCGCTACGTAACGACAACAGGAGATGTTGGTGTGCTTAACGAAAGCACCCACTTCATTACGGGTGGGCTCTTAGCTCCCGATGAAGACTCCTGCTACCACCTGCCTGCCAGGTCTGCGGAATCGGGCACTCTTTATGAGCACTGCGTCAGATCCATCAAGCGCAGTCTGCAGTTTGGCCGGCACGGCCTGCCTCTAATGGGAACGGGCGACTGGAACGATGGCATGAATCACGTAGGCTACCAGGGATTGGGCGAAAGCGTCTGGAATGCTTTCTTCCTATACGATGTGCTCGCAAAGTTCAAGGATATTGCCCATCTCTTTGGCGATTCCGCCTTTGCTGAGCTTTGTGCAAGCGAGGCTGCAACTCTGCGGGAGAATATCAGGCAGAGCGGCTGGGATGGCCATTGGTACCTGCGGGCATACTTCGACAATGGAGATCCACTCGGGTCCATTGCCAATGAGGAGTGCCAGATAGATTCAATCCCCCAGAGCTGGTCGGTTCTATCCGGGGCGGGAGACCCAGAAAGATCAAGGGAAGCAATGGAGGAAGTGGATCATAGACTGGTCAACAGGGACAATTCTGTGATACAGCTTTTGCAGCCACCATTTGATAGGTCCAGCTTGAATCCCGGATATATCAAAGGATATCTTCCAGGTGTGAGAGAGAATGGCGGGCAGTATACCCATGCCGCCATATGGGTGATTATGGCTTTTGCCTCTTTGGGCGACAGCGCCCGGGCCTGGGAGCTGTTGGATCTGATCAATCCGGTGATGCATGGCTCGACCCCAAATCAGGTGGCAATTTACCGGGTTGAGCCTTATATCGTGGCAGCAGATATCTGTGCTCTCCCTCCGAATGCAGGGAGGGGAGGATGGACATGGTACACAGGTGCTTCTGGCTGGATGTACCGCCTCATATTGGAATCACTGCTCGGTATAACCTTGGAAGTGGACAGGCTGCGATTTCAGCCCTGCATTCCCGACGACTGGAAATCCTTCAAAGTACATTATCATTATCGTGAGACATTCTATCATATCACTGTTATGCGGATTGGATCCGCGGAAGAAGTGACTGTGGATGGGATTATACAGACCGATGGGACTGTACACCTCGTTGACGATAAAAAAGAGCATTTAGTGGAGGTAAGGATAAGCTAGTGAGAGATAGGATCTTCATCCTCCCTTCATCTTCAAAAGATCAGTATTTTTATCCCCATAACCGTAGCAGTCACAATACTGGCTGCGATCAATATTCCTGTCGCAACGGCAGCAAGGGCGGGCAGGAACCGGAAGCCCAGGAGGAAGGCAATAGCACAGCCAGTCCAGGCCCCAGTCATAGGAAGGGGTATGGCCACGAAGATGATCAGGGCGATCAATCCAAAGTTCTCATGCTTTTGAATATACTTGCTGCGGGTGCGAGCGAATAGCCAGGTGAAGAATCTATCTCCAATGGTATAACGCCGCAGGTAATCGGATACAGGACCCAGAAATAGAAGCAGAGGAACCACGGGAAGGAGGTTTCCCAGGACGGATATGAGAAATGCCTGGTACCATGAGTATCCGTAATATCCAATGGCTAAAGGTATGGCTCCCCGAACCTCGGATACTGGAAGAGCGGCCACCATGAGAGTGACCAGCCACGAGGGAATTATGAGAACCATCCGTATTTCCTCAAAAGATTGGCAATGGCAATAGCTTCGGCCTCACCGATATCTTTTCCCTGCTCAGGCGGCATGCTGCTGAAGGTCCTCTTACTCTCCTATAGTTCCTTTGATCTCCACCTTGAAGACGGTCTCCTGGGTGGGTGAGGAGACGGAGATGCTCAGGTCCACGGGGATCTTCCCCAGAGCGATGGAAAGGGGCGCATCCGAGGTGGCGACATTCACCTTCACACCCTGAGATAGCCGGGTGAGGGCGCCGATAATGGACTCAAAGTCCACCGTCTGGGCGACCTCCTTGAGATCCGGGACCACAGTGATTGGAGCCAGCTTGATGGGCTCGACCGCAATGGGGTTTTGAGAGTCGCCTGATATCCGAGCGGATATGGGGCTAGAGCCATCTCCAGCCACCTGAATGCTCAACGCTCCATCCTTTCCCGAGCCCTTGACCTTGGCCACTATGGGGTACTTTTCCTGGTCCTCCGATCCCTGAACAATAGCCCTTGCATCAGCATCTACTTTGAAGCTCACCATCATATCACGGGAAGTGGTTGGATTTTCTCGGATATAAAGGTGGCATAGGCCCAGGCGATGGCTCAGGGCAACAGGCATGTATAATAGCCGGAATATGGCCAGAATTAATGGCCCCGGAGGCGAAAGCCTGATATCTTATGCGACAGTACCTTCCCACTGATGGTTGAAGTAGGATATTTACATATTGATAGTCCCATTGCTGTTATTTCTTCCAATAACCGTCCGGAGACTGACAATGCAGTCGGTTTGATCTTGCTGGATGGCTTCGACCTTGATGTCGTCTCTCCTTCTCAGATCCAATCCCGTCTGAGCGACGTAAAGCAGAGGCTCAGGGAATGGAGGGAGGGCAGGGCTAACTTCCCAGATATCCACGATGGACAGCGCGCAGAAGAAAAAGAGGCAAAAAAACTAAGGCGCGATGCCGCCCTCGGCCTTTGTGCAACATGCTCTGAGGATGGGCCCCTCCTGGACGCGGCGAGAATTGCTGCCCAGAACCTCTGCCTGCTTGAGCTGAAGATGTCCAGCATTCGCGATCCCATCCGGTTGCTGGAGTTGATCCCTATTTTGAAGCGCTCTGGAGTCACCCTATCCCTCAGGATCAGGCCAGAGGATCTCTCCAATACATTGCTGCAAAAGCTCAACGAGAGCGATCTGGACCTGATTCACCTCGACCTGCGCGGCCTTAATGGAGTTAGCCCCAAGCTGGTCAAGAAAGCAGCTGATATTCGCGGTCCGGCGATAATGGCTCTGGCTGATGTGGGAGATTTTGAGGATGCCAGGACCCTCCTGGCGATGGGGGCAGATGTGGTATCTCTGCGCGGAGCCGATCCCGAGTTCGTCCAGTGGCTCGCCGGGGCCATGCTCGAATATGATCTTCTCAGCGGCTGGTGCAACGCCCCCAAGCATATTTGTGCGGGCGGAGACCTGCGCGGCCTGACCTTCTGCTGTCCTCCAGTCAAGAACTGCGCGGTGTTCGGCGCCCTTAAGAGAGCGGGCCTCTCCCCGGAGGAGTTCGTGAACCGGAAGCTCGCTTTTGCCAAAGGAACTCCTCTGGAGAAGGGAGAGGGCACATGCTTTGGAAGCCTGGTCTGGTGCTGCAAGATCAGCAAGCCCTGCTACCTGCGGGACGAGGCGCTATCCAGGGCGAAGCTCTCCGAAAAGGAATACATGGAACTGAAAAAGAAGCTGGCAGAGAAGATCCTGCAAAAGATCCATTGATCACATATGCGCGGGTCATTAGAGAGATCGGATCGAGTGGCACAGTGCGCAGTTCTCGCCATGCTCTTCGAGCTCTCCTCCAGTCCCAAGCCAGGTAATGTCGACCGCTGCCACGATTTTTCTGATATCCGGTTTCATCACTTCCTGACCAGCGCAGTCTCTGCTTATCCCGTCTTCAGGAAGGCGGCGAGTGGCGAAGGAAGCCCCGGGTCACTCATACTGGAAGGGGTGGCAGCCTGGGGGGACTGGAACCTGAGAAGCAACACCCACTTCGGCTCGCTGGTGCTACTGATCCCTCTCGCCCTGGCTGCAGGCCGGATGGCGGGTCATGAACGAGCAGGTCATGAACACGGTCAAGAAACGAAACAGGACGAGAGCCAGGAGAATGGACCGGATGATGGGGTGGATGATGGGGTGGATGATGGGGTGGATGATGGGCTTGAGGAGGAGCTGGCGAGAGTTCTGAGGAGCACCACCGTCCAGGATGCGATAGACTTCTATCGGGCCTTCGATCTGGCGGGAGCAAGAGTAGTGCAGGTCGATGATTTCAGCCTGAAGGATCCGGACTGGGAAAGAAAGCTGATTGATGGCAACCAATCCCTTCTCGAACTGATGAGACTTTCCCTGGATCATGATATCGTTGCTCGCGAATGGGCCACGGACTTTGAGCGATCATTCCAGCTCGCCGGAAGGCTGCGGGAGATGGTATCCATATACGGCCTCAATGATGGCGTGGTCAGGACCTTCCTTGAAGCCCTGGCCGAGGTGCCAGACAGCCTTATATCCGCCAAGTTCGGAAGGGAAAGAGCGGTGGAAGTATCCCGTATGGCTGTAGATGCGCTCCTTGATTCCACCCTGAATAAGGCCAGGAAGATGGATTGCGAATTGAACAACAGGGATATGAATCCGGGCTCTACAGCAGACCTGATTGCGGCATCTTTATTTATCTCTCTTCTGAGGAGATTGCGGTTTTGATCATGTTCTATGGCAAAGAGGCTCTTGATGAGCTGGGAATACTGGAGGGCATAAACGAGATAATTGCCACCACAGAGACAGGTGGCAGAGTAAATGCTGCTCCTTTAGGAATTATCAGGAGTGAGGATAGCCTATATATCCGCTTATTTTTAGGAACTCACACCTATGAGAATATCCTCACCAGGAAATGGTTTGTGGCCAATGTCACCCACGATGCCTGGATCTTCGCGGAGACAGCTTTAGAGGACCTGCCCCAGGAGTACTTCACGCATTGCGATGGCCTGCCGATTCTAAAAGATACTGAGGCCTGGCTGCTATTCAAGTGCGATCCCTTCGCTTCGGATATCATAATCGCCAATATCGAGCCGGTAAAAGGGGAGCTATTGAGAAAGGACTTCCGGGCAGTCAACCGGGGAGCCAACCTGGTAGTAGAAGCAGCGGTAGCTGCCACCAGATATATGTCCCTTCGAAGCGATAATTATTTCGAGGAGTTGATGAAGACCCAGAGGATAATAAACCGCTGCGGCAACCCCAGAGAGAGAGAGGCGATGGAGAGGCTAATGGACCGGATCGATAACTTCGCCCATAAGAGATAGGCGATTAATGATAGAAATTCGATTTCTATGAGTACCCTTGAACGTTTGCCTGTAGGCTGTCAGAGCCTGGACCTCCTTCTGGGCGGAGGATTTGAGTCGGGCATAATCACTGAGCTCTATGGTGAATCGGGATCAGGGAAGAGCAACATCGTCCTGCAGCTGGCGGTGGCTGCGGTGGCCAGGGGCTTTCGGGTGATCTTCATCGATACGGAGGGCTTCTCCGCTGAGAGGTTCAAGCAGATTGCCGGACCTGGTGCTGCAGATATAGCGGCCAAGATAATGATCTTCGAGCCCATGAGCCTCGAGCAGCAGGCAATGGCCATCAGGGAGGCATCAAAGATCGCAGGAAGGGATCTGGGGCTGGTTATTCTTGATTCGGCGACGTCTCTTTACCGCATGCTCCTGGAGGCGGAGGACAGCCGGCCTGCCCGTCGAGCTCTGACCGTCCAGCTCTCGGAGCTGCAGGAGATCGCCCGGAGGCACAGGATTCCTGTGGTCATAACCAATCAGGTCTATACCGATATCGAGAGCAACTCCCTTCGGCCATTAGGCGGCACATATCTGGAGCACATGTGCAAAGCGATAATATTTCTAGAAAAGGCCGGAGAGGGCCTGCGGAGAGCACAGCTGATGAAGCACCGCTCCCTGCCGGAAAATAGAACTGCAGAGTTCCGTCTGACCGCCCGGGGCCTGGAGTAATAGCAGACAAGAGACGGCTAAAGGCGGGCCTTCATGACAAATGCTGCCTCTCCATCGGAGTAGTAAGAGGGACAGATGCCTCTTATCTGAAATCCCAGGTTGGAATAAAGAGATTGAGCCTTCCTGTTGCTGACTCTCACCTCAAGAGTAGCACCCAATGCTCCTAAATTGCGGAAGGACTTGAGGACGGCCAGCATCAGCCTCATGCCTATCCCTCTGCCCTGATATCGCGGCCTTATTGCCAGCCAGAAGACCCGACCTTCGAAGGGAGCATGCTTGAATCCCAGGACGAAGCCTGCCAGTTCCCCGTTCACCTTTGCGGCAAGTGTTGTGGCAGGATGGTACTCGTAAAAAGCGGCGAATATGTTCGGGTCATAGCCTCCAAAGACCTCTCGGTCGATCTCCAGAGCTGCATTTAAATCACTGGCACTCATTCTCCTTATGATCACCGCATCTTTCAGGACCGCTTCTTTTATGCCGTCATCATGCTGCCTTTCGAATAGCTCCTCTGGCCACATTATACCATTGCCTGAGATTTTTCAACGGAAATAGTTTATCCGAAGGAGGTGGCATCTGTTTGTAGAGGAGAGCGCCCACGGAACAGCTTCAATAAGGCAAACGAAGAATCGGATCTCAACTATTTCTGCTCCGGCCGTTGAGTGTTCTTCAGGCACACCGACGGGCCATGCGCTTTATGTACTTCGAGCTAGACTATGGCCGCGATGCCGCAGAAATCATGAAGTACAACAGGAACGGCCAGAATTCCCTGATGATGTTCAAGCTGGGAAGGAAAGGCAATTGGAGCAAAAGCTTCATAGTAATAATTACAGACTCAATCTTTGAGGAGCTGGGGATTTGAAGGACGAGGAGCGAAGTTATCGTGGGCAACTGCATGACGACGCATCTTTTCCGGTGGCAGCAGGACATAAAGAGATGCCAGAAAGCTATGCCGTGTTCATTGGTGAGATCAAAGAACGCATACAGAAGGAACGTTTGCGCGTGGTCATGTCCGCCAACTCCTCGATGGTGCTTCTTTATTGGGACATCGGGCGGACTATCATTGATCGTCAGGAAAAGGAAGGATGGGGGGCAAAGGTCATTGACCGGCTTTCAGCAGATCTGCGAGAGGCATTTCCTGACATGCAGGGGCTATCGCCAAGAAATCTGAAATACATGCGCGCATTTGCTGCTGCGTGGCCCGACCGGGAGATTGTGCAAGAGGTGCTTGCACAAATCACTTGGTATCATAATATTGCTCTTCTGGAAAAGGTAGCAGATTCACAAGTCCGCCTCTGGTATGCGAAGAAAGGACTGGAAGAAGGCTGGAGCCGCAGTGTACTGGTAATGCAGATCGAACGCAAGCTACATGACCGGCAGGGCAAGGCACTAAACAATTTTAACCTCACACTGCTGCCTGGCGATTCCGATATGGCCGCTCAGATATTCAAAGATCCATATCTGTTTGACTTCCTTGGAACTGCCGATCCACGCCGGGAGCGAGAAGTGGAAAAAGGGCTGATAGACCACATCCAGCGCTTCCTCCTGGAGCTTGGAGAAGGATTTGCCTTTGTGGGAAGACAGGTTCACCTCGAATTCGCAACTAAGGACTATTACCTTGACCTATTATTTTATCATCTGAAGTTGCGCTCCTACGTAGTGGTTGAATTGAAATCTGTTTCTTTTGATCCCGGATTTGTGGGAACTCTTAACATGTATCTTTCAGCGGTTGATGATTTGCTCCGCCACCCAGATGATAAACCAAGCATTGGACTCCTGTTATGCCGCAAAGGAAGCAGGATCGAGGTCGAATACGCCCTGCGTGGAATCCAAAAGCCGATGGGTGTTGCAGGCTGGGAGACAAAGCTTGTGAAGACTCTGCCTGAAGAGCTGCAGAGCAAACTGCCAAGCGTGGCCGAGATCGAGGCTGAACTGACCTGGGATGAAAATGAAGGGGCCTGACCTCATGGAAGAGGAACAATCCAGGGGGAGTGCGACCAGCTTCGAAGATCAAGAAATACTTCGAGGAGCTGGGGGTATGAGCTGGCCTCGCAAGAAGCTTGAGTTGCTTGCTGCTGATGAGCCTTACTCTTTTGTTGGGGGTCCGTTTGGCTCGAAACTTACTTCGCGTGATTATTCTGATCAAGGTATTCCTGTGATTCGGGGATCCAATCTAAACAACGGTCGTTTCCTAGATATGAACGAATTCGTTTACGTCTCCGATTCAAAAGTCCGCAAGGACCTATCCGGCAATCTTGCTAAACCAGGTGACTTAGTTTTCACACAGCGTGGTACCCTTGGCCAAGTAGCAATCATTCCAAAAGAAGGTATATCAGATCGATATGTTGTTTCCCAGAGTCAAATGAAGCTGACTGTTGACGACACCAAAGCAGACCAATTCTTTCTGTACTACTATTTTTCCAGCCGTGAAGTCATTGATAGGATTACGAATTTTACGTCCTCATCTGGTGTCCCCCATATCAATCTGACAGTGCTTCGCAATTTTGAGATTCCGGTTCCTCCACTTGAGATCCAGAAGTCAATCGCCTCCATCCTTTCCGCCTATGACGACCTGATCGAGAACAACCGGCGGCGCATACAGCTGCTGGAGCAGGCGGCGCGGCTACTCTACAAGGAGTGGTTCGTGCACCTGCGCTTCCCCGGCCATGAGCACGTCAGGGTTATGGACGGGGTGCCAGAGGGGTGGGAGAGAAAGACCGCATTTGATGAAATGGATATTCTGAGCGGCGGGACACCGAAGACAGGCGTACCGGACTATTGGAATGGCGACATACCTTTCTTCACCCCAAAGGACTCCATGGATTATGCATATGCTCTCGCCACGGAAAAGCGATTAACTGAGGAGGGTCTTCGCAACTGCAACAGCAAGTTATACCCCAAAGACACCATATTTATCACAGCACGGGGGACGGTGGGAAAGATCAATCTCGCCCAGACTGCAATGGCTATGAATCAATCGTGTTATGCTCTGATTGGGAAACCTCCCCTCAATCAATACTACCTATATTTTGCACTCGTTGATGGAGTGGAACAATTCAGGAGTCGTGCGGTTGGAGCGGTGTTTGATGCAATCATTCGCGAGACATTCAATCAGATTCCATTCATTGTTCCCGATGACAAGATCATTCAATCATTCACAGAGCATGTAGTCCCAATAATTAAGCAGATAGATGTTCTATCGACAGAGATAAGAATGCTTACCCAAGCCCGCGACTTGCTATTGCCACGCTTGATGAATGGAGAGATCAAGATATGAGTAAGATAATGCAGATTGAGTCCAATAAAGCGTCAATAAAAAGTTCTTCAGAAGCAACAGAGAAGCAGATACCCAAATCGACTGCTGGTATCTTGAAGTTCCTTGCCCCGTCTCAAATCAATTGGCAGGAGATTCGCCCAGACACAGCTAGAATTTCTGATAAAAATAAGAAAAATGAAATAGATGGTAAGGCCAAAGAAGCTAAAAGAACTCTTGACGAAATGCTTCTTTCTTCTCTCCAGATGTCCAATTTAGTGATATTATCTGGAAGTGGAACATCACTTGGAGATGTCGGTGGCCCTTCCATGAAGGATTTATGGAATTATGCGATAAATAATGAGTTAAATGGGCCTAATGAGAAAGCCATAAAAATTATGAATAAGGTCAATTTTGTTGAGGAGAAGGAAGGTAAAAATATCGAAGCGTTCCTATCTCAATGTGAAGCCTATCTTCAGGTAAAAGAGGACAAGAAGGTACGTGATTTTGTCGAGCATTGCAAAAGAGTCATACTCGATAAATGCAGTGAATTCTTGAAAGATGAAAATGCAGGTGTATGGTTTGACGAAAAACTAGAAGGCCATTGCACCTTTCTGCACCGCCTTTCTCGTCGCAGGGTCCGTGATCCACGTTTAAAGGTATTTACAACCAATTACGACTTATGTTTCGAACGGGCTGCAAGCTTACAAAGCCTTATTATAAATGATGGTTTTTCTTACACCCAGCCACGCATATTTGATCCTCGTTTTTTTGGATATGATACAGTCAGACGCTCGCTAGCAGCCGCTGAACGTGGCGACTATTTAGAAGGTGTCTTTCATCTACTAAAGCTTCACGGATCGGTCAATTGGGCGCGAAGTAGTAATGGTAGGATCGAAGAGAAAAATAATCCGGAACCACCAGAAGCTTGCCTGATTTATCCTGCAAAAGGAAAGTATCAATTATCGTATATTCAGCCTCATCTAGAACTTATCTCCCAATATCTGACGAGTCTACGCGAGCCTAATACGTGCCTAATAGTCACGGGATTTGGATTCAATGATGATCACTTGTCTGAACCCATCCTTGCGGCTGTAAAGATTAATCCCCGACTCCGTCTGATTGTAGTCGATTTCAAGGCAGAGGATTCTATTGAAAAACCATCTGAAGAGACAAGCAGATATTGGAAAGAGTTTTCCACTCTCGCTAAAAACGGGGAAGACATTTGGTTTATCAATGCTTCGTTCAAGGATTTCGCCTCTCTTATCCCTGACCTCCGATCACTCACTACTGCGCAACAGCTGGAGAAAGTGATCAAGAGAAGTTTAGGAGGCGCAAATGAGTGATTTAGATGAACGCCTCCGAAGACTTGCTCAAAAAGGCATCCTACGCCCGGAGCTGCGCGTGGGTGTAGTGTCATTTGTCAAGTCCTATGTCGCTCATATAAATCTTCGTGATGCTGGAAACCCAAGCGGGACACATTTCGAGGGTGGGCGCTACGGGAAAGGTGAAGTAGGTGAGTTTATTTTAGTTGAGGGACAGCGAAGCATTCTCTTGGGAAGGATTATGGAAGTGCGGCTGCCTGACGGGGAACGCCAAATCATTGGTCAGGACTATGCTGGATCTAATGAGTTGGATGCAATCGGCCATATTCAACTGCTAGGATCTATTTCAATGGTAGATTTTCACTTTACTGCAGGTGTCGATACTTATCCGCGTCTTGGGGACCGAGTTTATGCAGCCCCACATCAACTTATTGCCTTGATCCCCTATTTAATGATAAGAACGGGGGATGGCGATACTCCTGTTCAGCTGGAGTTGGGCGCTGTGGGAGATGCGAATGAAAGCAAAGTCAGCATCACGCCGGAAAAGCTATTTGGTCGTCATTGTGCCATCCTCGGCGCCACAGGTGGCGGTAAGAGTTGGACAACGGCACGCATAATTGAAGAATGCATCAAACACAAGGGTAAGATCATCCTCTTGGATGCAACTGGGGAATATGGAGAGTTTAGTGGTGATGAAGTAATGCATTGCTATTTGGGAATGCCTGTGTATAAGCCAGAGACTTCTATTGCCTGTTCTTTACCACCAACCAGCTTTCAGGAATCCGATTTTATGGCATTATTCCTGCCTTCCGGCAAAGTCCAGGGTCCAAAATTGAGGGAAGCAATCCGGAGTCTTCGCCTGGCAATGCTATGTCCTGAATTAGCGGAAGGGGGGCTAATTTTTAAGGCTAATAAATCCAAGATCGATATCAACCAAAGGCTATCTGAAGAAGCTATTGGCGAGAGAGTAGACAATCCAAACCAGGGGTTTGATGTGACTCTTCTTGCAAGGCAAATCGAGCAAGAATGTGTCTATCCAACCGAGTTTGGAAAAAATTCGCAGAAATGGGGAAATTATGACAGTAGTAGTTATTCATATTGTCTTTCGCTAATAATCCGAATAAATGCCGTGATTTCATCGGCTGCCTATGAATGCGTATTTGGAAGAAGTACTGATAAGGCAATCACGGATGCAATCTCCGAATTTCTTAGAGAAGACCAAAGACTCCTTTGTATTTGTTTGAGCGGGATTCAGCACGAATTCAATGCAAGAGAGATCATTGCAAATACGATCGGCCGTTATCTCTTATACCTTGCGCGAAAAGGTGACTTCAAAGCAAATCCTGCGGTGGTTGTCGTGGATGAAGCTCATCATTTTCTTGGTCGTCAGATCGGATCTGAAGATATGTTCTCGCGATTGGATGCCTTTGAGCTGATCGCCAAGGAAGGGCGAAAATTCGGTTTGTGTATTTGCCTGGCTACACAACGACCTCGTGATATTACGGAAGGCGTCCTAAGTCAAATGGGAACTTTGGTCGTCCACCGACTTACAAATGATAGAGATCAAGAAATAGTAGAGAGGGCATGTGGAGAAATTGATCTCTCAGCATCCTCATTTTTGCCGAATCTCCAGCCTGGTGAAGCAGCTATCATTGGTATTGATTTCCCCTTTCCGCTTGCAATCCGGATAAACAAGCCATCTTATCGGCCACGGTCCGACGGACCAAATTATCAGAAGCACTGGAAGGCAGAATGAGCATCTTTACTGAAGACACCCTCGTCCAGCAAACCACCGCCGATTATCTGGAGCTTCGGCTCGGCTGGAAGTCGTTCAGTGCAGATAACAAACAGGAAGTAAAGACATGAAAGCTACCGAAGCCAAGCTACTAGATTTTCTCAAGAAGTCACCGCAGTTTGTCATCCCGATATACCAGCGCACTTACAGCTGGACAGAGCGCGAGTGCCTCCAGCTCTGGGACGATATTCTGCGCACTGGCAGCAACGATGCCATTGCAGCGCACTTCATCGGCTCCATAGTCTATATCCAGAAAGGTCTCTACCAGATCTCCGGTATGTCGCCATTGCTAGTTATCGACGGTCAGCAACGCTTGACAACCTTGATGCTGATCATCGAGGCGTTGGCTCGAAATCTTGGTGAAACCGAGCCTGTGGACGGCTTCTCTGCTAAGAAGCTGCGTAACTATTACCTCCTTAATCCTCTAGAAGATGGGGAGCGTGCTTTCAAATTGCTGCTTGGGCAGACAGACAAGCAGAGTCTGCTCGCCCTTCTGCAGCAGAAACCTCTGCCGACAGAACCTTCTTTGCGCATCCAAGACAACTTTGCTTTCTTCGAGGAACACGTGCGTGCATTGGGCTTAGACCTTGCACCCCTGTGTAATGGACTTACCAAGCTTGTCGTTGTGGACATTGCACTTAGCCGTGATAAGGACAACCCGCAGCTCATCTTCGAGAGCATGAACTCCACCGGTCGCGAACTGAGCCAGGCAGACCTCATTCGCAACTTCATCCTGATGGGTCTGGAGCCTGCTGACCAGACCCGGCTCTACCTGGACCACTGGAGGCCAATGGAAGTCGCCTTCGGACAGGAGGCCTATGGCATCCAATTTGATAGCTTCATGCGTCACTATTTGACATTCAAGACTGGCGAGATCCCTAAAGTTAAGGCCGTTTATGAGGCCTTCAAGGACCACGCTCGCGACCCAAAAGTGCAGTCCGCTGGCGTGGATTCACTGGTCAACGATATCCATACCTTCGCGGACTACTTTTGTGCTATGGCGCTCGGCAAAGAAAAGGACAAGCATCTAGCTATTGCCTTCCAAGATTTGCGTGAGCTTAAGGTGGATGTCGCTTATCCCTTCCTGCTAGAACTCTACCAAGACTATGCCAATGGCATTTTGCCCAAGTCAGATTTCATTCAGGCGGTGCGTCTTGTTGAGGCATATGTCTTCCGCCGCGTTGTGTGTGCCATCCCCACCAACTCTCTCAACAAGACGTTTGCCACCTTTGGTCGAGCATTGAAGAAGGACCATTACCTAGAGAGCATCCAGGCGCATCTATTGAACTTACCGTCCTATCGACGCCTCCCAGGTGATGAGGAGTTCAAGCGCGAACTAATGGTGCGGGATCTCTATAACTTCCGCAGCCGATCTTACTGGCTGCGACGCCTGGAGAACCACGGACGAAATGAGCGCGTGCCAGTCGATGAATATACTATTGAGCACATCATGCCGCAGAATGAGAATCTCCCTGTCAAATGGCGAGAGTCCCTCGGTCCGGATTGTCAGCGGGTCTGGGAAACATGGCTGCACACTTTAGGCAACCTTACACTGACCGGATATAACTCCCGGTATAGCGACCACCCTTTTATTGAGAAGCGCGACATGGAGGGCGGTTTCAAAGAAAGCCCATTGCATCTTAATAAGGAGTTGGGTACGCTTGATGGCTGGAACGAGACAAAGATCAAACAGCGGGCGGAACGCTTAGCATTTCTGGCATGCGATGTATGGAGAGCACCAAATATATCTTCTGAGGTTTTGGCGAGCTATCGTCCGAGTGTCCCGAAGCCAGAAGTCTATACTATCGATGACCACATCCATCTCGCTGAGAACAGCCCTGTCCGGCCACTCTTCGATGCGTTCCGCAAGGAAGTGCTCGCGCTTGATCCATGCGTGACTGAGGAGTTTCTCAAATTGTATGTGGCCTACAAGGCCGAGACGAACTTTGTGGATGTAGTGCCTCAGGCAAAACGGCTTCGACTTTCATTGAACCTTCAATTTCATGAATTAAGCGATCCGAAAGGGCTAGCTAAAGATGTAACAAACATCGGACGGTGGGGAAATGGTGATGTGGAAGTCGGCCTCGTTAAGCTAGAGGAGTTGCCATACGTAATGGGCTTAGTACGCCAAGCCTTTGAGAAGCAGATAGGAAATGGATTCGAGCAATAATGAGCACCTACACCGAAGACACCCTCGTCCAGCAGACCACCGCCGATTACCTGGAGCAGCAGCTCGGCTGGGAATCGGTCTATGCTTATAACAGCGAGGATTTCGGGCCAAAAAGCCTTCTGGGCCGGGCTTCCGATCGGGAGGTGGTGCTGACCCGAATCCTGCGCCAGAAGCTGGCAGAGCTGAACCCCGGCCTGCCCGGCGCAGCATATGACGACGCTGTGCGCCAGATCACCGCCACCATCGCCTCCCAGACTCTCGCATCCACTAACCGGGAGAAGTACGGCCAGATAAGAGAGGGCGTGCAGGTAGCATTCCGCAACGATGAAGGCGAGCTGGTGAAAGAGCGGATGCAGCTCTTCGATTTCAACGAGCCGGGCAACAACCATTTTTTAGCTGTACGAGAGCTATGGATACGTGGCGACCTCTACCGTCGCCGGGCGGATATCGTCGGCTTCGTAAACGGCCTGCCGCTCTTGTTCATCGAGTGCAAGAACATCCACAAGAACCTCAAAGCCGCCTTCGAGAAAAACTTCTCCGACTACCTGGACACCATCCCTCACATCTTCCATCATAACGCCATTGTGATGTTCGGCAACGGCCAGCAGGCAAAGATCGGCACCATCACCAGCAAATGGGAGCACTTCCACGAGTGGAAACGCCTGGCTGAAGAGGAGCCGGGAGCTGTGGACATGGAAACTTTGCTCAAAGGCATCTGCGACAAAGGCAACTTCCTGGATCTACTGGAAAACTTCATACTCTTTGACGAGTCCAGGGGCGAACCTAAGAAGATCCTGGCCAAAAATCACCAGTTCCTCGGAGTCAACCGGGCCATTGAAGCGGTCTGTAAGCGCAAAGAGCTGCATGGAAAGCTGGGGGTCTTCTGGCACACCCAGGGCGCAGGAAAGAGCTATTCCATGGTGATGTTCACCCGCAAGGTCCATCGCAAACTCGGCGGCAACTTCACCTTTCTGGTGCTCACCGATCGAGACGACCTGGATACTCAGATCTACAAGACCTTCGCCGGCTGCGGCGTGGTTGACAACGATCAGGTTCAATGCCGCGCTTCCAGCGGCAGCCACCTGAGCCGACTGCTGGCCGAGCACAAGGCCTTCATCTTCTCACTGATACAGAAATTTAATCAAAAAATTGACCCCGGCGAGGGATATACCCAAAGAGACGACATCATCGTAATCACCGATGAGGCGCACCGAACTCAGTATGGCACCCTGGCCGAAAATATGCGCAACGCTCTGCCCCATGCCAGCTTCATCGGTTTCACAGGCACCCCGCTCTTCAAAGAAGATCAGATCACCCGAAAGGTATTCGGCGATTATGTTTCTACCTATGACTTCCAGCGGGCAGTGGAGGACAAGGCCACCGTTCCACTATACTACGATGCCCGCGGCGAGAAGCTGGGCGTGGCCATCGGCGACCTCAACGAGCGCGTCGCAGAAAAACTAGAGGAGTTTGAGATAGACGATATCAACGTCGAGCAGCGTCTGGAAAAGGAGCTCAAGCGTGAATATCATATTATCACCGCGGAGAAGCGGCTGGATCAGGTAGCTCGGGACTTCGTGCAGCACTATTCCACTGCCTGGGAAAATGGGAAGTCGATGATGGTCTGCATCGACAAGATAACCTGTGTGCGGATGTATAACCTGATCAACAGTCACTGGGAAGAACGGATAGCTGAGCTGGAGGCAGGACTCTCTTCTACCTCAGATGATCAGGAGGAGATCTATCTTAAGCGTCAGATAGAATGGATGCGCGAGACTCGGGCGGCTGTAGTGGTTAGCGAAGAGCAGGGTGAGGTCGATAAGTTCCGCAAGAGCGGCCTGGACATAACTCCCCATCGCAGACTCATCAAGGAAGGCATCGACCTGTCTGAGTCAATGCGCAGCAAGCCCCAGTTCCATAACATGCAGCGGATTAGTCTTGACGACGCCTTCAAAACCGATGAACATCCGTTTCGCATCGCCATAGTCTGCGCCATGTGGCTGACAGGATTTGATGTGCCGAGCCTCTCTACTCTCTACCTGGACAAGCCTCTGAAGGCCCATACTTTGATGCAGGCCATAGCTCGCGCCAACCGCGTGAACGAGGGCAAGAACAACGGCTTGATCGTCGACTACTGCGGCATCCTAAAGCACTTGCGTCGAGCGCTGGCAACCTTTGCAGGTCCCCGCCCAGATGATGGTGAACCGGGCGGTGAGATCGATCCGGCCAGGCCAGAGGAGGAGCTACTGTCCGATCTGGCCGAGGCGATCAGCTTTGTGCGGGCCTTCCTCGATGAGCGGAATGCTCCTCTGGATGACATAATCCATAAGACAGGCTTTGAGCGCAATGCCGCTATTGCGGCCTGCAAAGAGGCGGCCAACGAAAATGATGAGACGCGCAAGCGCTTTGAAATCATGTGCCGGGAGGTCTTCAAAAAATTCAGAGCTTGCATCACCCTTCAGGACATAAACGCCTATCGTGATGATCGGGATGCGGTCAACATCGTTTACAAGAGCCTCCAGCAGGATCGAGAAAAGGCTGACATCACAGACATCATGAGGCAACTCCAACATCTAGTGGATGAAGCAATCGATGTCCAATCTGACACAGCGACAAAGCCTGGGGAGCCGTACGATATCAGTAAAATCGACTTTGTCCGGCTCAAACAAGAGTTCGAGAGATACAAGAATAAGAACACAGTGGTTCAGAACTTGCGTCAAGCAGTGGAGATCCGATTGCAGAGACTGCTACAACAGAATCCCTTGCGCACAGACTTCCAGCAACACTACGAGAAGATCGTTGCCGAGTATAACCGCGAGAAGGACCGGGCAACAATTGAACAGACCTTCGAGGCATTGCTCAAGCTCGTCCAAGGACTCGACGAAGAAGAAAGCCGAGCAGTACGAGAGGGGCTCGATGAAGAATCTTTGGCCATCTTCGACCTGCTGAAAAAGCCAGATCTTAAGGGCGTTGATATCAAGCGCATCAAAAAAGTTGCAGCTGAATTGTTGAAAACGCTTAAGGAGGAAAAGCTCCGAGTTGACCAATGGCGCGATAAGGAAGCGACCCGTGATGCTGTGCGAGTGACTATTCATAACTTTTTATGGAATGAAGATATAGGCCTTCCCGTTGGCCTGTATTCAGAAGCTGATGTGGCACAAAGGGCTGAAGATGTATTCAGACACATCTTTTGGGCTTATCCCACATTGCCATCTCCTTACTATAGTGCATCGGTGGCATAGGGAAAAGATGCTGACTATGATATTGTGATTGATGGCAGGCTGCAGAGACAAATCCTTCCAATCGTCTTCATGTTGACGATCTGCCAGGATTTTCTTCTACTCAATCCAGCCCAAAAAAAAGGAAGACTTGAGAAAAGGATAGAATTCTAGATCCTTCCTCAATTCTACTTTATATCACTGTGGTACTCCTGCAGCGATTTCGCTGCTGAATGGCCTGCTCTTGAGGCACTAATCCCCTTTGCCGCCGCCGAAGCAGCAGCAATGGTGGTAATATAGGGCACCTTGTATTTGATTGCTGCCTTTCGGATATAAGAATCATCATACTGGCTGGCCTTGCCGATGGGGGTGTTTATCACCAGCTGAATCTCCTTGTTTTTGATGGCATCATCGATATTGGGCCGGCCCTCATAGATCTTCTTGATCATCTCCGACGGGATGCCATTCTCTTTCAGGACCGCTCTGGTCCCGCTGGTGGCCATAATTCTAAAGCCGAGCTTCTGAAACTCCCGCGCAACCTCCACCAGCTCCATAGATCTGTCCTTGGCGGCCACGGTGATCATGACCGTCCCCTCCTGGGGAAGCGAGGGCTTGGCAGCCTCCTCCGCTTTATAGAAGGCCATGCCGAATGAGTCGGCAAGCCCCAGGACCTCTCCAGTGGATCTCATCTCCGGGCCCAAGAGGGGGTCGACCTCAGGGAACATATTGAAGGGGAAGACAGACTCTTTGACACCATAATGAGGGATATTTCTCTTCTTCAGCCCCAGCTCGTCCATTCTTTTGTTCATCATCATCTGGGTGGCTATCCTGGCCATCGATACATTGCACACTTTGGATACCAGCGGCACCGTCCGGGAAGCACGGGGATTGGCCTCCAGCACATAGACCACATCGTGGCTGATGGCATACTGCATATTCATCAAGCCCACCACATGCAGCTTCTGAGCTATCTTGCGGGTGTACTCCTCAATGGTCTGCAGATGCTCGCCGGAGATGCTCACTGGCGGAATTACGCAAGCCGAATCGCCGGAATGAATGCCCGCCTGCTCGATATGCTCCATCACTGCGGGCACAAAGGCCTCTTTGCCGTCGGAGAGGGCATCTGCCTCCGTCTCCAGAGCATTCTCGAGGAATCGGTCGATGAGAATGGGCCTCTCTGGGGTGACGTCCACTGCCGCGGCAACGTACCGCTCCAGCATCTCCTCGTCGTATATCACCTCCATCCCCCGTCCCCCCAGGACGTATGAAGGCCGCACCATGAGGGGATAGCCGATCCTCTTGGCAACCTCCAGCGCCTGGTCGAGGTTGCTTGCCATTCCCGATTCCGGCATGGGTATGTCCAGCTCCTCCATCATCATCCTGAATCGATCTCTGTCCTCGGCCAGGTCTATGGCATCCACAGATGTCCCCAGGATCTTCACCCCTGCATCCTCCAGCTCCCGGGAGATATTGAGAGGCGTCTGGCCGCCGAACTGGACGATGACCCCCTCAGGCTTCTCCTTCTCATAGATGCTGAGCACATCCTCGACCGTCAAGGGCTCGAAGTACAGCTTATCCGAAGTGTCATAATCGGTGGAGACCGTCTCTGGATTGCAGTTGACCATGATGGTCTCAATGCCCATATCCCTCAGGGCAAAAGCGGCATGAACGCAGCAGTAGTCGAACTCAATGCCCTGGCCGATGCGGTTGGGCCCTCCACCCAAGACCATGACCTTGCGCCTGCTGCTGCTCGGGGTCCTATCGGGAGCATTGTATGTAGAGTAATAGTAGAAGGCATTCTCCACCCCGCTTACAGGTACCGGCTCCCAGCCCTGAACAATTCCCAGGGACTTGCGCCGCGCCCGGATCTCAGCCTCTGGGACGGCCAGAAGCTTCGAGAGGTATCGGTCTGCAAAGCCATCTTTTTTGGCCTGACTGAGAAGCTCATCTGGGAGATCGACCAGTGGTTTACCCTTGTAGGCCAATATCTCTTCTTCCAGCTGGACCAATTCCTTCATCTGCTGGAGGAACCAGGGCTTGATATGGGTCAACTGATAGAGCTTTTGGATGTCGGCACCCTTTCGGATCGCTTCATAGAGAATGAACTGCCGCTCGCTTGAAGTCTCCTTAAGAAGCATCATAAGCTCTTCCGGAGATCTGCTGTTGTAATCCCTGGCAAAGCCCAGGCCGTACCTGCTGTTCTCCAAAGAGCGTATGGCCTTCTGGAAGGCTTCCTTGTAGCTCTTGCCGATGCTCATCGCCTCGCCCACTGCCTTCATCTGGGTGCCGAGTACGTCCTTTGAGCCCCGGAACTTCTCGAAGGCCCAGCGGGGGAACTTGACCACAACATAATCTCCCGAGGGCGTGTATTTTTCCAGTGTCCCCTCTTTCCAGTAGGGTATCTCATCCATGGTCAGACCAGAGGCAAGCTTTGCCGAGATCAAGGCGATGGGAAAGCCGGTGGCCTTGGAGGCGAGGGCGGATGAGCGGGATGTCCTTGGATTGATCTCTATAACCACCACCCTTCCGGTTTTCGGATCGTGGGCGAACTGGATATTGGTCCCGCCGATGACCTTGATGGCCTCAACGATCCGGTAGGAGTAGTCCTGCAGCTTATCCTGAAGCTCCTGGGATATGGTTAGCATGGGGGCGGTACAGAAGGAATCGCCGGTATGAACTCCCATGGCGTCCACGTTCTCTATGAAGCAGACGGTGATCATATGATTCTTGGAATCCCTGACCACCTCCAGCTCCAGCTCCTCCCATCCTGCGACCGACTCCTCGATGAGCACCTGGCCGATCAGGCTGGCGGCAATTCCCCGGCTGACCACGGTCCTCAGCTCTTCGGCGTTATAGACCAGACCGCCTCCTGTTCCCCCCATGGTGTAGGCCGGCCGGACGACCACCGGGTAGCCGAGATCCAGGGCTACCTTTTCTGCGTCCTCCACCGTATAGATCGCGGTGCTCTTGGGTACCTCGATCCCCAGGGAGTTCATAGTCTCCTTGAAGATGATCCTGTCTTCCCCCCGCTCAATGGCATCCAGCTTCACCCCTATGACCATAACATTGAACTTGTCCAGGATGCCTGCGCGGGCGAGCTCAAGGCTCAGGTTGAGGCCGTTCTGCCCGCCCAGGTTCGGTAGCAGGGCATCAGGCCGCTCCTTTTCGATGATCTGGGCCAGCCTCTCGACATTGAGTGGCTCGATATAGGTGGCATCTGCCATGCCCGGATCGGTCATAATGGTGGCCGGATTGGAGTTGACAAGGACTATTTTGTATCCCAGGGCCTTGAGCGCTTTGCAGGCCTGGGTGCCAGAGTAATCGAATTCGCAGGCCTGCCCGATTACGATAGGGCCAGACCCGATGATCATGATCTTGTTTATATCTTCACGCTTCGGCATCTTTCCCGACCTCTTACTTGAACGATAATAGAGCAAACGAATTCCTATTTTATCCCTTCCATCCTTCGATGCGCCTGATCCGGTTGAAAAAGATTATTGGTTTAAAAATTTTCACATCATGTTCTGTACTTTCCAAGTTTCTCCTTTGTTTATAATTTTTAATTTATCTTATTATTCATATCTTCATTCCAAGGCTCTTGAGTATATATAGCAATCCCCCATCAGGTACAGGCAAATTAAAATATGTCA
>Ga0228536_1000337_pt1 | contig 99532 bp, 83 predicted proteins | sample SJ1Smetagenome_FD_168611 | JGI IMG/M metagenome (GOLD analysis project Ga0228536, IMG submission 168611) | Enriched culture of PCE-dechlorinating microbial communities from Ithaca, New York, USA - SJ1.S | ecosystem: Engineered > Modeled > Simulated communities (microbial... > Unclassified...
GTTGTTTTTCGCTCATGTTTGCTCCTGGGTTTTTCAGGAGCATAACGGATTTCGGGCTTTTTTGTTAAAGTGCAGTTTTTTTCGGTTTAAAGCAACTTGCTTTCCAGTTGCACAAAACTTACGTTAATCTGAACTGAAATCCGTAAAACGAAATTGGGATGGGATTAAGACAGGTGAAATCGAAAAATCCGCAGTAAATCATGATTGCCTGGCTACCGGGGCACTCATCGCAGAATCAGATCGTCCGAGAAAATGGACGATCTTTTTTGTTTTGTGATCCAAGTTTGGGGTGAGGGCTGTGAGGATTGTGTGGTGAAAAATGTGCTTTGCAGCCCGAAACCCAACGACCCTGGGTAAAACATGGGGGATGTTGGGTTTCGAGCGAATTGGAAGGGTTTGAAAAACATGGAATTTTCTGTTCTAAACCCGACCCACGAATTTCTTCTAATCAAATGAATTGAGCGCCTTCATGTAATTGGCGCGCTCGAAGGCGGAAGGCGAAGCCACGTTTTGCTGGCTGAGGCTGCCGCGCATCTGATCGATGGACTTGTATTTGCGTGTGTCCATGAAAATGGTCAGCTCTTCGAGCATGCCCAGCGCGCGCCCGGGCCCTTCGGCGATGAACTCTGAAGCCACCTGCACCACCTGCGCGCCGGCCAGCAGGGCTTTGGCCATGTCGGTGCCGGTGTGCACGCCGCTGGTGACGGCGAACTCGGTTTGGATGCGCTGGTAGAGAATGGCCACCCAGCGCAGCGGCAGGCGCAGATCTGCCGAATCGCTCAATTGCAGGCTGGGTTCCACTTCCATTTTGGTCAGGTTCAAATCGGGCTGGTAGAAGCGGTTGAACAGAACCAGGGCGTTCACCCCGGCATCCACCAATCGCGCCGCCAGGTTGGGGAAGCTGGTGAAGTAGGGACCCAGTTTGACCGCCAGCGGAATGCGCACCTGTTTGCGCACGTCGCGCACCAGGTCAAAGTGAGCCTGCTCCAGTTCCTGCGCGCTGACGGCGGGGTCGGTGGGGATGTAATAGATGTTCAATTCCAACCCGTCGGCGCCGGCTTCTTCCATCATCTTGGCATATTTCACCCATCCGCCGGTGGAAATGCCGTTCAGGCTGGCGATAATGGGAATGTGTACGGCTTTTTTATATTCCCGAATGCGTTCCAGGTAAGCATCGGGGCCCACGTTATATTTGGGCAGGTCGGGGAAGTAGGTGAGCGCTTCGGCATAAGATTCGGTGCCCTGGTTCAGGAAAAAGTCCAGCTCCCGGCTTTCATGAATGATTTGTTCTTCAAACAGCGAATACATAACCAGCGCGCCCACACCTGAGTCTTCCAGGCGGCGCACATTATCCAGTGTTTTGGAAAACGGTGAGGCAGCGGCGATGAGGGGGTTGCGAATTTCCAACCCCATGTAAGTTGTACTGAGGTCAACCATGTCGTTACCCATCCTTTCTGTAAGTATTCTAATGATAACCAAAAACCCCGGCAGGTTCAACCTGCCGGGGCTGTTTTTTGGAAGCAATTTCCGAATATTTTACTCTTTTTTGTCGCCGTTACCGCCGCTGAAGTCCATTTCAGCCATCTGGCGATAAATATCCCAGCGTTCTTTGGCTTCTTTGTTAGCCTGTTTCATCAGCATTTCAGCACGGGCTTCGTCGCTTTGAACCAGCATGCGGAAGCGGGTTTCGTTGTAGGCATATTCGTTGACCGGGATGGAAGGCTCTTTGCTGTCGAGCTGCAGTGGGTTCTTGCCTTCAGTAACCAGCATGGGGTTGTAGCGGAAGAGGGTCCAGGCGCCAGACTGAACGGCCAGTTTTTGCTGGTCGAGACCGCGTTTCATGTCGATGCCGTGGTTGATGCAGTGTGAGTAGGCAATGATCAGAGACGGGCCGTCGTAGGCGTCAGCTTCGATGAAGGCGCGCAGGGTTTGCTGGTCGTTGTAGCCCATGGCCACACGGGCGGTATAAATATAACCGTAGGTCATGGCTATGCGGCCCAGGTCCTTTTTGGCCAGCGGTTTGCCGTTGGCGGCAAATTTCGCCACAGCACCAACCGGGGTGGCTTTGGAGGACTGACCGCCGGTGTTGGAATATACCTCGGTGTCGAGTACCAGGATGTTGACATTGCGGTTGGTAGCCAGCACGTGATCGAGACCACCGTAGCCAATGTCATAAGCCCAACCGTCGCCGCCCAAAATCCACACGCTCTTTTTCACCAGGGAATCAGCCACGCTGAGCAGGTGGACGGCGCGTGAGTCTTTGGAACCAGCCAATTTTGATTTGAGGGCGGCCACGCGGTCGCGCTGGGCTTTTATGCCCGCTTCGCTGGTCTGATCGGCACTGAGCAGTTCGCTCACCAGGGTTTCACCAATTTCGCCGGCCATGGCTTGCAGCAGTTCTTTGGCGAAGGCATTTTGCTTGTCAATGGTCAGGCGCATGCCCAGGCCAAATTCGGCGTTGTCTTCGAACAACGAGTTCGACCATGCGGGTCCGCGTCCGTCGGCGTTGACGGCATAGGGGGTGGTGGGCAGGTTGCCGCCGTAGATGGATGTGCAGCCGGTGGCATTGGCGATCACGGTGCGGTCGCCGAACAACTGCGAAAGCAGTTTAACATAAGGGGTTTCGCCGCAGCCGGCGCAGGCGCCCGAGAACTCGAACAGCGGCTGCAAGAGCTGAGATGTCTTGACATTGGTGGCGGCGAAGGTGGTGCGGTCGGGGTTGGGCAGCGAGAGGAAGAAGTTCCAATTTTCGCGTTCGGTTTCGCGCAGCGGAACCTGCTCGGCCATGTTGATGGCTTTGCGCGCCGGGTTGGTTTTATCTTTGGCGGGGCAGGCTTGCACACACAGGCTGCAGCCGGTGCAGTCTTCGGGGGCTACTTGCACGGTGAACTTCATGCCGGCGAATTCTTTGGCTTTGTAGTCAGCCGATTTGAAGGTGGCGGGCGCCTTGTCGAGGAAGGCGGGATCGTAAACCTTCTGGCGAATGACGGCGTGGGGACACACAAACGAGCATTTGCCGCACTGGATACACAGATCGGGTTCCCAAACGGGAATCTCGAGGGCAATGTTGCGCTTTTCCCACTGGGTGGTGGCGGTGGGGAAGGTGCCGTCAACCGGCATGGCGCTCACCGGCAGACTGTCGCCTTCAAAGGCGATGATTTTACCCAGGGTTTTCTTGACAAATTCGGGGGCTTCGGCAGGCACCGGATCGAGGCGGCCGAAGGTGCTGGTCACTTTGTCGGGCACTTTCACTTCGAACAGGTGCGCCAGGCTGTGATCAACTGCTTCAAAGTTGGCTTTGACCACTGCTTCGCCGCGTTTGCCGTAGGTTTTTTTGATGGATTTTTTGATCTGCTCAATGGCTTCATCGCGGGGCAGCACGCCGCTGATGGCGAAGAAACAGGTTTGCATAATGGTGTTGATGCGGCCGCCCATGCCGGTGGCTTTGGCAACTTCATTGGCGTCAATCACATAGAACTTGAGTTTCTTTTCAATGATGTCGCGTTGAACCTCACGCGGCAGATGATCCCACACCTCATCTTTGCCGTAGATGCTGTTGAGCAGGAACACAGCACCGGGAGCGGCGTACCGGGTCATATCCACTTTCTCGAGGAAGGTGAACAGGTGGCAGGCCACAAAGTTGGCCTCGTTTTCGGCAATCAGGTAAGGCGCACGGATGGGTTTGGGGCCAAAGCGCAGGTGAGAAATGGTAACCGTGCCCGATTTCTTCGAGTCGTAGTGGAAATAACCCTGGGCATGGTTGTCGGTTTCTTCACCGATGATTTTAATTGAGTTCTTGTTGGCGCCCACGGTGCCGTCAGAACCCAGGCCAAAGAACACACAGCGCACGGTTTTCTCGGAGGCGATAGAGAAATCAGCCGGGTAAGCAATGCTGGTGTGGGTTACATCGTCGTCAATACCGATGGTGAAATGATTCTTGGGGGCGTCTTTCTTCATATCCTCGAACAAACCCTTAACCATGGCGGGGGTAAATTCTTTGGAGGATAAGCCGTAACGTCCGCCAACCACCTTGGGGGCGGCTTTGAATGGCGCCCAACCGGCGTTCATGCCTTCGTTGATGGCGGTCACCACGTCGAGGTAGAGCGGCTCGCCCAACGCGCCGGCTTCTTTGGTGCGATCGAGCACGGAGATGACTTTGACAGTGGACGGCAGTGCTTTGACAAAGTGTTCCACCGAGAAGGGGCGGAAGAGGTGCACGGTGACTACGCCCAGTTTTTCACCTCTTTCGTTGAGGTACAGGGCGGTTTCTTCAGCGGTCTCGGCGCCTGAGCCCATCACCACAATCACGCGGTCGGCGTCGGGTGCACCCACGTAGTCGAACAGGTGATAAGAGCGGCCGGTTAACTGGGCAAATTTATCCATGGCGCCTTGCACAATGGCCGGGCATTTCTCGTAGAAGGGGTTAATGGCTTCGCGAGCCTGGAAGTAAACATCAGGGTTCTGAGCGGTGCCGCGCAGAGAGGGGCGGTCGGGTGACAACCCGCGTTGGCGGTGAGCCAGCACCCATTCGTCTTTAATCATGGCTTTCATGTCGTCAATTGAAACCAGTTTAATCTTGTTGACTTCATGAGAGGTGCGGAAACCATCAAAAAAGTGAATGAAGGGGATGCGTGATTCAAGGCTGGCGGCGGTGGAAATGAGCGCCATGTCGTGGGCTTCTTGCACTGAGCGGGAGGCCAGTTGACCAAAACCAGAACCTCGGGCGGCGGTCACATCGGCGTGATCGCCAAAGATGGACAGCGCATGGGCAGCCAGCGAGCGGGCAGATACATGGAACACACCCGCCGTGAGTTCACCCGCGATCTTGTACATATTGGGGATCATCAACAGCAAACCCTGCGATGCGGTGAAAGTGGTGGTGAGTGCGCCGGTGGTTAATGCGCCGTGCACTGCACCCGATGCGCCGCCTTCGGATTGCATTTCTATTACATCCGGCACGGTACCCCAGATGTTGGGGATGCGCTGGGCAGCCCAGGCATCAGCAAACTCTCCCATTGGAGAAGACGGGGTGATCGGGAAAATCGCAATCACCTCGTTTACGCGGTAAGCCGTATAGGCTACGGCTTCGTTGGCGTCAATTGTGATCATTTCATGGGACATGAATTTCGCTCCAAAAAGTAATTTATTGATTGCTTTTTTATGGATATCCCGCGGGTGAAATCCAGCGGGAATATGCTGCGTGTATGGACAAGCTATCTACCTAAGTTTATCGGTGAATGTGGATTTTAATTAGTTAGTTTAGTCATCAAAAATCTTGTTTCCTGTCATATATTTTGTCCTTACTCCCCCTGGGGTTAAGAATCAACCCTGAAGGGGACTTATAACCATTTTTGGAGGTGCGGGTGAGCCAAAAACAAAGTTGCCAGTGTTTTCGAATCATGAATCTGACCGGAAAAAGCCATGCGATAGGCTTCAGCCGCAGGGATGGCGCGCAGATTGAGGAATTCGTCTTCATCGGCGCGCAGGGGGTTGAGGTTGAGCCCGGTGGCCAGAAAAGCAAACATGCTCTCATTACAATAACCGGGGGCAAGGTAGAATTGCCCCAGTTCTTGAATGTGGCTGGCTGAATAGCCGGTTTCCTCGCGGATTTCGCGAGCAGCGCACACGGCCGGTTCCTCGCCGGTTTCAACCACACCGGCGGGCAGTTCCAACAGGTTGGCGCCAACGCCAACGCGGTATTGTTCCACAAAGTAGATGTTGCCCTGGCTGTCGAGAGGAATAATTGAGACGGAAGGATTGTGGCGAATCAGGTCATAGGTGTGCACTTTGCCGTTGGGTAGGCGCATGTCCACGGCTTCAACTTGAAAAACCCGTCCATTGTAAATTGTGTTGTGATTCAACTCTAAAAAGTCCATGATGAAAACCAGATTTTGGGTTTGCCTGCACGCCAAACAAAATCCTTACCGGCGGCGTATGCAACGCTGCCGGTAAGCGGGTTGGCTTGGCTTTCTCTCAATTGCAACCAACGACATGGTTAGGGGATGATGAGTTCCTGGCCGGTTTTTACCGTGTAGGGTTTTTCTAGACCGTTGGCGGCAATGATTGCGTTCGGGTCCACATCACCGTAATAACAGGCTATGGAGTAGATGGTTTCGTTGGATTGAACAGTGTGCATACCGCCGTGGGCATGCAAGGCGCGTGCGCCGTGCGCGCTGGTTGACCATTGGCTGTTTTGTGGAATTTTCAAGACCGCGCCCGGGTTGACCACCGAGTTCACACTCAGGCCGTTCAGGTTCAGCAGATCAACCACATTCACGTTGAAGCGGCGGGCGATGCAGTATGGAAATTCGCCTTTCTGAAGCGTGTAAGATGAAGGCACACCCGGTGTGGCGGTGGGGAATTTGGTTGGTTCGGGTGTGGCGGTGGCTTCATCGGCGGGTTCGGCGCCGCCCTCTGCGGCGGCAGTTTCCATGGCATACTGGGTGCTCATGATAACATCATCCAGTGGATTGACCTGTGTCACAACCGGGAAAGGCATTTCGCCAGTGCTGGTGGGTTTGGCGACCGGAGCTTGCGAAGCGGAGCGCTGGCAGGCGCCCAGCAGCAGGCTCAATAAAGTAAAAGCAGTTAACAAAAGGATCCAGTTCTTTTTCATTGGCAAGCTCGCTTTTTCTTAAAAAATATCCACGGTGCAACATGCGCCACTAGAAAATCTGTGCTTATTATTGTTAAGATAGTAGCATAACCCTGTTTTAACGTCAAGCGATGACTAAAATCACATCCGATTATTATCGTTGATTATTAATCATAATTATAGGCCATAGACCAAATAAATTAGCAGGAAATTTTCAAATAAATCTAAAAAAGATCTAAAAAAATTGATTTCCAAAATATATTAATAAAACATATTGACAAAACTATTTTATAAATATATAATATTAATGTTCGTTAACCAATTCTTAACCAACAGATTAAGGAGGATTGAGCAGTGAAAAAGGTTTTTGTGTTTACGTTGTTTTTGTTAGCCATTCTTCTGGTAGCCTGTGCGCCAGCAGCACCGGCTGCACCAGCAGCCCCTGCTGCTGAAGAAGAAGCCGCCGCCCCCGCTCCCGTCGAGGCAGAAGCGCCGGCGGCTGAAGAAGCTGCGCCGGTTGCGGAAAAAGAAGTGGTCACCGACACTGACACTTACGAAAAAGCAGTAATGTATTCGGAAATTGAAAAAACCTTCGGTCCCATCCCCAAGCCTGCTGCCGGCACCACCCTTGGTTTTGTGGCAAAGGCCTACGAAAATGAATTCTGGCGCCAGGTGAAAGAAGGCGTGGAAGCTCAGGTGAAAGAACTGCAGGATGGCGGTTTGGATATCACCGGTGATGTTCGCGCTGCCCAGGGCGAAGCAGATGAGCAGGGTCAGGCTGCGATCATGAATGACATGGTCAACAAGAAATACACCGCAATCATTGCATCACCCATTTCTGATGGTAACCTGGTTCCGCCCACTGAAAAAGCCCACATGGCTGGCATCCCGGTCATCAATGCAATTGGCGGTTTCTCCTCGGTCATGGATGTTTATGTTGGACCGAAACACTATCAGAGCGGCGAACTGGCTGCCGAGTGGATTGCCAACAAACTCGGTGCCGATGGTGGCGAGGTTGCTGTGATCATGGGCATGCCGAAAGAATCTGCTGCCCGCGGCCGCACGCAGGGTTTTGGCGACTGGTTAGAAGCGAACTCCCCCAATGTAAAACTGGTTGACACCCAGAATGCTGACTGGGACCGCACCAAAGCCAAAGATGTAATGGACACACTGCTGAAGAAACACCCAAATTTGAAAGCCGTTTATTGCAACAATGACACCATGGCCATGGGTGCATTGGAAGCCGTCAAAGCTGCCAACAAACTCGATTCGGTGCTGGTGGTTGGAAATGACGGAACCACTGAGGCTTTAAAATCAGTCAAAGATGGCGAACTGGCTGCCACCGTCAACATCTATCCCTACTTTGGCGGTAAAATCTCGGTAGATATTGCTCTACGTAAACTTGCCGGCCAGGAAGTGCCGCTGGTGATTTACTCCAGCCAGGCGATCATCGATCCTTCCAATGTAGATCTCCCTGCAGAAGAAGTCATTGGTTGGACTGGTTTGAAATTTGCTGAATAAACCAGGAGCGAACCCGTTGTTACGGGTAAGTTAAAATCATCTCCTCTTAGAGTTGCATTTCCCCGTGTTTCACGGGGAAATGCACAAGAACCAATTTTCGATATCCTTTTGCAGGTGCATGGAGGTTTAGAATGGTTGACTTCTCATCGAACTTCTCTATGCACCTGCTGAAGAATAGAACCAAAAAACCAGATCTCACAATAATTTAATTTACCCATAATGGAATTTATGGGAGAAAAATGAATACCAATTTCATTGAATTCAAGAATATATCTAAAATATTTCCCGGGCAGCAGGCGTTGAAAGGCGTTTCCTTTAGCATAAAAAAGGGTGAAATTCATGCCATACTGGGTGAAAATGGCGCCGGGAAATCGACATTGCTAAATATCTTACACGGCGTTTTTCCGCCCACCAGTGGTGAGATTTTTATTAATGGCGATTTGGTTTCATTTTCCAATCCTTACGATGCAATTAAATCCGGAGTTGTAAAAGTACATCAAGAAATTATTCTTGTGCCGGAAATGACTGTAATGGATAACATATTCCTGGGGTTTGAAGAGACCCGCCTGGGATTGTTGGACCGAAGAAACTTGCGTGTAAGAACAGAAGTGATGTTGAAATCTCTGGGCTGCACATTCTCACCAGATGAGCGAGTAAAAGATTTAAATGTTGGTGAAAAACAAATGGTGCAAATTGCCAAAGCCCTTGAATTGAAAGCCAACATTATTTCTTTTGATGAACCAACTTCTTCTCTGACCAATAAAGAAGTGGAGACCCTTTTTCGGGCGATCTCCCAACTTAAGCAAAAAGGGCTCACGATTCTGTTCATTACTCATAAACTGGATGAGATATATCGCATTTGCGACCGCGCAACCATCTTGAGGGACGGGGAGTTCATTACTACTTATGAAGTGGAGGATCTTCCCAAAGAAAAACTGATTAAGAGCATGGTAGGGCGAGATGTGGCCATGTTTGCCAAACGCCACAGGGATTGCTGTGTTGATTGGCAGACGGTTGTGCTAAAAGTTGACAAATTGAGTGGGGCGAGAGGTTTTCGAGATATCAGTTTTGATTTGCATAAGGGTGAAATCCTTGGATTTTACGGACTGGTGGGCGCCAAACGAACTGAAACGATGCGTGCGATATTTGGGGCTGATCCGCGCTTGAGCGGCAGCATTGAGGTGTTTGGTAAATCGGTTAACATCAATTCACCCACCGATGCAACGGATAATCGCATTGGCCTGGTGCCGGAAAACCGCAAAGAGCAGGGTTTTGTCAAGGAAATGAACAATTTGGACAATATATCCCTGGCATCATTAAAAAAATTCGACCGGGGATTACTTCAGGATAATAAACGCAAGTGGAAAAATGCCGAACTGCTTGGAAAAGTGGTCGGATTAACTCCCAATAATCCGGCGTTTAATACATCATCTCTTTCAGGCGGCAACCAGCAAAAAGTGATTATTGCGAAATGGCTGTCCACAGATGCTGATATTTTAATTTTCGATGAACCGACCAAAGGTATTGATGTGGGTTCCAAATCGGAGATCTATGCGCTGATGGAAGAACTGGTTCATCAGGGCAAATCTATCATCATGATATCAGGTGAACTGCCCGAGATTATTGGAATGAGTGACCGAGTAATTGTGATGCATGACGGAAAAATTGCCGCAATTCTTAATCGAGAGGAATTTGATGAAACTACCATCCTTGCCGGGGCAGTTGGAGGAAGAAATTAATGAACTCAATGAAGTTTTTCAAAGAATATAACCGTGAAATCGGGCTGGTTATTGCACTCATTTTTATCACCGTATTATTTGGATCCATCAATCCGCTCTATGTAAGTATAGGAAATATTACAGACATCATTGATCAAACCACCATCTATGGATTGATGGCCCTTGGGATGACTTTCATTATCATCGGCGGTGGAATTGACCTTTCTGTGGGATCGGTTCTGGCATTTGTGGGTGTGATTGTTGCCAATATGCTGACTGCCAAGATTCATCCGGTGATTTGTATCTTGGCTGGAATCGCCATTGGTTTTCTTGTTGGCTCAATCAACGGTTTTTTTGTAGCCAAGATGAAACTCCAACCGTTTGTGGCAACTCTGGGATCCATGAGCATGCTGCGCGGTTTTGCTTATGTTATTACGAAAGGATTTCCGATTATTAATCTTCCTTCCGAGTATCGGAAGATGGTGGACGGACTTGTATACGGAAATATTCGTGCCTCGGTTATTATATTTTTGCTTGTTGCGGTAATCTGCCATATTATCCTAAAGCAGACCCGATTCGGGAACTATGTTTATGCTATTGGCGGTAATGAAGAATCGGCAAGATTATCTGGAATTAATGTCGATCGCTATAAAATCCTGATTTTTGCCCTAGGGGTTTCCACTTCTGCTTTGGCAGCGATAGTGCAGGTAGCTAAATTGGGCACCGGTGAAGCCAGCGCTGGAGGCGGGTATGAATTGAATGCCATTGCACCTGTGGCTATTGGTGGCGCCAGCATGACAGGCGGCCGTGGCGGAATCATCGGTACTGTGCTGGGCGCGTTGCTCTTTTCCGGTTTGAAAATTGGATTAATTGTGATCGGTGTTGATCCTTTCTGGCAATATGTGGCAACCGGTGCGGTCATAGTGATCGCTGCATACGGCGAAAAAATTCAAGCACAGTTTTCAGAACTTCGTCGAAGATATGCCCAGTCACGATAGATGAATATAAGTTTTTTAATGAAATTTAATTCTACATGATAGATTGAGTGAAGCACCATGGCGACGAATACAAAAATTGTAAAAAAAGCAAACCGTTATATTGTTATGAATGCGATCCGCAAGAGTGCATCCATAACCATTGAAGGCATCATTCAAGAGACCGGTTTAAGCCGTCCTACGGTGCTAAACATCCTCAAAAAGTTTCTTGATGAAGAAATTGTTATTCCTTCTGGCTTCGCCCCATCAGACGGTGGAAGGCAGCCGATGTTATATGCCCTGAATCCCCACCGCTATTTTGCCATCGGGATTGATGTGGATGGCCCACCGATCAACCTTGTGGTGGCAGATCTTAATGGTGAGGTGGTTTATAGTAAAACTTGGAATATTAATTTCGGGGATGAAGGTGCATTCATTACTCAATCTATTATCGCCGAAATTGATACGGCTATTCAAGCCTTGCATATTGAGTATAAGAAAGTACTGGGTATTGCCCTGGGAATGCCGGCAACTGTGGATATGGAAGCTAATACCACCGTCCGTCTATCGCGTCTTTATAAGTGGAACAATTATCCGATTAGCGATAATATCAATCAACATACCGGAATCAAGGTGTATCTGCGGAACGACACACACCTCATAAGCATTGCAGAGCACCGCATGATCAGTAACGTTGATGATTCATTGTTTATTGTGCATCGCTCCGGTATTGGTATGTCTGCGATAATCAACAATCAACTTTATGAAGGAGCAATGGGGAATCCTGGATATATTGGGCACACCACATTATTTATTGAAGGAAGAGACTGCGATTGCGGGCAGAAAGGCTGCTTTGAAGTCTACTGTTCCAAGCGGGCAATCACCAAGGATTATGCAGAAGCTGCAGGGATGCAAAAGTCTTATCCTGAAATTCTCGAACTGGCAGCCAAAGGCGACTCAACGGCTATAGCTATTTTTGAAAAGGCAGGCGAATTGTTTGGTGTGGGAATCAGTAATTTTGTAAAAACATTTGAGATTTATACCGTCATTTTGGGTGACGTGATTTGCGATGAGGATCATATCTTCTTCAAGTCTATTGTCCAATCAGCCCGCAAGCACCTTGAAAATTACACTAATAAACCGCTCTTAATCTTGAAAGGTAAGCTCACCGGCGAGAATTTTGGCCTGGGAGGTTGTCATTTTATTCTGAGCAAGTACTTTGCAAGCCCGAAGTTGCGCCTTGATTAATATTTTTTGGATTGAAGCGTGCAGTTAAAAAAATTTGACTGGCGAACGGGTAATTATTCTACTTAGCATTACGGCAGGGAAAAAGAATGGGCGAAAAAATTAGCATCGGAATAGACATTGGCGGTACAAAAATCAACTTTGGCATTGTGAAAGAGACTGGAGAGATTATTTCCAGTGAACGCCTGGCTGTAAACAGTCAGTTAAACCCGGATGATCAGATTTGTCTGATTTGTGGCGCTGTGAAACAGATGTTAAACAAACATGATTTACAGACCAACAACCTGGTTGCAATCGGAGCCGGTGTTCCTGGAACAGTTAATATAAAAACAGGATATGTGGAATTTTGCCCGAATATCGGTTGGGAAGATGTGCCCGCGGGCGATATTTTTAAAAAATACTTGGGAATGGACGTGATTGTTTCACAGGATTCGCGCTGCGCAGCCTGGTCAGAATATTTACTAGGGGCAGGCCGGGGATTCCAGTCCATCATGTGTGTCACACTGGGAACTGGCATCGGCTGCGGAATCATTGTAGATGGAAAAATTCTCCATGGTGGTATGAATACAGCCGGTGAAATTGGCCACATGATTATGGAAAAGAACGGAAGAAAATGCAATTGCGGCAGCTATGGCTGCTATGAACGCTATGGTTCAGGCACCGGGATTATTCAACGCGCACTGGAAACCTACCCGGATAAATTCAAGAACATGCCGCACAAGTCTGAATCTGTTTTTAAGTTGGCATATGCCGGTGATCAGGAAATGTTGGCCTTTATTCGTGTCATTGTGGAGGATATTGCCATTGGAATTGCTAATGCCGTGCAACTGCTTTCCCCCGAGGCAGTGATCATCAGCGGCGGATTGTGCGATCACGACGAATTAATTGTGAGACCATTAAAAGAATTGATTTATCATTATGGTTATCATTCATGGGTACGGAAAAAATCCTTAACCATTGAGAAAGCTCAAATGGGTAGTGATGCACCTATGATCGGAGCAGCGATGTTGTATAAAGCATAAGATATTTCAATTTAACGTTAAAATATTTTTTCTTAACCACAAAAAAGAGAATTACTATCTGCAAAAGACTGAAAATATATTTAAGGATAATTTCATGAAAACCACTCGGAAAATTGTTGCAAAATTTGTTAATATTGTTCAAGACAAATTACTTTCTATTTTCCACGAAATCAATCAATTTAAACAATTCAATCCTTTCGGGTTTAATGATCTGGTAATTTCTACATCAGGTCAGGCGAATATGATTATTCCCTCTATGGTAACCAATCATTATTCATCCTCACCAAAATTCTTTGTAGCAAAAACATACTCCACATCTGAGTCATTACGAATTTCCAAAGCCATAGACCATACAGTACTAAAAGCCGATACTACTCAAAGTACAGTTAAACGTTTCTGTGATGAGGCAAAACAATATCAATTTGCCAGTGTTTGTGTAAATCCGGTTCATGTTAAGTTTGTTGCTGAACAACTGAAATCCAGCGGGGTTAAAACATGTTGTGTGATTGGATTTCCTCTGGGGGCCAACACATCAACCATTAAGGCAGCAGAGGCGCAAGAGGCCATTCAGAATGGCGCTGATGAAGTGGATATGGTAATAAATGTAGGGGCGTTGAAAGATAAAAACTACGACTTGGTTTACCAGGATATTAAGGCTGTTGTTGATGTGGCGCATCCCAATGCAATCGTAAAAGTTATTATCGAGACTTGTTATCTATTGGATGAGGAAAAAGTGATTGCCTGCCAACTGGCCCAAAAAGCCAATGCCGATTTTGTAAAAACCTCATCTGGCTTTGGTACGGGTGGGGCAACCGTTGAAGATATTTTGTTAATGAAAAAGACTGTGGGGGCAACCATGCAGGTGAAGGCATCTACAGGTATTAATGATCGAAGAATTTTTGATCAGATGTATGAAGCTGGCGCAGTGCGAATGGGCACAAGTAAAGGTATTCGCATCTTAAATGGCGAAGTGGACGAACCTAAAGAAAAACCTGGTAGTGGTTCAACTTACTAAACGGATTAGCCGATTTTTTGTAAATTGTTTAATAGAGGAGTATTTGGATGGTGGATGAATTCCAAATGATTCAATACATTCATGAAATTCCTGATGCAATTCGCAAAACATTACAGGAGAATCATGAACCGCTTAAAAAAATTTTTGAAATTGCCAAAAATAATAAAATCCAAAAAATTCTGATAGTCGGGGTTGGAAGTTCTTACACTGCAGCAAAAATGGTTGAGCCATTGGTTCGACGATATTGCTCATTGCAAGTTCAAGTATTGCCAGCCACAGAGCTAAGTTATTATCCATTTTCTTCCTTTAATTCACAAGCCATGGTTTTGGCTGTTTCGCGTTCAGGCGAACGGGGGTGGGTAGTCGATTGCTTAATCCAGGCAAATAAGTGTGGGGCTATGACTGTGGCTATTACAGGTACGGCTGATAGCCTTCTGGCTCAAAATGCTAAACATGTTCTCTTAACCCGGGAAGGTCCGGAAATAACTTTTGCAAAAACAAAAAGCGTTTCGGCATGCTGTGCGCTACTCATGAATTTAATTTTATTATTTTCGCATGAACCACAAGAAGAAATCAATGGACTTCTCATGCAAATTAATAAATTGCCCGACACTTTAAGAGAAGTCTTAAATTATGTTGAACCGCAAGTAAAGGCATTAATCCCTGATCTAAGCAAACACCGCATTGTAATGATTGGCGGAACATCCAGTAACTATGGCGCAGCGCTTGAGTTTGGAATCAAACTTCAGGAGACTGCTGCTATTCCTGTTATCTGTAATGATACAGGCAATGTGTTACATGGACCGTGGAGTTCCATGGATTCTGATTGGCTTGTAGTGCTATTGGCAAACAGAATTGACCGTGATTTATGCGAAAAAGTATTTCAATTAACTCATAAATTAAATGGTCATCGGCTATTGATAGCCGATGTTTCATTGGAATTTCAAAGTGGATTTGAGTATCAAATCAACTTGCCGGGACAATATAACCCTTGTTTATCGGCTTTAATGTATCTTGTACCTTTGCAATTGATCACATATTACCTGGCAGTTGCCAGAGAAATGAATCCAGACACTCCAAATGGAATGCGGGATATGTTAAACGCTATGTTGCCTGAGGGAAGAGAAGAACCCGAGTTCAGGAATGTTTCATAAATCTTTTCAAAACCATTTGTGGATTCACCAATTTAACGTCAATTCAGGATAAGGTGATTTGTCTTTACGAGGAGGTTGAAATAGCGTTTTATCTATTTCAACCTCCTTCACAATGACATCTTAATTATCCCGAACTCACGTTATATTAAAAAGAGAATTCTCCAATCTGCTTTATCAAACCAAAAAAGCTGACCGGCAAATTCTCTTGAAAATGGGAATAAAAAAGTAATCCAAAAAAATTATTCGTTAAGCGTTTTCGAATTGGTAAGGATGTAGTAGGAGACCAGACTGGCAATATTGTGTTGAACGTAATCGTTGCGAATTTCATAGTTGGTTAAATCGGCGTGGAAGGCGCCCAGAACGTATTGCGGGTTATCAACAAACATGGCTGATTCAGGGCGAAACTGGGTTTGCAATTGAAATGCAATCAGCAATTCCACCGGTTTTAAAATGGCTTCGGCGTCTTCGGGCTTGCCGAAATCGCGCACCAGTTGATAGGCAGCCAGCATGCCTTCGGAGCGGGTGGCTGCGGGGGTGGAGCGCGGGGGATTGTAATAGCTTCCCATCCAGTCGGGGTAGGGGGGATTCAGGTTTTGTTTGTTGATGATGCCCTGCGTAATTTTCAGGGTGTGTTCCAGGTAGAGGGCATTGGGGCGTTCGCGGTACAGTTCATTCAGGGCATACAGGAGCCAGTGGTCGTGCTGCAATTCATTAATTTGCTTGCCGGCGTCGCGCACATTGATTAGATATTTTGCGGCTTTTTCAGCCGCGTCGAGCCATTTGGCGTTCTTATCCAGGCGGTAGATGCGCAGGAAAGCCAGGATGGTTTCACCGGGAAAGTATTGAGATTCTTTGGAAGTGATTTCGCCCCCGGGGTGTGAAACAGTGGAAGCCAGGAATTCCCCGCTGATGGGGTCCATGGTTGCCAGCGCCCATTCGCCATAAGCCAGCATTTCATCCCGATACTGCCTGTCGCCGGTGACTTCCATGTACTTCGAAAGGGCAATGGCGCCCAACGCATTGCTGCCCAGTTTGACGTTTTTATTTTCCACGATGCACAAATATTCTTTTCCCTGGAAAGTGCAGGGTTTGGTGGCCTTTCCCAACAGTTCAAATTTCAACGAGCGGTTAATGGCTTCTCTCAGCTCAATGGTGGGAGCTACATCGTACAACTCCAGCATCCCCCACACCGAACCGGCGTGACGGACAATATTATAATCATTGGGTATGGAGCTGGTCTTGGGATAGAAAAGGTAGATAAATCGACCATCGGGACCCACCGAGCGCGCCAAATAGGAACCGCCCGCAGCAGCCGATTGAAGCGCTTCTTCGGGGGTAATTTTGTCAAACATGCGGTGCCCGCGGTAAAGTGAAAATGTTTCCCGGCCATCGGTGAAGTAACTTAGCGTGGTGAAGCGGTACAGGTTGATCAGTTTGTTTTGCAACGCCAGGGTAAGGGCAAAGTAGGAGTCTTCTTTTCCAGTGAATTTCAAGTAATTCTGGATGTTGTCGGTGCGAATTTTTCTTTTGCTGTCAATCAGGGTGCGCACCACCAATTCCTGCGGGAGAAATGCCAGGCCCACATAGCGGTCAAATGCCAGTCCGTACAGGCTGCGCTCATATTCCAGGGGCTGTGGATTATTGATATCGACATCGGTCAACAGGGTCACTTCGTGGACAATATCAAACCGCACCCACTTCGGTTCCAGTCCTTTGGCAATGGCATCGTTTGCCTCAACAAACACATTTTCAATTGCCTGGCGAATGCCCGTTCCAGCGACCGAGAATACACGCGCAGCCGAATATCCGTCGCTGATGGAGAGATATACAATGCGAGCAGCCAGGTCAGATTTGAGGATATTCTCCACCTCGGCGTTGGGTGCTTCATTGCGAAATATTCGGCCGGATACATATTCAGCCAGCATTTGCCCCTGTTCACTTGTGAACTGGTCGGCGGTTTTGATATATTCATACCAGATGCCGCTGACTGACTGATTGGTGGTGGTCATGGTTGTCTCGGCGGTCACGGCTGATGCACGGGTTTCTGCCTGAGGAATGAATGGATAGCTGCTGCAACCCATGGATGAAACAATAACCATCACAGCCCACAACGATAAGATGAGGTTTTTCAGAACAGTTTTTTTTCTTTTCATGGAATACCTCTTAATCATAAAAACCAGGTGAACGATTAATCCGCAACAATAATGCGATACAGGTATTATATAGGGAAAGGTGATAAAAAATACGGTGACTGCCGGGATGGTTTGAAATGCAATTGTAAGTTTGCCGCAAAATTATTAATGCAATTATTCACTATAATCATTTTGGATGGGAAAAATGAAACAGGAAATCGTTCCGCGCGACATTTTGCACCGGGCTTTTCCGGGAATCAAAAGAGATGAAGCCGATGAGATGATCTCAAAAGGCGTTTTACGCGTGTTTGACGCCGGAACAATCATCTGCCGGGAGGGGGCGCAAGAAGACACCTTTTTCATTATCCTGGATGGAGAAGTGGAAGTTGCCAAGTGGATCAATGAAAGCGAACTGCGCATTCTGAAAAAATTGAAACCAGGCGACTTTTTTGGTGAAATGGCCATCATTCATAATGCGCCGCGTGCGGCTTCGGTTACAGCCATTGGGCAGGTGACAGCCCTGGAGATTAACCGGCAGGCATTTTCCAACCTTTTGGAACGCAGCAGCAGCATGTCGGTTGCCATGGTGCGCGAAGTGAGCCGGCGCCTGCGCGAAAATGACGAAATGGCCATTGAAGACCTGCGCAAAAAAGCGGTTGAACTGGCCGACGCCTATCAGCGCCTGGCCGACCAGGAAAATGCCCGCAGCCATTTTTTGACCACCATTGCACATGAGCTGCGCACCCCGCTGACAGCTGCCAACGGTTTTATGCAGTTGGCACAGTCGGGATCATTGGAAGGCCCCATGCTGCTGGCCGTGTTGGACCCCATTGCGCGCAACCTGCAGGAGATTACCATCCTGGTCAATGATATTTTGTTCTTGCAGGAAATGGATTTAATCATGCCCCGTTTTGAACCGGTTGATATCCTGGCGGTGATCGAATCAGCCATCCAACGCCAGAAAGCGCGTGCAGAAGAGCAAAATGTGCATATCATCCTGCAAAACAACGCAGCGCTTCCGGCCATCGCGGGTGACGCGCGCAGCCTGGAACGCGTGTTTTACAATATCCTGGATAACGCCATCAAATTCAGCCCACAGGGCGGCGACGTGTTCATTAAAATTGCCAGCGACGCGCAGCAAATCAGGATCAGCGTACACGATCACGGTGTGGGCATTCCACCAGAAGCATTACCGCACATTTTTGAGCGTTTCTTCCATGTGGATGAAATGGGGGACCAGCTTTTCAGAGGAGCCGGACTGGGATTATCGATTGCCAGCCAGGTGGTAGAGCAGCACGGGGGGTGCATTGATGTGAACAGCACGCCGGGTGAGGGCAGCGAATTTAGCGTGCGGTTTCCACTACAGGATTTGTCAGCGGACGATATACCTGCACCAGCGTAGCGCCGATAATTGCCAGCACAATCCCCACAATTTTCAAAGGGGTCATACTTTCGTTTAAGAAAATCACAGCCAGAATGGGAATTTGCACACTCATGGTGTTGTTGATGATGCTCGATTCCATGGCGGTGAGCGTGCGCAGGGTCAGATTCCACAGGGTGAAGGCAAAGGCGGTGTTGATGATTGCCAGCCACAAAAGGATCAACCATCCCTGAAGGCTGAGTTGGGGCAGCCCCTGCACCAGGATTCCGGCTGTCAGCAACAACGGCGCCCCGGTTCCCATACTGATCACGGTCACGGTCAGCGGATCAATATTTGATGCGCGGTTGATTTTTCTGCCAAGTATTGAAGCCACGGCGTTTGCCAGCGTGCCGATGGCAACTGCTGCATAACCAATTGCCTGAGCCTGTGGAATTTGAACCGGGTAGAAAAAGAACAGCGCGGCTGACAGTGAAAGCCCCAATCCCAGCCACTGCATGCGCGAGGGAATCTCGGCCAGGAAAACCATTCCCAGCATCGCCACCAGCAAAGATGTGAAACTCAACAAAAAATTTACCGTTATAGCCGGCAGATAAGCCAGCCCCAAAAATTGTGCTCCCTGCGCCAGGGTAATGAAGATGATGCCCTGGAAGATTAATGCGCCCCAACTTCGTTTATTTAGAACTCTCAGCGAAACAAGGCCGTTTTCCCGGAAGAAGAACGGCAGCAGACATAAAACCGCGATGACATAACGCAAACCGGCAAAGGTCAGCGCCGGAATTTCAACCAGTCCGATTTTAATTAACACCCATGAGGTGGACCATAGAAAAGTGACCAGTAAGGCTTGCAGCACCGCGCGACGATGCGGATGTGAGGGAGGCAGAATGTTTGTCATGGAGTGGGGTCAGAATAGTTCAGCTTATAATTGGGCTTATGAAAGCGTGGAATACGCGAAAGTTTCTTCACTATCTTATCATCATCCTGCCAATTTTGCTTGCGGCAGGCTTGCAGCTTCAACCGCGCTCGGCGCCGCTTCAACAGGCGCTGTATTCACTTAAAACATCCGATGTGGATAGTTCTTCAACGGTGACGCTGGTGCATTTGAACCAGATTGTGGAGATTGAACCCTGGCGCGGAGAAACATGGGAGCAAATCGGCAGCCTGCAAATGAAAGCCGGTCAAATCGACCCGGCCGTGAAAGCCTATGAGCAGGCTTACCACCAGGGGGCTTTATCACTGGAGGGGCAAGACGACTTGATACAACTGTATCAGCGACAGGGCAACCTGGCGGCTGCCATATCCCTGATTCGAAAGCAAATTGAAACAGGCGAAACCGGTGCGGTAACTTTTGATCAGGTTACCCGCCTGCAGCTTGCCAGCGGCGACCGCAATGGCGCACTGTTGACGCTGCAAAACTGGCGGCAGCACCAGCCCGAAAGCGCCCGTGTTCGCTATTTGCAGGGTGTTTTGATGTTGCAAGAAGATCCGCCGCAGGCGGTCAGCCTTTTGTTGGAAGCATCGCAGCGCGATCCCAACCTGGCAAATCAGGTGGGCAAATTGCGTGCGGCAGCTAAACACCTGGCCAATGAGCCGGATTCAACACACCGGATGCTGGTTTTGGGACAGGCTTTGAGCGAGGTGCAGGAATGGCGCCTTGCACTTCCTTTTTTAGAGCAGGCTGTTCAGTCCCAGCCTGAAAACGGCGAAGCCTGGGCGCTGCTGGCCGAGGTGCAGCAGCAGGCCGGAGAGAGCGGCTGGAGATCGATGCAGAAGGCGGTAAAATTGGCGCCGCAATCGCCCACCGTGCAAGCCTTTGCAGCCCTGTACTGGCGGCGGCAAGGGCGGCCCGATATCGCCCTGACTTACCTGACTGCATTGATCAACCGACATCCCGAACAGTCTGCCTGGCATGTCGAAATGGGCAACACGCTGGCTGAATTGGGAAATTTGCAATTCGCCCTTGACCATTACCAGACCGCGGTGGAATTGGAAGCAGCAAATGCTGATTACTGGCGTGCCCTGGCGCTGTTCTGCCTGCGTTACAACATGGATATCGAGGGTGTGGGCGTAGCCGCAGCACGTCAGGCGGTTTACCTGGCGCCCAACCAGGCAGCCGCCCTGGATGTGATGGGTTTGAGTTTGATGGCGCTGGATGATTTGGAAAATGCGGAACGGTTCTTGCTGCGCGCCCTGGAAAAGGATGAAAAGTACTCTCCGGCTTTATTGCACCTGGGGCAGCTTTACCTGGAAAAGAATGACCGGGAACTGGCCTATTTATACCTGCTGCAGGCAGCGCACCACGCAGAGACCGATGCAGCCAGCGCCGGGCAGGCGCAGCGTTTGCTGGATCAATATTTTCCCGGCGGATAATGGGTTCATGTTACAATCTGGCACAGTAAACTGTTAACCTAATTTGAATATAAATGAACCTTTTCAGGCATGCTGCCCGGTATCGGAATATGAAAATCACCAGAAAATTCCTTGATTGCAAAACCAGCTTCTTGCTGTTGGCTGGTTTGATTTTAATACTCATACTGCCGGCATGTGATTTGCTCGAACCTTTTCACAGCGCACCGCAGGATGCAGCCCCGGGAGAAATTTTGTTTGCGGATGACTTTTCACAACCCACCGGAAACTGGAAAACCGGCGACTTTGACGGGGCGCTGGTGGAATACCGGGTGGGCGGCATGCGCATCGTGGTGAATGAAGCCTATCGGGACGCCTGGAGTGTGGCGGGCAAACGCTTCCGCGATGTGAAACTGGGTGTGGAATCGGCTTTAATCAATGGCCCGCTGGATAATCATTACGGATTGATTTGCCGCTATCAAAATGACCGTAATTATTATGTATTCCTGATCAGCAGTGACGGTTATGCGGCTGTCGGCAAAGTGCGCGACGGCGACTACCAGGTGCTGGGCAGCGGGCAAATGGAATATTTCGAAGCCATTCAGCAGGGTAACGCGGTCAATCAAATCTGGGCTGAATGCAACGGCGATCAGTTAACCCTGGCGGTCAATCGCCAAACGGTAATCGAAACCCGAGACAGCGATTTTATGGAAGGTGATGTGGGACTCTTGGCAGGCGCGTATGAAACCGCCGGTGTGGATGTTTTTTTTGACCACTTTGCGGTGGTTCAGCCCTGATGTGTTGATGCCATGAAGGTTTTTCTGGACACCGTGGGGTGTCGCCTCAATCAAAGCGAAATCGAATACATGGCGCGGCAATTTCTGGCTGCCGGGCACACCCTGACGGATGACCCGGGACAGGCTGATTGCGTGGTGATCAATTCCTGTGCGGTGACCAACCAGGCGGTGGTTGATTCGCGCAAGAAAGCGCGCCAGGCGGCGCGCGCCGGCGCCAAACAGGTGGTGGTAACCGGCTGCTGGGCAACCCTCAACCCGCAAGACGTGCTGGCGATGGGGCAGGTGAACCGGGCTGTTTCCAATGCCGACAAACTGAGCCTGGTTCCCCGCTTGCTGGGTGTGGATGAAGAGGTGTTAAACATTCGTGAGGTGGCGCGCAGAGCATTGCCCGGCAGGCATTTTCGCACGCGGGCGTTCATCCGCGTTCAGGATGGCTGTGAAAATTTTTGCACATTCTGCATCACGCGGGTGGCGCGCGGCAAGGAGGTGAGCGTGCCCGCCGAACATGTGATGGCTGACATTCGGGCTGCGCTGGAAAGCGGCGCCAGGGAGATTGTGCTCAGCGGCGTGAACCTGGGCTTCTGGGGACGTGACCTGCAGCCAGCCAGGCGGCTGGTGGATTTGATTGAAATGGCTGCCAACCTGAATCCCGGGCGGCTGCGCCTGAGTTCACTGGAACCCTGGGATATGGATGACGGCATCATCCGCCTGATGGCGGAAGGGCGGCTGTGCCGGCATTTGCACCTGCCGCTGCAGTCGGGCTCGGCGCAAATTTTGCGGCGCATGGGGCGGCGCATCACGCCTGAAGAATATGCGCGCTGGGTCGACAAGATTCGCGCCGCCTGCCCGCAGGCGGCTCTCACCACCGATATCATGGTGGGTTTCCCGGGCGAAAGCCTGGAATTGTTTGAGGAAAGCCTGGATTTTGTGCGCCGCATGAACTTTGCCGCCGGACACGTATTTGTTTTTTCACCGCGCCCCGGCACACCCGCCGCCGGTTTTCCAGGTATGTTGACGGGTGATGTGGGCAAATTACGCAGCCAGCAGATGCGGGCCGTGCTGGCTGAATCGTCGCGGTGCTACCGTGAATCATTTGTGCGACAAGAAGTGAAAGTACTATGGGAGTCGGCAAAGCCGGCTGGAGAGGGCAACTGGCGGTTGAAGGGATTAACTGATAATTATTTGCAGGTAAGCGCAGCCGGGGGGCGCGCCATGTGGAATGAATTCAGCCTGGTAAAAATCACGGGGTTGAATCATGACGGTTTGAATGGCGAAATTGTGGAAGGGTAGTCTAGACAATATTCAGATCAACTAAGTCCAATTTAGGGGTACTGTTTGGGGAAAAATTATGCTACAATCTTTATTGTCTTTTTAATGGGCAGCTGTATATCATTGTGAGTTGACACTGTCAGTATGGATTGGTTACTGTTCCTGCTTATCCATGAGCGAATGGTGAACCTGGTAAACGGCAACATCTGGCAGGTGAAAATGGCACTCATTCGATTTTCAGGGGAAATGTGCAGAAATAAACAAATAATTTCTACCTACCGGCATTGGGTTGTTAACCAAAGGCTGGTTGGCATGCTGTATGACTTGCTGTTCATACTAAAAATCCTGGGACTGCCGGGATTGGAAAAATGCTTTTACAGGACTCTATCATAAGTAGAGTCCTGCTTGTTTTAACGGCATCCATGTAGACAAATGCCAGTCCTGTGGAAAGGAAAAACCAAAAGCATGACGAGGGACAAAACAGAGATCAGGCAGGTATTAAACCGGACATTTGAAGCCCTGCTGCCGTTGGTGGCCGTCCCGTTGGCGTTGTTGATCGGTGCAGTGATGTTGATGGTATTGAAGGTTAATCCATTAACGGCTTACGGGGCGCTGATCAAGGGGGCATTCGGCGATGTTTCGGGCTTGACGCAAACCCTGGTGAAAGCCACACCGCTGCTGCTGGTGGGGTTGGGCGTGACCATAGCATTCCGTGGCGGCGTTACCAACATCGGTGGTGAAGGGCAAATCATTGTGGGGGCGCTGGCTGCCACGGCGGTTGCCATTGGTTTTCAACACGCGCCGGGGGTGGTTTTGCTGCCCGCCTGCTTGCTGGTGGGCGCGCTGGCCGGGGCTGCCTGGGGCGGCGTACCGGGCATTTTAAAAGCGCGGCTGGGGGTGAATGAAATCCTCAGCACCATTATGATGAATGCCATCGCCGTCCAATTGAGCAACTACCTGCTGCGCGGGCCGATGATTGACCCGGCGGAAATTGAAGCCGGCACGCGCATTGCGCAATCGGCGCTGCTGCCGCGTTCGGTGTGGCTGGTGCGGCTGGTTCCGCGCACCCTGCTGCACGGCGGTGCCATCCTGGCGGTGGTGCTGGCGGTGCTGGTGTATATCTTCCTGTGGCGCACCACCATCGGCTACCGCATCCGGGCGGTGGGCGAGAATCCTGAAGCCTCACGCTACGCGGGCATCCCGGTGCCGTTCTACCAGGCGTTGTCGCTCATTTTGGGCGGTGCATTCGCCGGGTTGGCCGGCGCGGTTGAGGTGCTGGGAGTGCAGCATCGCATGTTGGAAGGATTATCGGGCGGATATGGTTTTTCGGGCATTGTGGCAGCGTTGTTTGGCAAGCTGCATCCCCTGGGCAGCATTCCTGCTTCGGTGTTGTTTGGCGGGCTGCTGGTGGGGGCAGACAAGATGCAGCGTGCTGTTCAGGTGCCTTCGGCATTAATTGACACCATGCTGGGCCTGGTGGTGTTGTTTGTAGTGGGCAGTGAAATTTGGGGACGCAGCCGCGCACGCAGGAGGGAAACTCATGGGTGATCTCTTTACGCTTCCGGTGCTGATTGGCATTCTTTATTCGGGCATTCGCCTGGCAACCCCCTATTTGTACGCGGCCATTGGTGAGACTTTTGTGCAACGTTCGGGCGTGTTGAACCTGGGGGTTGAGGGCATGATGCTGATGGGCGCCTATGTGGGCTTTTTGGTGGGGATGAAAACCGGCAACCTGTGGCTGGGTTTGGGCGCCGCTGCGTTGACGGGATTGTTGATGGGCGTTTTTATGGCGGTCATCAGCGTGACCTTGCAGGCGCAGCAGGGCATCAGCGGCATTGGCTTGCACCTTTTTGGGCTGGGCCTTTCCAGCCTGCTGTTCAAAATGACCCTGGGCGGCGTGGAATCAATCAGGGGTTTTGCTCCAATTAAGATTCCCCTGCTGGGCGACCTGCCCATCATTGGCGAAGCCATGTTCAATCACAGCCTGCTGGTGTATGGCGCGTTTCTGCTGGTGCCGGTCTCCAATTTTATCCTCAACCGCACCACGTTTGGCTTGAAGGTGCGCGCCGTGGGGCAAAACCCGCAGGCGGCAGACTCGGTGGGTGTGAACGTGACCTGGATTCGCTACATCACGCTGATGATCGGCGGCGCGCTTTCGGGCATCGCCGGGGCTTCGTTATCCATCGCCTTAATAAACCTGTTCCAGGAAAACATGACCAACGGCATGGGTTTCATTGCGGTGGCACTGGTTTATTTTGGTGGGTGGCGGCCTTACGGTGTGCTGGTGGGCGCGTTGATTTTCAGCTTTGTCAATGCATTTCAATTGTGGATCCAGGTGAAAGGGATCAACCTGCCGTCGGATATCGCGGTGATGCTGCCGTATATTCTGACGATTGTGGCGCTGGCATTTTCGGTTCAACGGGCAAAGCAGCCAACTGCATTGACCAAACCGTTTGAACGCGGTGAGGCATAAGCAAGAAGGGGAAGGAGGTGCAGAGTAAGGTTTTGGGTAAGTTTCGCGTACTGGGTAAATCTTTTCTATTCTCCTGGAGGGAAAAAATGAAGTCAAAGTTTGTATGGATAGGATTGGTGTTGATGCTGGCGGCGGTTTTCAGCGCCTGCGCGCCGGCAGCGCCGCAAACCGTTGAAGTGACGCGCATCGTGGAAGGAACGCCGGTGGTGCAGGTGGTGGAAGTGACCGCCGCTCCGGTTAAAGAAGAGGCCAAAGTGTTTCGGGTTGCCATTGTGATGCCCAGTTCCATCACCGACGCCGCCTTCAGCCAGTCGATGTATGAAGGTTTGAAAGTCATCCAGGCCGAAATGGGCGGCGAAAGCATGATGGAAATTGCCTACTCGGAAGGCATGTTCAACGTACCCGATGCGGCGGCTGCCCTTCGCGATTATGCCTCACAGGGCTATGACCTGGTGATTGCGCACGGCTCGCAATACGGCACTTCTTTGCAGCAAGTTGCGCCCGATTTCCCGGAAACCAGTTTTGCCTGGGGTACCTCGCTCGATACCTTCCAGAAAGACGGTATTGAGAATGTGTTTGCCTATCAAGCCGAAGCCCAGGAAGGCGGCTATGTCCTGGGGGTGCTGGCGGCTCTTATGTCGCAAAGCGGTGTGCTGGGTGTGTGTGGACCGGTGGAAGCTGGCGACGCAAAATTGTATGTTGACGGTTTTAAAGCCGGAGCGCTGGCAACCAAACCGGATGTGAAAGTGGCGGTAACGTACACCGGTTCGTTCTCGGATGTTTCCTTGATGGCTGCCGCGGCTGAAACCCACATGGCAGCCGGCGCCGATTTCTTAACCGGTTCTTCCCAATCGGTGGTGGGCGCCATTGGTGTGGCGAAGGACAAAAAAGGTTACTGGCTGGGTACCCAGTGGGATCAAACTTCACTGGCGCCCGAGGCGGTGATGGCAAGCCAGGTGTATGACTGGACCGGCGTTATCAAGGATATGATCGAAAGCCGGCAGGCGGGTGTGTTGGGCGGCAAAGCCTACACCCTCACCTTCAAGAACGGCGGCCTGGTGATCAAGTACAACGACAAGATCGAAGTTCCGGCTGACGTGAAAGCGGCTGTGGATGCCGCCATTGATGGAATTCAGAAGGGTGAGATCGATCCGTTGGCGGTTCAGTAGTATCTGTGGTTTTTGACCTTTTCAAAAAGCGAGGCGATTAGATGAAAAGAGTATCTCTGTTCGGAATATTGGTGATGCTTGCGGGAGTTCTTTTGAGTGCATGCGCTCCGGCTGCTCAACCTCAAACGGTTGAAGTGACCAGGATTGTGGCAGGGACTCCCAAGATTGAACAGGTGGTGGTAACTTCAGTGCCTGAAGAGAAACAATTCCGCATTGCTGTCATCCTGCCCAGTTCGCTCAATGACCTGGAGTGGAGCCAGTCTTTGTATGAAGGACTGCTGGCTGTGCAAAAGGAAATGGGCGGGCCGGAAAAGTTGGAAATTGCTGTTTCTGAAGATGCCTGGCAGGTGCCTGATGCCGCCGCCGCTGCGCGCGATTACGCCACCCAGGGATATAACCTGGTGATTATGCACGGCGCGCAGTACGGCACCTCTTTGCAGCAACTGGCGCCCGAATTTCCTGAAACCAGTTTTGCCTGGGGCACCACCACCAACACTTTCCAGGCTGACGGCATTGAAAATATCTTTGCCTATCAACCCGAAGCGCAAGAAGGCGGTTATGTCAATGGTGTGATGGCCGCCATGCTTTCACAAACCGGTGTGCTGGGTGTCACGGGTCCCATTGAAGCTGGCGACGCGCGCCTGTATAACCTGGGATTTGAGATGGGCGCCAAAGCGGCCAAGCCTGATATCAAGGTGAACATCTCTTACACAGGTTCGTTCTCTGATGTTTCCTTGATGTCTGCCGCGGCGGAAACGCACACAAAAAACGGCGCCGATGTGCTGACCGGCACGTCTCAATCGGTGCCTGGTGCAATCAGCGTGTGTAAAGAAAAAGGTTACTACTGGTTTGCATCAGCCTGGTACCAGGATTCACTGGCGCCGGATAACGTGGCTGCCAACCTGATTTACCGCTGGGATGGGCTGATCAAGGATATGATCAAGAGCCACGAAGCGGGTGTATACGGCAACAAGGTTTATTACCTGACGTTTAAGAACGGTGGATTGGAAATGGCCTACAACGACAAAATCATTACACCCGAAATCAAAGATGCTGCTGAGAAAACCATTGCTGGAATCATGGACGGCTCCATCAAGGTGGAGATTAAATAACCCATTGTTGTAATGGGAATTAAACAGGGTAGAGATGGTGAATTTTTCACCATCTCTACCACAGGATGATGACAGGAAATCATGATGACCAATCTGCTGCCAACTGGAAAACCGCGTATCGAGCAAATGCAAATGGTCGGCATTGTCAAACGTTTTCCCGGCGTTCTGGCCAACAACCAGGTGAATTTTGATGTGAAAGCGGGTGAAATTCATGCCCTGCTGGGTGAAAACGGCGCCGGAAAAAGCACCCTGGTGCGCCAGCTCTACGGGCTGTATCGACCCGATGAAGGGAAAATTTTGGTAAACGGCGAAGAAAAAAAATTTCATTCACCGCAAGATGCCATTGAATCTGGTATCGGCATGATCCACCAACATTTCATGCTGGTTCCATCGCTAACCGTGGTGGAAAATGTCGCCCTGGGATTACGCTCATCACGCGGTTTCCTGTTGGACCTGGAAAAGGTAGAGAAGCGCATCCTGGATTTGAGCAAACAATATGGCCTGGTGGTTGATCCGCGCGCTTATGTGTGGCAACTGGCTGTGGGCGAACAGCAGCGAGTTGAAATTTTGAAAGCGTTATACCGCGGGGCTGCACTGCTGGTTTTGGATGAACCCACTGCAGTGCTGACCCCCCAGGAAGTGGACGATTTGTTTGTCACCCTGCGGCAAATGGCCCATGACGGACATGCCCTCATTTTTATTTCGCATAAATTGCACGAGGTGCTGGCCATCAGCAACCGCATCACGGTGCTGCGTGACGGCCATGTGGTGGGTGAACGACCCACCGCAGGTGCGACCAAAACCGAACTGGCTGAAATGATGGTGGGGCGCCCCATTATCCTGCAATATGAACGCTCGCCCTTGCGCCTGGGCGAACCTTTGCTTCAGGTGGAAAACCTGGTGGTGGCAGGAGACCGCGGCTCGAATGCCGTGGCGGGTGTGTCGTTGACCGTGCACGGCGGTGAAATTGTGGGGCTGGCAGGGGTTTCGGGCAATGGCCAACGCGAGCTGGCTGAGGCGCTGGCTGGATTGCGCCCGGTTCAAAGCGGGACGATCACCATTAAAGGAAAAGATTTGACGCATGCATCGCCTGCTGAGCGCATTTTAGCCGGCCAATCGTATATTCCCGAGGAACGCATGCGCGAAGGCGTGATTAAAAATTTCAGCGTTTCTGACAACGTCATCCTGGAAGATCATAACCGGCAGCCTTATTCGCGAGCTACTTTCTTTGATTTCAAAGCCATCACTCAAGAAAGCGAAAAATTGGTGAGGGAGTACAGCGTCAAGACTCCCAACCTGGATACACCCTTGAAAAACCTCTCGGGAGGCAACATTCAAAAATTGATCCTGGCGCGCGAGTTATCCCGCAAGCCCGGTGTGTTAATCGCTGCACAGCCTACCCGCGGGGTGGACATCGGCGCGAGTGAATACATTCATAAGCGGTTGTTGGAACAACGCGAAGCCGGCACGGCCACCCTGTTGATTTCGGAAGACCTGGATGAAATTCGGGCGTTATCAGACCGGATTGCCGTGATTTATGAAGGCAAGATCATGGGAATTGTGGATGGGCCTTCTTCTTCGCTGCAAGAACTGGGGCTTATGATGGCTGGTGTGACTGAGAGCAAAACCGAGCCTTCAGGATAAAAACCGGCCGGAATATCCAAAAAAGGTTTGACCGGGGGAGAGCCTTGGGGTATAATAGCGTTTCGCTGGTTGCTGAAAGCCAGTAATGCTATTATTTTTCGCGATTGCGAGGTAAGAAACTATGCCAAAACGGACCTATCAACCCAGAATCCGACGACGTGTGCGGGTTCACGGCTTTCGCAGCCGTATGGCTACCGCCGATGGGCGCGAGGTGTTAAAACGCCGCCGCCTTAAAGGCCGCCATCATCTGACGCACACCAGTAACAACCATGTGAAGAAAATCCGCTGGTAAAAACCATCGGCAGAGACTGCAGAACCTTAACAGCCGCTGGTGGTGATTGTCCGGCGAGAATTGCCAGGATGACAGGGCAGGTATTTGGGTGAAACGAGCGTTTCGCCTGTCGCAAACCTCCGATTTTCAACGGGTGCGGCGTATGGGAAAATCGTATGCGCACCCGCTTGTTGTGTTAATAAAGGCTCGTAATAACCAGGTTCAAACCCGAATTGGTTTTACGGCCGGATCGGCGGTGGGAAATGCCGTGCACCGCAACCGCGCCAAGCGCCGTTTGCGGGCTGCTGTTCAGCCCTATTTATCTGAACTTGCCCCTGGTTGGGATTTGGTTTTGATCGCCCGCAAGCCAATCACTGCGGCGCGGTTTGATCAAATTGAAACGTGTCTGCAAGCTTTGTTTTTCAAAGCAGAACTGATTATCAATTCTCATGAAATGGAAAATTCTGGATTCAGAGAATTATCCGGAGGAGCCGCGCCTGCGGGATCTGCCGTTTAATTTGTTTAATTTTCCTCGTTGGATATTGTTATTGCTTATTCGTGCTTACCAGTTTGTGGTTTCTCCTGCACTACCGCCGAACACATGCCGGTTTTACCCTTCCTGTTCTCATTATGGATATCAAGCAATTTATCGTTTTGGTGCGATAAAAGGTGGCGTTATGGCGGCATGGAGGGTTTTGCGCTGCAATCCATTCAACCCTGGCGGTTATGATCCTGTTCCAAAGAATTAAATCCAGCGTTCCAGATTGGTGAATTATGAACTTCTATCAAACGTACTCGTGGCTGAAAACAACCTTGCACCCGCGCTCGTGGGTGTTGATGTTGTTTGTACTCTTATCCCTGGGGTTGACTGCCTGCGGAGGCGGCAGAGCTGTAACCGCCAGCAGTTGGCCCGGCGCTTCTGTTGACGGCGATCGGCTGTATGTTGCCTTTGACAGCGGGGTCTGGGCATTAAACGTGCAAGACGGCAAGCAAGCCTGGCGTTACCCGGCAGAGCCTGAGAAAAATAAGTTATTTTATGCCTCTCCATCGGTTGTCAATGGTCAACTGGTGGTGGGTGATTTTTCCAATAGTATTTATGCTTTGGAGTCGGCGACTGGCGCTGAAAATTGGTCGGTGATGGGCGCCAGCGGCAAAGGCCGATTTATTGCCGGCGCATTGATCCACGACGAAATGATCTATGCCCCATCTGCTGACTACAAATTGTCGGCCTACGACACGGCCGGCAAACTTCAATGGGAGTTTGTGACGGAAGGCGCCCTATGGGCAAAACCTGTCAGTGACGGTGAACGAATTTATTTGCCATCCATGGATCACAACCTGTATGCGCTCGATCCTGCCGACGGCAGCCTGGTCTGGAAACTTGACCTGGGCGGCGCTGCGGTGGCCAGCCCATTATTGGATGACAACGGCACACTGTATGTGGGTCAGGTTGGCGATAAAGTGCTGGCAATTACAGCCAAGACCGGAAAAATCGCCTGGGAATTCGCCTCAAAGTCTGAAGTTTGGGCAACCCCGGTTCTGTCAGACGGCAAACTGTTGTTTGGCGATTTAAGTGGAACTATTTATGCGCTAGATCCAAAAACCGGCAAAGAAATTTGGACGATGCAGGCCGGCGACGCCGTTGTTGGCACAGGTGCAGCTTTCACCGATGGAGTGGCTTTCCCGGTTGAAGACGCCGGTGTAGTGGCGGTGGACTTTACCGGAAAAGAACTTTGGCGTACGCCAGTTAATGGTAAACTGTATAGCGGAATCCTGGTTTCAGAGAATTTGCTGCTGGTGCCCGTTACCAAAGGCGAAACGCTCATTACGGCGCTGGATTTCAATGGCAAAGAACAATGGTCGTTCTTGCCTGAAAAGTGATAAGGTAGGAATATAACCATGTGGGATACTCTGATTATTGCGCCATTTACGAACATCCTCTTATTTATCTACCAGCTTGTAGGTAACTTTGGGGTTGCAATCATTCTATTCACCTTTTTGATCCGGTTGCTGACTCACCCCCTGACGCAGCAACAAATAAAGGGATCAAAAGCCATGCAGGACCTGCAAACCGATAAACGCTATATCGAGATGCAGAAGAAGTACAAAAATGACAAGGACAAATTAGCCCAGGAACAGATGAAACTGTACCAGGAACTGGGAATTAATCCCCTGGCTTCCTGCCTGCCAACTTTGATCCAGTTTCCCATCATCATTGGGTTATATCAGGCAGTCATTCGTTCTCTATCTACCACCCCCATTGAACTGTTAAACCTGACTCGTCTAATTTACCCATCGTTTTTGAAAGTTTCGCAACTGATCCCGATTAATCCCCAATTCTTGTGGATGGACCTGGGGCAACCGGAACGCCTGCATGTGCCATTCCTGTCCTTTGGCATCCCGGTTCTGGCAATTGTAGTAACAGTTACATCTTATTTGCAGAGCAAAATGATGACCCCTCCGCAAAGCGGCGGCGATGACTCGCAGGCCCAGGCGGCTGCCATTACCAACAGCATGACTTTGTATATGCCGTTTTTAATGGGGTACCTGGCATTGACCTTTTCTTCCGGCCTGGCGCTCTATTTTGTCGCTTCCAATGTCATCGGCATTATCCAGTACGCGGCTCTGGGTTCATTGAACTGGAAGAATCTGTTACCGAAGGGCACATCCACCAGGAAACCTGAAAAGAAATAGGTCGCCTGGTTTTAATTCCTGAGGCGGATATGAGCAACGAAAAAACAACTTTAGAGATTATTGCTCCAACTGTAGACGAAGCCATTGAAAAAGGCGCCAGCCAGCTTGGTCTGTCTCGAGATCAAATTGAGATTGAAGTGCTGGATGAAGGCAACCGGGGTTTGTTTGGCATCGGCAGCCGGCAGGCGCGTGTGCGCTTATCTTTGAAAGCAGCACCAACCGTAGCACCTGAAACCGGGGAAGATTTTTTCGAAGAAGAAGATAACGAATTACCGGTGCAGGGAAACGACATTGTTTTGGACTCGGCTGTTGTGGTGGTTCGAACCCTGCTGGAAAAGATGCGCGTGCACGCCAGAGTCAGCGCGCGCTACATTCCTGCTGAAGACCCCAAAGAAAAACCGGTTGTGCTGGTCGATGTTCAGGGGAATGATTTAAGTATCTTGATCGGCCGCCGTTCTGAAACCCTCAATGCACTGCAATACGTTACCAACCTGATTTTGAGCAAAGAAGTGGGCGGTTGGGTGCCATTGATGATCGATGTGCAGGGCTATCGCGCCCGCCGCGAACGCCAGTTGCGCAAGATGGCCCGCCGCCTGGCGGAGCAGGTGGTGCACACCGACCGCCGCCAGATGCTGGAACCCATGCCAGCCAATGAGCGACGCATCATTCACCTGGAACTGCGCGACAATGCATTGGTGACCACCGAAAGCGTAGGGGAAGAACCTTACCGCAAGGTGACCATCGTGCCCAAACACTAATTGAGTTAAAATAAAGCTTCCTCGTTTTGATGAGGAAGCTTTATTCTTTAAAATTGCGTTTTAAGGGTTGTTGATTAACGTTACCATTCTGACCACTTAATTAAATCGAATAAGCAAACCAAGCTCGCACATCGCTGTTGCTGCGGCAGCCACGCTTCTTTCTAGTTGAGATGAAAAATGGAAACAAAAGCGCTGAAAGTAGTTACAGGCCTTACGGTTTTGGAGGGAATGTTCACCCTCTGGATGGTACTGGCAACCTCATCGTCGCCCCAAAAAACATGGTTGTTTCAATATTCAACTGCCTGGTTGATGATGATATTGCTGGTAACCATACTGGTTGTGACGTCAGTATGGGTGTTCATCCTATTGTGCAATAACCCGGAAGTAATAGTGCCTCGCTTTCGGCGCAGATTTCAACGAGATGAGCAGGTTATCCATTGGTTTATGATCTTTCTCATTCTTTTGTCTGCTGGTATTTTTCTACTTGTTTTGCCGGATGTTTCTCAGCTGGCAGTTTTACAACGCCTGTGCGTCTATCTGGTTAAGGCACGTCCCCTGTTGGGCTGGTTGACGGCGCTTTGCGCCCAGTTTTTCTTTCTCATTTGTGTGGTGTATGCCCCATCAATAACTCGACCGGCCAGTTGGAAGGGCGCTACGGCTAACATCAGACATTGGTTCCTTGAACACGGCGGCGTTTTAGCAGGAATGGGTTGTGTGGGCGGCCTTTGTCTGTTTGTCTTGTTGCCATTTTCACCGATGTTTGCCGGAAAAGTGCCGGCGCATGATTCGGGAATCTTTTTATATTTTGGGCAGAGAATACTGGCGGGCGATGTTCCCTTTCGCGATCTTTGGGATCATAAGCCGCCGCTGATCTTTTTCATCGACGCGTTGGGATTGTGGTTTGGGAACAGCTCATTGTGGGGGGTGTGGTTATTGGAGGTGTTCTCGCTTTTAATCGCTGCATTTTTTGCTTTTCACATTCTTGGAGAGAAAATCGAACGGAATATTCGTTTTTTTGCCGTGGGCTGTTTAATGCTCAACCTGCCGTTGGTATTGGAAGGCGGTAATCTGACAGAAGAATTTGCACTGCCTTTTCAATTGGCCAGCCTGTATTTTTATCTGAAAATACGTTCATCCAAACATCCATTATTATTGTCCTTTCTAATCGGGGCGGCATTTGCCAATACCATCCTGTTGAAACAAACCATGGTGGGGGTGTGGTTGACCATGTTGTGGATGGGATTGGTGGAAATCATTTTTTTTCAACAGAGAATCCAATGGCGTTCGGTCCTTGCGTCTGTTGCAGGCTTTATTGTCGTTTTGGGAATTTGGGTTGCTTATTTCTCATTCCATCGTGCGCTGTGGGATTTTTGGGATGTGGCATTTCGTTATAACTTCATCTATTCCGACATTTCAATGGCTCAACGCGCCACGGCTTTGAAAGGCATTTTGGAATTTCTATTCCAATCTTTTAATATGTTCTTTGCCGCGGTGGTGGTCTGGTTGGGGACAGCGATTTATATCATCCATCAGCGGAAAATGATCGACCGCACTTTGACTTTTTGCCTGCTTAATTTTCCCATCGAAATTTTGTTGATCAGTATTTCGGGAAAAGATTACCGGCACTATTTCATGTCCTTAATTCCCGGTTTTACCATTTTTATTGGGTACTGCGGAAATTGGATTTTTTGCAGGTTGAAAATCTTTCAGAAGGATCGTAATCAACTGCTGTTCAGTGATTTTTTGTTTCTATTGATGAGTTTGCAAGGTATTTTGTTTGTGATTAAGTTCTATCAACAAAAACCGGAGGTTCCGATTACGCAGGCCGTCCAATATATTGAGCGGAATACACAACCCAATGATGCGGTGTTGATCTGGGGATCGCAAAGTACGATTAACTTTCTATCGGAAAGAAAATCACCAACAAGGTTTGTGCATCAAAAACCGCTGTATCAGGCGGGATACACCAGCCCGACATTGATCGAAGAATTCCTTTCGAAATTGGAAACTGCACCACCCGAAATGATCATCGATACCTACCATCCGTCCACACCATTTGTTGCGGTGGATGACGCCGGCAATTGTTCTTACCCGCCTAAGCGGCATCCACAAGAAATGGACAGCGTGTTTGAATTTGTTTGCACCCATTACCACCGAGTGGATTACCTGGGTAAAGATCACTGGCTGGTTTTGCAAAGAAATGAGCAGGATTGATCTGTTCAATGCCCGCCTGGTTGCGGCGTGAAACCAAACCGGCTTGCATTATAATCATGAGACAATTCCTTGATTCGGGAGGTGGTGTAATGCGAGCGGTAGACATCATCATCAAAAAACGAGACAAACAAGTCCTTACAAAAGAAGAAATCGATTTTTTCATCAAGGGGTTTACCAGTGGAGAAATCCCTGATTACCAGGCTTCAGCCTTTGCGATGGCGGTGCTGCTGAACGGCATGACCGATCAGGAAACCACTGATTTGACGCTGGCCATGGCCGCTTCGGGTGAAACGCTTGATCTTTCGGCGGTGGTGCCGATTGCAGTGGACAAACACTCCACCGGCGGCGTGGGCGACAAAACCACCCTGGTGGTGGCGCCGGTTGTGGCGGCCTGCGGGTTGGCGGTGGGCAAAATGTCGGGGCGCGGGCTGGGCTTCAGCGGCGGAACGCTGGACAAACTGGAATCCATTCCCGGTTACCGCACCAACCTGAGCCAGGAAGAATTTTTGCACCAGTTGAGCGAGGTGGGCATTGTGCTCACCGGTCAAAGCGGCGACCTGGCCCCGGCTGACGGAAAATTATATGCCCTGCGCGATGTGACCGGCACGGTGCCATCCATCCCGTTGATTGCCTCATCGGTGATGAGCAAGAAAATCGCCGCCGGGGCGCAAGCTATTGTGCTGGACGTAAAAACCGGAAAAGGCGCTTTTATGGAGACATTGGAAGATGCTCAACGGTTGGCGCACTTGATGGTATCCATCGGCAATTTGTCAGGCCGCCGGGTGGTGGCGTTGCTTTCCGATATGAACCAGCCGCTGGGTGAGATGGTGGGCAATGCCCTGGAATTGAAAGAAGCCATTGAAACCCTGCACGGCAAGGGCCCGGTTGATTTTACCGAGCACTGCCTGGTTGTGGCCAGCCGTATGCTGGTGCTGGGCGAAAAAGCCCCCGATCTGGATACTGCCCGCCGCATGGCTGAAGAGGCGCTGGCAACGGGCAAAGCCTGGGAGAAATTCCGCCTTCTGGTGCAAGCCCAGGGCGGTGATCTGGTCTTCATCGATGAACCGCAGCGTTTGCCGTCAGCGCCGGTGATTGAAGAGCTGAAAGCTGAACGCGCCGGATGGCTGCAAAGCATTGACGCGCGCGAAATCGGCGAAACCGCCGTGGGCATGGGCGCCGGGCGGGCGCACAAGAGCGACCCCATCGATTACGGGGTGGGCATTCGTGTGCACCGTAAGGTGGGCGACGCGGTTCAGGCGGGTGACGTGCTCTTCACGCTATACGCGCGTGATACAGACAGCCTGCCGACGGTGCGGGAGCGCTTGATGAAGGCGCTAACCTGGAGCGATTCAGCCTGCCAGGCCTTGCCGCTGTTCTACGGCATCATTGAATAAGAATTTTGAGGACGTTGAAATAGCCCCTAAAGGTTTCAGATTTTGTTATTCCGCTGGAACAAAATTATGGAAATGGCGAATAATTGTGCTCAAACATTTAGGGTCAGTTAAGTTTTTTACCATTCATCATCCCTGGAATTGCATAATTTGATTAATTATGAGATAATTCACAAGTTGGTAAAAGCGTTGATGGAAACGAGTAAGCTGGCTGCTGGCAGGCAGCGACCCCGGGAATGGTGTGAGCCGGGGCACAGGCGCCCGCTGAAAATCCTTCCGGAGCTGCAACCCGAACGCAGAGAATTCTGCCAGTAAGTGAGCCGGCGCACCAGCCGTTATCCTGAGAGCAGTTATCCAATCAATTGGATGCCTGAAAAAGAGCTCATCTACAGATGAGAAGCAGGGTGGTACCGCGGGAAATTTCTTCCTCCCGTCCCTGAATGGGACGGGAGGTTTTGTTTTTTGAATTTATTGTGAAATCAAATGTTGAGGTGAGAATGTTTAAACCTGTCTCTACAAAAGTGCAGTTTCCCAACATGGAAGACAAAGTACTGGAGTTTTGGAAAGAGCACGATGTCTTTCATGCCACTTTGAAAGAGCGCGAAGGCGGCCAGGAGTATGTGTTTTTTGAAGGGCCGCCCACTGCCAACGGCAAGCCGGGCGTGCATCACGTTCTGGCGCGCGCTTTCAAAGACCTTTTTCCGCGCTACAAAACCATGCGCGGTTTCCACGTTTCGCGCCGCGGCGGTTGGGATACCCACGGTTTGCCGGTGGAAATTGAAGTGGAAAAGAAGCTGGGCTTCACCAACAAGCAGCAAATTGAAGACTACGGCATCGACAAGTTCAACGCCCTGTGCCGTGAATCGGCCTTTGCCTACATTCGCGAATGGGAAAAACTGACCGACCGCATTGCCTTCTGGGTTGATTTTGACACCGCCTACATTACCTATAAAAATGAATATGTTGAGACGGTGTGGTGGATCCTGAAGAGCTTCTGGGAGAAGGGATTGCTGTATCAGGGTTTTAAAGTTGTGCCTTACTGCCCGCGCTGCGGCACGCCGCTTTCTGATCACGAAGTGGCGTTGGGTTACGATGAAGCCGAAGACCCCTCGGTCTTTGTGCGCATGCCGCTGGTGGGGCACAGCGACACCTCGCTGCTGGTGTGGACCACCACCCCCTGGACGCTGCCGGCCAATGTGGCGGTTGCAGCCCACCCCGATGTGGATTATGTGACCATCGAACGCGATTTGCCCGAAGGCGGCAAAGAGCGCCTGATTATGGCCAAAGCGCTGGTGGAAAAGGTGTTTGAAGGCGAGCAGGTCAAAGTGGTTGACACGTTTAAAGGCAGGCAGTTGAAAGGCAAACGCTATCAACCGCTGTTTACCTTTGTTCCTCCCGACAAACCCGCCCACCGCGTGGAACTGGCTGAATTTGTGACCACCGAAGACGGCTCTGGCCTGGTGCACATTGCCCCGGCTTTCGGCGCCGATGACATGCAATTGGCGCTGGACAACGACCTGCCCTTGATTATGACCGTTGCCGAAGACGGCACATTCATCCCGGCAGTGCGCCCGTGGAGCGGCATGTTTGTGAAAGATGCCGATCCGCTGATCATTCGCGACCTGGAAGCGCGCGGGTTGATGCTGCGCCACGGCAAGTACAAACACACCTATCCATTCTGCTGGCGCTGTTCCACGCCGCTGCTGTATTACGCCCGCCCCACCTGGTATATTCGCACCAGCCAGTATAAAGACAAGCTGGTGGAATTGAATAACCGCATTAACTGGTATCCCGAGCACATCAAGAACGGCCGCTTTGGCAACTGGCTGGCTAACAACATCGACTGGGCGCTGGGACGCGAACGCTACTGGGGCACCCCACTGCCGGTGTGGGAATGCGACGAATGCCATCAACAGGTGTGCGTCGGTTCGGTGAAAGAGCTTTCAGAACGCACCGGGCGCGACCTGACCGGGCTGGATATGCACCGCCCGCATGTGGACGGCATTCATTTCCCGTGCCCTGAATGCGGCAAAACCATGAGCCGCGTGCCCGAACTGATTGACGTGTGGTTTGACTCGGGTTCCATGCCGGTGGCGCAGTGGCACTATCCGTTTGAAAATGAAGAGACCTTCAAGAAACAGTTCCCGGCCGATTTCATTTGCGAAGCGGTCGATCAGACGCGCGGTTGGTTCTACTCGCTGCACGCCATCAGCACCCTGCTGTTTGAAGAGCCCTGTTACAAGAATGTGATTTGCCTGGGCCTGATTTTGGACGGCCAGGGTCAAAAAATGTCCAAATCAAAAGGCAACGTGGTGAACCCGTGGGATGTGATTGACAAACACGGGGCTGATGCCATGCGCTGGTACCTGTACACCGCCAGCCCTCCCGGGCAGGAACGCCGTTTCTCGGCCGATCTGGTGGCCGAGGTGCTGCGCACCTTCACGCTGACGCTGTGGAATACCTATTCCTTCTTCGTCACCTATGCCAACCTGGACAAATGGACGCCTGATGCGACGGTGAAGCCGCAGTATTCGGCGCTGGATCAATGGGTGCGTTCGGCGCTGCACACCCTGGTGCGCGACGTGACCACTGCCTATGAAAACTATGATGTGCTGGGCGCAACCCGCCCGATTGAAGTGTTTGTGGACCAGTTATCCAACTGGTACCTGCGCCGCTCGCGCCGCCGCTTCTGGAAGAGCGAATCGGACGCTGACAAACAGGCCGCCTATGCCACGCTGTATGAAGCCCTGGTGATGGTGAGCAAGCTGCTGGCGCCCGCCATGCCCTTCCTGGCCGAAGAAATGTACCAAAACCTGGTGCGCGGTGTGGACGGCTCGGCTCCTCTGTCGGTGCACCTGGCAGACTGGCCGACCTACGACGCCAGCGTGATCGATGAAGCCTTGAACCGCGAAATGGCGCTGACTATGAAACTGGCTTCGCTGGGGCACGCCGCCCGCAACAAAGCCACTGTCAAAGTGCGCCAACCGCTGGCTGAGGCCGCCTTTGCCGTGGGCTCAGCTGAAGAAGGTAAAGTGATTGAGAAATATGCCGATATCCTGGAAGACGAATTGAATGTCAAACAGGTGCGCTCGCTCAACGCCGCCGGTGAGGCAGTATCCTATTCCTTGAATCCGCTGCCCAAGCAGTTGGGCCAAAAATACGGCAGCCAGTTCCCGGCCATCCGCCAGGCGCTTTTGAAAGCCAATCCCGAAGAAGGTGCGCGCACCCTGTTGGACGGCAAAGCTTTGAATGTTACAACCGACGCCGGCAGTTTCGATATTTTGCCGGAAGAGGTGGAAGTTCGCGTGCAGGCGCGCAGCGGTTTCGCGGTGGCGTCTGAGGGAGCCTACCTGGCTGCCCTGGTGACCGATTTGACCCCCGAATTGTTGAGCGAAGGCATGGCGCGCGAAGTGGTGCGCCGCGTTCAAGACCTTCGCAAACAGGCTGACCTCGACATCGCCGACCGCATCCAGTTGTTCTACACGGCTTCTGCCAGACTGGCGGCGGCTGTGGAAGCCAACCGCGCTTACATCATGAGCGAGACGCTGGCGGTGGAATTGAAAGCCGGCCAGGCGCCTGCCGGCGCCGAACAGGCCAGCGATTCTTTCGATGGCGAAGAAATCACCGTAGCCATCAAAAAAGCTGCTTGATTTCACGAAATAGAATTTGACCAAACCGACCCTTAGGATTTATCAAATCCTAAGGGTCGGTTTTTCCAAGGAACCCTCATGCGATTGTTTATTAATGTAATCTGAACTGCGGGAGAGGGCAGGCTGAGGGTATTCGCTTCAAAATAAGGTAAAATCAAGGGGATAAACGTGGAGGAACAGTGAGTCAAACCATAAAAAAATATTTGCCGCTCTTTGGAATTGCGGCCGTGATTATTGTGCTGGACCAGGTCAGCAAAAGCTATATCCGCACCTACCTTGCACTGGGCGAAATGTGGTCGCCGTGGGAATGGCTGACCCCCTATGCGCGTATCGTGCACTGGTATAACACCGGTGTGGCGTTTGGCATGTTCCAGGGATTGGGAAATATCTTTAAGTATTTGGCCTTGCTGGTAGCGGCGGTCATTATTTTTTACTATCCGCGTGTGTCGGATGAAGACTGGTCGCTGCGGCTCGCCATGAGTTTGCAATTGGGCGGCGCACTGGGCAACCTGATTGACCGCATTTTCAACAACGGCATGGTGACCGATTTTATCTCCGTGGGGAATTTCCCGGTATTTAATATTGCCGATTCGAGCATCACCGTGGGCGTGGGAGTGCTGCTGCTGGGCATGTGGCTGCAGGAAAGAAAATCATCGCACCCGGATGAAGCGGCCATTCCTGCTTCATCTGATTTAACTATCAACGAGAAATAGGCATAAATTGAACGAACTCGTCCATCACTTTCAGATGTCAGGCGATGACCCCAAACGGTTGGATAAATTCCTGGTGGAATGCCTGCCGGAGTTTTCGCGTTCTCGCCTTCAGGCGTTGATCCAGGACGGGCGTGTGACGGTGGATGGCAAGACAGCCGGCAAAGCCGGGCTGATGGTGGAGGTTGGGCAGCAGGTGCAGGTGGTTGTACCTCCGCCCGAGCCCACCGACCTGGTACCTGAAGAAATTCCGCTGGATGTAATCTATGAAGACAACCAGCTCCTGGTGATCAACAAACCGGCGGGCATGGTGGTTCACCCGGCGCCGGGGCACAGCAGCGGCACGCTGGTGCACGCCGTGCTGGCGCACGACCCCGACATGGAAGGCATTGGCGGCGAACAGCGTCCGGGGGTTGTGCACCGCCTGGATAAAGACACTTCGGGGGTGCTGCTACTGGCAAAAAATGACGCCATGCACCGCTGGCTGCAAGCGCAGTTCAAAGCGCGCAAATTGACCAAAGAATACCTGGCGCTGGTGGATGGGCAACCGCCAACCCCAACCGGGCGCATCGAAGCCGCCATCGGGCGCGACCCGTCGCACCGCAAGCGCATGGCCATTGTGCCCGATCACAAGGGGCGCGATGCGGTGACCGAATATTCGACGGTGGAAACCTTTCCGCAGCACACTTTGCTGCGTGTGCGCATTCTCACCGGGCGCACACACCAGATTCGTTTGCACCTGGCATTTTTGGGGTGCCCCGTGGCCGGTGATTTAATCTACGGACACAGGCATTCCAGCGTCCCGCTAGAGCGGTTCTTTTTGCATGCCGCCCATCTGACCATCAACCTGCCGGGCAAGCCTGATCCGGTGACCTTTGAGGCGCCGCTTCCCCCTGAACTGGCGAACATTTTAAGCCAGTTGCGTGTTTAATCTTCTTAGTTAGTCCAATTTCATTCTCACGACGAAATATTGCCCAGGGTTTGAGAGTTTGCTCTTAGGCAAATCCTCAAAATTTGCTTGCTGTCAGGCAAGGAATGGAAATAACCTTGCCGCTTCCCTTTGTTTCACCTGGGAAGGTGTGACTTTTCTCATATTAACCATGCAATCGGTTGGTCATATAATCAACAAATTATTGTTTGTTTACAGGGTAGTAAGGAGCATCCATGCAGAATCAAAATACTTCTTATCGTCTGGGGCTGGATATTGGTTCGACCACCGCCAAGGCAGTCGTTCTTGATGCCAATAATCAAGTTGTCTTTTCTGATTATGTGCGCCACAATGCCGATGTGTTGCAGACACTGCAAAGCCTTCTTCAAAAAGCTGTGCAGGCAGTTGGCGATGTTTCGGTGGGGATTAGCCTGACCGGTTCAGCCGGCATGGGCGTCAGTGAACGTTTTGAGTTGCCGTTTATCCAGGAAGTGATTGCCTGTGTTGAGGTGGTGCGGCAGAAGTACCCTGAGGTAAAAACATTTATCGACATTGGCGGTGAGGATGCCAAAATGATCCTCTTCGATGAAAACGGGCCGGATATTCGCATGAACGGCTCGTGTGCTGGCGGTACCGGGGCGTTTCTCGACCAGATGGCCACCCTGATCAATGTGCCGGTGGAAGAACTGAACCAACTGGCCCAAAAGAACAACCAGGTTTTTCCTATTGCCTCTCGCTGCGGCGTGTTTGCCAAGACCGATGTGCAGAATTTGATCAGCCGCGAAGTGGGCAATGAAAACATCGCCGCTTCGGTTTTCCAGGCAGTGGTGCTGCAAACCCTGGCGACCCTGGGGCGCGGCAGCAATCCGCAACCAAAAGTGCTGCTGGCCGGCGGGCCGCTGACCTTTATGTCCGAATTGCGTCGATATTTTTTAAAAACATTAAAAATGGGAAGCGAAGACCTGGTGTTGGCCGGGCATACCGAACTGCTGCCCGCCATGGGAGCGGCATTCAGCGTGCAGGTGGATCAGACGCCAATCCGGTTAAGCGAATTGATGAAACGCCTGGCTTCCATGCCTGACGCGCAAGCGCTGATCACCAACCGCCTGGAGCCGTTGTTCGACCGGGAAACCACCTTTGAAAACTGGCGCACGTCGCGCTCGCAGCAACATGCCCCGCGCACCACATTGCAATCGTTGGATGGACAAAGTTGTTTCCTGGGTATCGATTCGGGTTCAACGACCACCAAGCTGGTTTTGATGAGCGAAAGGCGCGAGACCGCCTTTACGTATTATTGCAACAATAATGGGAATGCCATTGCCGCCGTCAAAAAGGGGTTGTCTTTGCTGCGCCAGCGGATTGAAGATGCCGGGGTTGCCATTAAGATTGGCCGCACGGCCGTGACCGGATATGGTGAAGATTTGATCCGCGCGGCGTTTTCCATCGATGAAGGCATGGTGGAAACCATCGCCCATTACCGCGCTGCCTGCTCCTTTGATCCGCATGTTTCTTTCATTCTTGATATCGGCGGGCAGGATATGAAAGCCATCTTTGTCGAGAAAGGGAAAATCCGCAATATTGAAATTAATGAAGCCTGTTCATCGGGCTGCGGATCATTCATCGAAGGCTTTGCGCGTTCCATGGGCTACCCGGTGGATCAATTTGCCGCGCTGGCCTGCCAGGCGGCGGCGCCCTATGACCTGGGAACTCGCTGCACGGTGTTTATGAATTCAAAAGTGAAACAAGCATTGCGCGAAGGTGCCGGTGTGGATGAAATTTCAGCCGGGTTGGCCTATTCGGTCATCAAGAATGCCATTCATAAAGTGTTAAAAATTACAGATGTGTCGGTTCTGGGGAAGCACGTTTTTGTGCAGGGCGGCACGTTTCGTAACCCGGCAGTGCAGCGCGCCCTGGAGCGCCTGCTGGGTTTCCCGGTCATTTGCCCGGACATTCCCGAATTGATGGGCGCCTACGGCGCGGCGCTGACCGCCCTCGATCATTACCAGGAGCAACCACAGCGCCAATCGGTTTTCAAAGGTCTGGAATTATCATTTGATTTAAATTATGAGCGCCGGCAAATCAATTGCCGCGGCTGTCAAAATCAGTGCAGTGTGACGCGGTTGGTTTTTCCTAATGGCAACACTTTCTTCACTGGCAACCGCTGTGAGAAGGTCTATACTAACTCGGGTGTGCGGGTCGAGAAGGGCATCAATTTGTTACAGTTTAAAAACCAGCTGCTTTTTGACCGTAAAGTCGTGGAGGAAGTCGGGCTGACCGGTGGGCAAAAAAAGCAGGTCATTGGCATTCCACGCATTCTCAACCTGTTTGAAAATTATCCCTTCTGGCACACCCTGTTTACCCGCTGTGGTTTTGAAGTGCACCTGTCAGCTCCCTCTTCGGCAGAGTTGTACCAGAAGGGTGTGGGCACCATCATGTCTGAAAATATCTGTTTCCCGGCAAAACTGGCGCACGGGCACATTTTTGACCTGATGGAGGCAGGTGTTGACCGCATTTTCTACCCGATGATCGCTTATGAAAATGCCGAGCACGTGGATGCCGATAATTGCTACACCTGCCCGATTGTGGCGGGGTATCCCGAGGTGGTGCAGAGCGCCATCAATCCGCAGCGCCTCAGCGGCATTCCATTGGATAAACCTGCATTAACCATGAAGGACAGGAAACTTTTTGAGAAAGGCTGCGCCAGCTATTTTGCAAGCCTGGGGGTGAAGGCGCATGTGTTCAAGAAAGCCTACCGTGAAGCCTGGCGGGTGCAGGATGAATACAAACAGGCTGTGCAAGAACGCGCGCAGCAAATCATCGAGCAGGCGCGCAGCAGCCGCAAGCCAATTATTTTGCTGCTGGGCAGACCCTATCATATCGATCCGCAAATCAACCACGGACTGCCGGAAATTATCTGTGATTTCGGCGTGAATGTCATTACCGAAGATGCGGTTCCGGTGACCGGCAGGCAACGTTCCATTAAAAGCGGCCATGTCATTTCACAGTGGGCCTATCCCAACCGTTATCTTTCGGCGGTGATGTGGGCGCGCGAGCAGCCGGATGTGGAAGTGGTGGTAGTCAATTCATTTGGCTGCGGCCCTGATGTGCTGGTGGTGGATGAAGTGAAGAGCCTGTTGGCTGAATTTGACAAAAGTCCCACCGTGATTCGCATTGATGAAATTGAAAGCCCGGGCTCAGTCAAGTTACGCCTACGGTCGCTAATCGAACAAATAAAAATAAAACAGGCGGCATCACTGCATCCTGTCATCATGGTGCGCCAATCACCCCCGCTATTTGAGAAAAATGACCGCGGTAAAACCATACTGGTGCCTGAATTCGCCCGTTTTTGCACCGACCCCATTGTGCGCCCGCTGCATGAGATGGGCTATAACATGGAGGTGCTGCCCACTGCCACACGTGAATCGATTGAGCTGGGTCTGAAATATGTCAACAATGAAATTTGTTACCCGGCCATTGTCGTCATTGGCGATATCATCAAAGCGCTGCAATCGGGTAAATATGACCCCGGAGATGTGGCTGTGGGGATCAGCCAGACCGGCGGGCAGTGCCGCGACTCGTGTTATTTACCCTTGCTAAAGAAAGCTTTGATAGCTGCAGGTTATAACGATGTGCCGGTTATTTCCGTGGCGACCAATCTCCAGCCCATCAACGAGCAGCCGGGTTTCAACCCCAACTATGCCCGCTTTGCCTACCAGATGATGCTGGGGGTGGCGTTCACCGACGGCCTCAGCGCCATGTATCATTCCACCGCGCCGCGCGAACTCACCCGAGGTAAAGCCAACCAGGTGGTTGAAAGACAACTGGCCCGCCTGCGCAGCGGTGAAATTGCTATGAATCCAAAAACCATTCTGCAAGCCCTGGAAGAAGCCGTGCGCGATTTCAATGCCATTCCAACTGAAGACAAACAACTGCCGCGGGTGGGCATCGTGGGCGAAATTTATGTCAAATACAATGATTTTGCCAACCACAATGTGGTGCAGTGGCTGATGGATCAGGGCATGGAAGTACAAGTTCCGCCGCTGCTGGAATATTTCACCTCGAATTTTGTGAATTTTGATGTGGACGTGGAGCGTTATTTAAAAAACAAAGACTGGTTGTGGCTGGCCGGCAAGACGGTGCGCGGCATAGCCGACCGCTTTATCCAGGAAGTGGACGGTGTGATGAGACAATACCGTTACTACCATCCCACTCATCCCATTGAACACCTGGCCGCAGCCAGCAATGGCGTGCTGGACCTGGTCAATCATTTTGGCGAAGGCTGGTTAATCCCGGGCGGCATCGGTTCGCTGGTACAATCGGGTGTGAACAATATCCTGTGCTTGCAGCCATTTGGCTGCATCGCCAATCACGTGGTAGCCAAGGGTATCAGCAAAACATTGAAAGAAAGTTTTTCATCCCTGAACCTGTTGTTCCTCGATTTGGACGCAGGATTAAGTGAAGTGAACTACCTGAACCGCTTATTTTTCTTTGTCAATCAGGCAAAAAGCATTCAACGAAATTAATGTACATTCGGAATAATGGGATCTGTCATTGCGAAAAGGTTGAAGTAGCGCTATATATAATTTCAACCGAAGAAGCAATTTCATAGCAAGCCAAAAAAGTTAAGATTGCTTCGCTCGCTCGCAACAACTTATTAAAAATTCCCAACTTACGTTTAATTCGTAATTTTCTAACGAGAGGCCAATATGAAAACCATCGACTTGCGTTCTGACACCGTTACACAACCCACGCCGGAAATGCGCGAAGCCATGCTGCGCGCCGAAGTGGGTGATGATGTGTACGGCGAAGACCCCACCATCAACCGGCTGCAAGAAATGGCGGCCGAACGAATGGGAAAGGAAGCGGGGTTGTTTGTGCCTTCGGGCACCATGGGCAACCTGATTGCCATCCTGACGCATTGCAACCGCGGTGATGAAATCATTGTGGGCAGCCAGGGACACACCCACTATTATGAAGCCGGCGGGGCGGCTGCTTTGGGCGGTGTGCATTCTTATGTGTTGAAGAACCATCCGGACGGTACTTTGAATCTGGACGAGGTGCGGGCAGCCATTCGTGAAGATGATGTGCACTACCCGGTTACCCGCCTGGTGATCATGGAAAATACGCACAACCGCTGCGGCGGTATCGCTGTTTCATCCGATTACACCTGGCAGTTGGGCAACCTGGTGCATGAAAACGGCCTCAACCTGCACCTCGACGGCGCGCGCGTTTTCAACGCGGCGGCGTTTTACGGTGTGGACGTGCGGCAGCTTACCGAGCCGGTTGATTCGGTGACATTTTGCCTCAGCAAGGGCCTGTGCGCCCCTGTGGGTTCGGTTTTGTGCGGCACTGCCGATTTCATTAAACGTGCGTTGCGCATTCGCAAGCAAGTGGGCGGCGGCATGCGCCAGGCGGGCATCCTGGCGGCAGCGGGCATTTACGCCCTGGAGCATTTGGTGGACCGCCTGGTGGAAGATCAACGCCGTGCACGCCAGCTTGAAGCGGGCTTGTTGAATGTTGCCTGGCTGCAAGTGGAACAGCGCCCCACCAGCACCAACATGGTGTTTGCCGTCATGCAGCCTAATGCACCCCTTTCACCCGCTGAATTGATTGAAAAGATGAAAGCACGGGGCATTCTGCTCGACACTTCCGGCCCGCGGCGTTTGCGCCTGGTCACCCACTACTGGGTGGATGATGAGGATGTAAAACAGGTCATCCAGGCTTTTAACCACATCGTGTCATAAAAGACAATAATTGGACTGATTTTGATATAATAGTATTGTCAGGCAAATCATTTTACCTGATGGCATTGCCCTCTGCAACGGGAAAGCCATCCAGAAATGACTGGAAGGAGGGGAAAATGTCTGAGTTGCAATTCAGGCAGATGACACTGAGCAATGGACTTACTCAATTTCTTCTACGGAGGATCCATGGAAGGTTTTGTAACCCTCGAACAGATTGATGCAGCAACCGACTTTGTGCGCAAGCACACCAAACAGCAGCCGCGCATTGGTCTTATTTTAGGTTCTGGTCTGGGAGCGCTGGCTGATGCCGTGGAAGGCGCAGATATCATTGCCACTGCGGATATTCCCTACTGGCCAAAATCAACTGTACCTGGTCACCAGGGGCGGTTGGTGATTGGCAAGTTGGAAGGGCAAACCGTGATGGTGCTGCAGGGTAGAACACACTATTACGAAGGTTACAGCATGGCCCAGGTGACCATGCCCATTCGGGTGATGCAGCGCCTGGGAATGGAAATGCTGTTTGTCACCAATGCTGCAGGCGCCATTCATCCTGATTATGCTCCCGGTGATGTGATGCTGATCACCGATAATATCAACCTGGTGGGCATGGCCGGTCTGAACCCGTTGTACGGCCCCAATCTGGATGTGTTTGGTGACCGCTTCCCGGATATGAGCCAGATGTATGACCGTGAATTGATGGATCTGGCCCGACAGGTGTCAAAAGAACAAAAAACCACCCTGCACGAAGGCGTGTATATTTGCCTTTCGGGGCCTTCATTTGAAAGCCCGGCTGATTTGCGTTTTTTACGCGCCATTGGCGCAGATGCAGTGGGCATGTCCACCGCTCCCGAGGTGATTGTGGCGCGGCATGGCAAAATGCGTGTGCTGGGCTTTTCAGGCATCAGCAACAAAGCCAACCTGGACGGCAGCACGGTTACCACGCATGAAGAAGTGCTGGAAGCAGGCAATGTGATTGTGCCAAAATTGAAAGGAATCATCCTGGGTGTGTTACAGCGCCTGAAATGATGATTGATGGCCGGTAGTTGAAATTGATCTTTACGAATAAGTTGATGAGAGCATGGAAGATCTGCTTCGATTTCTAGAGCGTAACGAAGTCTGGATCTATTTGCTATTGGGATTGGTGGGGGGCATCTATCTGCGAAAGCTATTTGCTGCCTGGCAGGAATGGCGTTCGGCGGTTTTTGGTTTGGAAAAAGAAGCCGCCCAACGTCGTTTTAACAGCAACCTGGTTTTTCTGGTTGTGCTGGGGCTGGCAGCTTCTATGGAGTTTTTTCTGGTGACGTTTGTGGCAAGTTCAACCCCGCAAAGTGTTGCGCTCATTACCCCCACAGCCGATTTGCTGGCAACTCCCACGCCCACGTTAACGATTGATTCCATTCCAGGTGCGGTAATGGAACCAGCCGCGACTCTGTCGGCTACCCTTTCTGAGGGATGCATTCCTGGCGAGTTGGAATGGACCTATCCGATGGATGGAGAAGAGATCAGCGGCATGGTTGAATTGAAAGGAACAGTCAACCAACCAGACCTGGGTTTCTTCAAATATGAATACAGTTCAAACAACGGGCAAAGCTGGGTGACCATAGCAGCAGGCAGCGATAAGAAAAACGATCAGCCCCTGGGCGGTGTTTGGAACACCGCTCAACTGGTTCCGGGCGATTATCTCTTGCGGTTGGTCATCACTGACAGCCGCAACAATGTTTTGCCCGCCTGCGTCATTCGCACTCGAATCCTTGCTGAAGAATGAGGAAAAATCATGCCACAAATTGAAATCCGTCCCACCACCCCGGCTGATATTCCCATCCTGGTTTCGTTGGAACACACTTTTCAGACCTCACATGTGTGGCAGATGGAACGGCTGATGGACGGCAGCGAAATGAGCATCACTTTTCGGGAAGTGCGCTTGCCGCGCACTGTGCGTGTGGAATATCCCTATCCAACCAGCGCGCTGGCGAAAAACTGGATGGAACATGCCGTGATGCTTACCGCCGTCATGCAGGACGAACCGGTTGGCTATTTGCGTGTGAATGACCAACTGGTTGAAGATTCAGCCTGGGTTTCAGCCATTGTGGTGCGCGAAGCCCTGCGGCGCAAAGGCATTGGCACGGCGCTGGTGATGGCGGCGCAGCAATGGGCAGCGCATCACAGACTGCGCAGGATGATCCTGGAGATGCAGTCAAAGAATTATCCCGCTGTCTGTTTTGCACAGAAGATGGGCTATGATTTCTGCGGGTATAATGACCATTATTATATTAATCAGGATATCGGCGTTTTCTTTGCCCGGTTTTTACACTAAGCCTGGCATATGTTGATTGAATGAGTTGGGGACGATGGCAACAAACTGGCAGACTGGTTTAATGGTAGCCTTGCGCACACTCAGCCAGATTTTATCGGCAGGGGTGTCAATTACAGCATTTTCACTGCTGCTCTACTCGCTGACATTTAACCTGCGGGACCGTGTGGCGCGGACTTTTTCCATCATCATGTTTTGCATGGTGATTGTGTTTACAGCCGAGTCGCTGGGCGGCACATCGACCGATGTTCAATTAATTAATTTCTGGCTGCATACCCAATGGCTGGGTGTAATCTTGCTGCCTGCCGCCTATTTCCATTTTTCCGATGCGCTGCTGGCAACCACCGGCAAACCCAGTCGCGGTAAAAGAAGGCTGCTGGTGGTTTTACTTTACCTGGCGTCGCTGTTTTTTTTGGGGCTGCTTGCGCTGGGCATCTTGCTGGGAGATTTAAACACCAGTTTACCCCCGGCTCCTTACCTGGAACCCAACTTTTTCACAACCATGTTCACGTTGTATTATGCCGGGATTATGGTGCTTGCCTGGTACAATTTTGCGCGGGCATTTTTGCGCACCACCACACCCACCAGCCGACGCCGCATCGTATATTTAATTGGCGGGGCGGTTGCACCTGCGCTGGGGTCTTTTCCCTACCTTCTATACAGTTCTTCGTTTGCTGCCAACCACCAACTGATCTTCTGGCTGTTGGTGTTTCTCGCCAACGCCCTGGTAATTTTCCTGACCGTGCTAATGGCTTATGCGGTGGCGTTCTTTGGCGTCTCGTGGCCCGACCGTGTGGTGCGCCGCAGGTTGGTGAAATGGCTGCTGCGCGGACCGGTTACTGCCAGTGTAACTCTGGGGCTGGTTACCATTGTCCGCCGGGTGGGTGAGGCGTTCGGCATACCCTACTCAGCCGTGGTGCCCATCGTGATGGTTGGGGTGATCCTGTTGAGCCAGTACCTGATTACCCTGTTTAGCCCGCTGTGGGAACACTGGTTCTTTTTTGGCAGAGATCGCAGTGATGTCACCCTGCTGCAAACGGCTGAGAACCGCATGCTCACCGAAGCCGATTTGCGCCAGTTCCTGGAGATGATCCTGGCGGCAGTGTGCGACCGCTTGCAGGCGCCGGGGGCTTATATTGCTTCGTTCAACGCAACGGGCATTGACCAGGTGGTGACTATTGGTAAAACCGACTTTTTCAACCAGGGCGCCACCAGCGAAATTTTGAACAAGGTTTCAGAGAATGGCAACTTGCCGCAAATTTTTCGCTGGGGCGAAGACACATTGGTGACCCTGATGGATGGCGATGGAGAAGACGGCGAACTGTTTGGGCTGCTGGGTGTATCATCGGTTGCAAAAAAAGAATTTGACCCCGATCAACTGGCAGCATTATCGCGCCTGGCTCAACGGGCTTCCATGGCGTTGCGCGACATCCGGCATCAACGCGAAGTATTTCGTTCATTGGAATCATTGACATCTGAAGTGGAATACATCCAGCGCATCCGGGCGGCCAGCAGTTATGACAGCAGCCATCTATTGGAAGAGGCGTCTTTGCCCGAGTCCGACATTTCTCAGTGGGTGAAAGACGCGCTGACACACTATTGGGGTGGGCCAAAATTAACCGAAAATCCTTTAATGAAGCTCCAAGTTGTTCAAGATATTGCCAATCAGCATGATGGAAACCAGGCAAATGCCCTGCGCGCTGTCTTGAAAAAAGCTATTGAACAGATGAAGCCCGAAGGAGAACGCCATTTCACAGGCGAGTGGATTCTTTACAACATACTGGAAATGAAATTTCTTGAAGGAAAAAAAGTACGTGAAGTTGCCAGGAAACTGGCCTTGTCGGAAGCGGATTTGTATCGAAAACAACGCGTGGCAATTGAGGAGGTTTCAAAAAAGATTCTGGATATGGAACTGGATCATCACAACGGGTCTGTAATTTGAAAAATATTACCAATGCCCTATACCAATTTTTTCGTTTTTATTGTAATATGTATTATTGTGAGAGAAAATTTTTTCACATAAGGGGCACAGGGAATATAATTTGCACCTTTACAGGAAGAAACATTCATTAATGGGAAAGGGAATTTGGGGAGGTGAGTTGATGTTAAGGGATCGAACAGCACAGCAAAAGTTGGACAAGGAACTTCCAATAGTAGATGAAGGATGGTGGGCATCCGTATTATCGGACGAAGATGTGTATCAGGGGGAAGAAGTGTTGGTAACAAACCGACAGACTCCAACCATGATTTCCGAGCCGGTGGACTGGGAGTTCGTGAAACAGGTCTTCGATCGCGATGAAATCATCGAATTGCAAGTTCATGCATATAACCGGGGAGGTCTGCTGGTGCAGGGAAAAGATGTGCAGGGCTTTGTGCCGATTTCGCACCTGGTGGGTATGCAGTGCAGCGAGGATGAGCAGGAGCGCCGCACCAAACTGGCCAATTATGTAGGCCGCTCCATGCAATTGAAAGTGATTGAATGCGAACCCAACCTGGAACGGATTGTGTTTTCAGAACGGGCGGCTCTTTCAGGCAAAGGGCAGCGCAAACAGTTGTTTCATTCATTGAAAACCGGCGATCTGGTTTGCGGCGTGGTGACCAATGTTACAGACTTTGGCGTGTTCATTGACCTGGGCGGTGTGGAAGGTTTGGTGCATGTTTCAGAAATCTCCTGGGGCAGGGTGCAGCACCCTTCAGAGGCCATGAAAGTTGGCGATGAAGTGAAAGCCCTGGTGCTGCAAATTTCTGAAGAGAACACCCGCGTGGCATTGAGCATCAAGCGCCTGGAGCCCAACCCGTGGGTTGACCTGGAACTCAATCATAAACCCGGAGATGTTGTCCCGGCAACCATTACCGGCATCCGGCGTTTTGGCGCTTTTGCCCGGCTGGATGAAGGGGTTGAGGGTCTGATCCATGTCTCTTCGATAGGGAATGGCAATGACCACCGCCCACTGGAAAACCTTTTCAAACCTGGCCAGGTGGTTGAAGTAAAAATTTTACACATTGACGCAGAAAGACGGCGACTGGGGCTTGGCCTGGTGGAAGCTGGATGAGCCAGGAAAGAAAATCGCCGGATAAAAAGCCAAAAACCGATCCGCAGCCTTCAACCGTAATCCAGGAACCTGAAACCGGGTGGCTGGATCGGCTTGCCGGGTTTTGGCTGCGCTTTGACCGTTTTGGCTGGGATTTGCTGGGGGTTGTGTTACTGGTTGCGTCGGTTGTGACCCTGTTGGGATTGTTTGGACTCACCCGGGGAGCTTTGATCACTCCCTGGGTGCTCTTTTTGCGCCGCTGGATGGGCTGGGGAAGCTTCTTCGCCGCAGCATTGACGGGTTACATGGGTGTGAAATCGCTGCTCCGGCGTTTTTCAGAACGCCGAGATTTTGACCTGGGCAAGGTGCTGGCTTTGGAAGGATTGGTGTTTACCCTGCTGGCGCTGCTGACACTGCAGGGCGGGCAGTCACTGCTGCGCGTGGAGCAGGGATTGGACGGCGGACAAATTGGCTGGGGGCTGGTGGAAATCTTCCGCGGCTTTTTACCCGCTCCAATCGACTTATTCTTGTTGATTTTCTTGCTGGTTTTCTTCGCTTTTTACGGCCTGGGATTGTTTCAATGGACCAGCCGCAGGCTGGAGTCGTGGCTGATCCGTGAAACGCCGCAGCGGGCGGCGCGCAATCGACCGCAAGTGGTCGATGAGGAATCCATAGATAATGAGGAAAGCGTGGCAGCCAGCAAGCCGCATGCGAAAAGCAGCGGGGCTAAAAAAGGGAAACGTGAACCTGCACCGGCTGCTGATAAGCCGGTGAACCCGGCGGTACGCCGCAATGAGAGTTTGCCGCCGTTGAATTTGTTGATGAATGAGCAAACCAATCGCCCCGATGACGCCAGTATTCACAACACGGCGGTGCGCATCGAGCACACCCTGTCTGAATTTGGCATTCCCTCACGGGTGGTGGGTTTCCGGGTGGGCCCCACGGTCACGCAATTTGCTGTTGAACCGGGTTTCATTGACAAAGAGGGGCCAGATGGTGAAATTCAACGGCACAAGGTGCGCGTTTCGCAAATTTCAGGTCTGGCGCGCGACCTGGCGCTGGCCCTCTCGGCTGAACGACTGCGCATCGAGGCGCCCGTGCCGGGACAATCTTTTGTGGGCATAGAAGTGCCCAATGAAAAAAGCTCGGTGGTGCGGCTGCGCCCGCTGCTCGAGTCACCCGAGTTCCAACGGCTGCAATCGCCGCTGGCGCTGGCATTGGGCAAGGACGTATCGGGCAAGCCGGTGGTGGCAGACCTGGCGCGTATGCCGCATTTACTCATTTCAGGAACCACGGGTTCGGGTAAATCGGTGTGTATTGTGGCGCTGACCATTTGCCTGGTGATGAACAACACGCCGGACGAATTGCGCCTGACCATGCTGGATCCCAAGATGGTAGAATTGCTGCGCTTCAACGGGCTGCCGCACCTGCTGCACCAGGTTGAAACCGAACCCCTGCGCATGCTGGGTGTGCTGCAGTGGGCGCTGGTCGAGATGGATAACCGCTATCGCCTGCTGGAAGCCGCCAATGCACGCGACCTTGAAACCTACAATCGCCGCATGGAACGCAAAAAACAGCCCACCCTGCCGCGCATTGTCATCATCATTGACGAACTGGCTGATTTGATGATGACCTCGCCGGAACAAACCGAACACAGCCTGGTGCGCCTGGCGCAGTTGGCGCGCGCCACCGGCATTCATTTGATTGTGGCCACCCAGCGTCCCAGCACCGACGTGGTGACCGGCTTGATCAAAGCCAACTTCCCGGCGCGAATTTCTTTCAATGTGAGTTCTTCCATTGACTCGCGTGTGATCCTGGATGCCAACGGCGCTGAAACGCTTTTGGGGCGCGGCGATATGCTGTTCCTGGACCCCGAGGTGGGTTCGCCGCTGCGCGCACAGGGCTCCATGATTACCGATCAGGAAATGGAACGGGTGATCAAGTTCTGGCAAAAAATGTCACCGGATGAAGATAACCCGGCGCCGTGGGAGGACATGCTTCAGCAGGTTCACCTGGAAGGAGAAGACGCTGCCGACGAGCTGGTGCAGCGAGCCGTCGAATTAGTGCGCGAGTCGCAGCGTGCCAGCATCTCACTGCTTCAGCGCCGCCTGCGCATTGGCTATCCGCGCGCTGCCCGTTTGATTGATGAGCTGGAAGAGATGGGTGTGATTGGGCCGTCGCAAACCGGCGGGCGTGAGCGCGAAGTGTTGCTGCCGCGCGAGGGTGACGAGGATGGGGATGATGAGGATGATGGAGAAGCAGAAGGGGAAGACGACGAGTAATTCAACCCACGAATGCGGCTGGTTTGGTTTTTATTTGGATACCGAGTGGTAAAATGAAGGGGATCAAAGACAGGAGATGTTCGCCTGTCTAAAAAATTACCTGTCGAGTGGAATATTGACCGATCTGCCTCAAACCCAACAAATGACCTTTACCGATAAATTGCGCCGCCGTTTTGGCGGTGTGGCTGATAGCGTTGCCCGTTTTCTCAACAACCTGGGCATTCATCCTGATCTGGTGACCCTGTTTGGCATGCTGGGACATGTGCTGGCGGCCTACATGGCGGCACGCGGATGGATTAGTTGGAGCGGCATCACGCTGGCGCTGCTGGCACCATTGGATTTCATTGATGGAACCATGGCGCGATTACGCGGTGTTCCTTCCAGGTTCGGTGCATTTTTTGATTCGGTGATCGACCGTTATTCCGAGTTGATCATTATGGGCGGTTTGCTGATTTATTATCTTTACAAAGATCCGCTGGCTTGCGCTCTGGTGTACCTGGCGGCTGCCGGTTCGGTGCTGGTGCCCTATACGCGGGCGCGCGCTGAAGCGCTGGGTTACGAGTTGAAGGCTGGTTTGCTCTCGCGCGTCGAACGCTACCTTGTGCTGATCCCGGCGTTGGTGTTCAATATCCCGCTGGTAGGATTGTGGATTATGGCGGTATTGACCAATATCACCGCGGTGCAGCGCATCTGGATTATGCGAAAAATGACTTTGGAGAGCAACAAACCGGCGCAAGAATCATCTAATGACCAGGGATAATGTTGATTGTTGATGGCTGGTGTGATTTTTGACCGGCAGCGACTGTTGAAAGGAATTTTTTATGCGTGAAGGATTTTTTCTTGGACCCATTTTTGTCCACTGGTACGGTGTCATCATCATGTTTGGGGCGGTACTGGCTGCCTTCCTGGCAGATTATGAAGCCCGCCGCAGAAAACTGGAAACCGATATCATCTGGGATGTGATGCCCTGGCTGCTGATTGCGGGCGTAATTGGCGCGCGCATCTGGCATATTCTCACGCCTTCCGAAACTGCCATTATGCAGGGAAAGACCACCCTGTATTTCTTAACCCATCCTTTGGATGCGATTAATATCCGCAGCGGTGGGCTGGGCATTCCCGGTGCGGTGATTGGCGGGGCGTTGGCGCTTTATTTTTACTGCCGAAAGAAAAAAGCCAGTTTCAGCGCGCTGGTTGATACCATCGCCCCCGGACTGGCGTTGGCGCAGTCCATTGGCCGCTGGGGAAATTACATCAACCAGGAGTTATACGGTGCGCCAACCAATTTGCCCTGGGCAATTTTCATTGAACCGCGCTATCGTTTGCCCGGATTTCAAGATGTGGCCTATTACCATCCCATGTTCCTGTATGAATCCATCTGGAACCTGTTGAATATGTTTGTTTTGCTATGGCTGTCGCATACAGAGCGCCTGGCCGGCAAACTCAAATCGGGTGACATTTTCCTCGTGTATCTGATCATTTACCCGGTGGGACGCTTCTTCCTGGAATTCATCCGCCTGGACGCATCCACGGTGGGCGGCTTTAACGCCAACCAGATGATTATGGCGGTGGTGGCGCTAAGTTCGGCAGCAATGTTGATCTGGCGGCACAGCCAAAAATCTCCGCAGACTCTTTCTACCGAAGTTACAGCCGATAATACACAGCAGGAGTCAGTCACTTCCGATCATCAATAATTCAAAGAGATAAGCCATCTCGCCATTAAAGGCAGCGCAAGGATGATTGTTGCTGAAGAACTAACCAAGGATTTTGAACAGTTTCGTGCGGTGGATGGAGTCAATATTCATGTGCCTGCCGGGCAGGTTCTGGCGCTGTTGGGACCCAACGGCGCCGGGAAAACCACCACGGTGCGCATGTTGTCTTCGATTCTACCGCCCACTTCAGGACAAGCTTCCATTGCCGGTTTTGATGTGGTCAGCCAGGCGGTTGCGGTGCGGTCAAAAGTGGGGGTATTATCGGAACAACAGGGTTTGTACGGACGCATGAACGCAGGGGAATACCTGGAATTTTTTGGAAACCTGTATGGTATTGAACGGCAGGTTTGCAGGCAGCGCATCAAGCAATTATTAAATCAATTTGACCTGGAATGGGCACTGAAAAAAAGGTTGGGTGAATTTTCGCGCGGCATGCGTCAGAAGCTGGCGCTGGTGCGCGCTTTGCTGCACCAGCCGCCGGTGCTGCTGCTGGACGAGCCGACCTCGGCCATGGACCCGCAAAGCGCCCGCATGGTGCGTGATTCCATCTACAAACTGCGCTGTGACGAACGCGCCATCATCCTGTGCACGCACAACCTGGCTGAAGCCGAAGAACTGGCAGACCAGGTGGCCATCATCCGGCGCGGAAGAATTATCCTCTACGGCTCATTGAATGAAATCAAGCGCAAATTGCTGGGAGAGCAGGAATTTGAAGCGCAGTTGTCACAGCCCCTCAACCACTGGGACGGCAAACTGCCGCAGGGTGTGCTGCTGACCGGGCGCGGCGAAAACTGGCTGCGCTTTCATGTTGACCGACCTGATGAACAGAACCCGCAGTTGCTGAACATGCTGCTGGAAAGCGGGCTTGCGGTGCGGTCTTTCCAGGAAACCACACAGAGCCTTGAAAAGGCCTACCTGGAAGCGGTAAACAACCTGGAGGATCAGCCATGACAAACCGCTTGCGATTGGTATGGGTCATCACAGAACGGGAAGTGCGCGATCAATTGCGCGATTGGCGCATCATCTTTCCCATCATCGGCATCACTGTGCTGTTTCCGTTTGTGATGAATTTCATGGCTGAACAGATGCTGGATTTTGTGCGCGAATACGGCGCAACCATCATTGGCGAGCGGCTGGTACCTTTCCTGTTGATGATCGTGGGTTTTTTCCCCATCTCGGTTTCGCTGGTGATTGCGCTGGAAACCTTTGTGGGCGAGCGCGAACGCGGCACCATTGAACCGCTGCTCAATTCTCCCCTGGCTGATTGGCAGCTATACCTGGGCAAATTGCTGGCTGCCACGGTGCCGCCGCTGTTTTCCAGTTATGTGGGCATGTTTGTTTACCTGGCAGGTTTGATGCTCAAGAATATTCCCCTGCCGGAAGCCGGCATGATGCTGCAAATTTTTTGCCTCACCACCGTGCAGGCGGTGATGATGGTGAGCGGGGCGGTGGTGGTTTCTTCGCAGGCCACCTCGGTGCGGGCGGCCAACCTGTTGGCCAGTTTCATCATCATCCCTTCGGCATTTTTGATCCAGGGAGAGGCTGTGATGATGTTCTGGGGCACCAACAGCACCCTGTGGTGGGCGGTTTTAGGCCTGGTGGTTTTATCGGTTTTGCTGGTGCGGGTGGGACTGGCGCATTTTCGCCGCGAGGAATTGCTGGGGCGCGAAATTGATGTGCTGAATTTGCGCTGGATGTGGAAGTTGTTTTTGCAAGAATTCACCGGCGGAGCGCGTTCATTCAAAGAATGGTATTTTCAAATTTTGCCGGCCACTCTGCGGGATTTGCGCACCAGTTTTGTGCTGGTGACCGTGCTGGCGGTGATTGCTTCGCTGCTGGGAGCCATGCAGCTTTCTCAATTTTTCATACCGCTTCAATCGATGGACGGTGCTGATGTTCAACAACGCATTGATGGCCTGCTGTCGGCTTCGGGCGCATTTTCCAGTGCGCCGCTGTTGGCCATTGTTTGGCAAAATGTGCGCGTACTTTTCCTGTCCATGGTGCTGGGCGTGTTTTCGTTTGGCATTATTGGTGTTCTGCCGTTATTATTAACCACAGGGTTGTCGGGGTATTTGTTCGCTTTACTGGCTGCCAACGGTTACCCGGCATCTTTTTTTCTGGGTTTAACCGTTCCGCACGCGGTTTTCGAAATCCCTGCAGCCTTGCTGGCTACCGCGGCAGTGTTGAAAACAGGCGTGCAAATGGCCACCCCGACCACACGCCAGACGGTTGGCGAGGTGTGGATTACCACGCTGGCCCTGTGGAGCCGGGTGATGGCAGGACTGGTAGTACCGCTGTTGATCATTGCTGCGGGCATTGAGGCATGGGTGACGCCGCGAATATTATATTTCTGGGTACACTAAGAAGAGCACTGGAGGAAATCATGGCGAAATTGACATTTTTAGGGAGCGCCAGTGCATTGCCGGACGAACAGCATGAAAACACCCATTTTGTGATTCAAAAGGGGAGCCGCACCATCCTGGTGGACTGCGCCGCTTCGGCATTTGTGCGCCTCGCGAAGGCGGGTATTTCGGCAATGGATATTGAAGATATCATCCTCACCCATTTTCACCCGGACCATGTGAGCGGTATGCCCATGCTGCTGATGGGCATGTGGCTGGCCGGGCGCAGGCACAAAATCAACCTGTACGGTTTATCTTACACCCTGGAGCGCATGAAGACCATGTGGGATTTGTTTGACTGGCGCACCTGGCCTGGTTTTTTCGATATTGACTACCATGTGGTGGCGGAAGAGGAACTGGCGCTGGTGCTTTCCAATGATGAGATTATCATCCAATCATCGCCGGTGAAACATTTCATTCCCACCCTGGGGCTGCGCATGGAATTACCCCATTCTCAAAAGGTGATCACCTATTCTTGCGATACGGAACCCTGCCCGGCGGTGACGCGCCTGGCGCAGGGCGCCGACTGGTTGATTCACGAAGCGGCGGGCGCTTCAACAGGCCATTCATCGGCCGCACAGGCGGCTGAAGTGGCGCGCCAGGCGGGAGCAGGCGGACTGTGCCTGGTGCATTACGCAGCCGGAAACCCCGAATTTTTACAATCTGTCGAACAGGCCCGTCGAATATTTGCGGGAGAAATTACAACTGCTGAGGATTTTTCAACCCTGCTAGTGAGCTAAAATTACCACCCCGTGATAAACGGTTCCCATTCAGAATTTTCTTTGAGGTGATGTCCAAAGATATACTCGGCAGAGTGGGGCGGTTCTGCGGGTGCATGCAGCAGGTGCATGTTGGCTTCCGCCAGGGTACGCCCCCCTTTGTGATGGTTGCAGGCGTAGCAGGCTGCCACCACGTTAGCCCAGGTTTTTGGGCCGCCCATGTGGCGCGGAATCACATGATCGACGGTCAGATCGAGCGTCTTTTTTCCACAGTATTGGCAGATGTAATGATCGCGGCGGAAAATTTCACGGCGAGAGAAACGCACATGGGGGCGCGGGCGGCGAATCATCATACGCAGCCGGATGACGGACGGTTTGGGAAAATTATTTCTCACCGTGTGTATCCAGCCGCGCCCATTGGCAACCAGGGTGGCTTTTTCAGCCAGGATTAACCCCACTGCGCGGTGCATATTACAAACATTGATAGGCTCAAAGTTGGCATTGAGCACGAGTACCAAATCGTGCATATTTGGCTCCGATGGCAAAGATTATAGCACGACTCCATGGGCATGGTTGCGCCAGCGGGTAAAAGGCGGTAGAATTCGAGCCGACACTGTCTTTTATGGAGAGCACGATGAATATTGATGAACAAGTAGCCTACCTGATGCAGGGCACCGAATATGGCGATGAGAATTTGCGGCAAAACATGGCTGCCGAACTACGCGAGCGTTTGATTCTGGCTGAGAAAGAAAATCGTCCGCTGCGTGTTTATTGTGGTTTTGACCCGCGCAAAGCTGACCTGCACCTGGGACACACCGTGCCCATGCGCAAACTGCGCCAATTCCAGGAATTGGGCCACAAAACAGTGTTTCTGATTGGTAACTTTACCTCCCTGATCGGCGACCCGTCTGACAAGGATATTTTGCGTCCGCAGCTCACACCCGAAGAGGTGCAGGAAAATGCACGCACCTATGCCGAGCAGGCATTCCGAATCCTGGATGAAAAAGAAACCGAAATTCGCTACAACGCCGAGTGGCTTTCGAAGATTGACTTCGCCCAGTTGATTAAACTGGCTTCCAATTTCACCGTGCAGCAGTTCCTGGCGCGCGAAAACTTCAAACTGCGCTGGGACAAAGGTGACGCGGTTTACCTGCATGAAACTTTCTACTCCATCATGCAAGGCTACGATGCCTATGCCCTGCAGGCTGATGTTCAAGTGGGCGGCACCGACCAGTTGTTCAACATTGTCACCGCCGCCCGCAAACTGATGACTTACATGGGCGCCAAACCCAACATTGCCGTCATCCTGGGCATTTTGCCCGGCACCGACGGCGTGGTGAAGATGAGCAAATCACTGGGAAATCATATCCCGATTAACACGACGCCTGAAGATATGTACGGCAAGGTGATGAGTATTCCCGATGCCACCATGCCCACCTACGCCCGCCTGGTGACGCGCTGGAAACCGGATCAAATAATCAAAATTGAAACCGATCTGAAGAACAACGCATTACATCCACGCGATGCCAAAATGATGCTGGCCAAAGAAATCACCGGTTCCTTCTACGGCGATGATGCCGCCGTTAAAGCTGAAGACGCCTTTGTACGCCTGTTCCAGGAGCGTGATATCCCGCAAGAAATGCCGGAATACCATTTGCAGGCGGGGCAGACTGTGGTGGACGTGTTGACCACCGCGGGCCTGGCAGCCAGCAACAGCGAAGCGCGGCGCCTGGTGCAGCAGGGCGGTGTGCGCCTCGACGGCGAACAACTCGATCAACCACAGGCGGTTTTCCCACATTGCGGTGTGCTGCGCGTGGGCAAACGGAAATTTGTGCGCGTAGTCGATCAGGGCTGAAGATTCAGGGTTGCTTTTAATAATTTGCTGCCAATTTGCTGGGCAAGCAGCGGGTTGTCCTCTTCCAGCACAAGCGCCAGAGCCAGCGGGGTATCTTTCCATCCGGGAACGGTACCGGACAGGTACCAGGTGATTTCACCTTTATTTGTGGGGGCATTTCCAAAGCTGCCCCACAGCGGGCTGCCTGGCATGAGCAGTGCTGCGGTGGTTTTCTCCACACTATCTTGCGAAAAAGCAGCCTGTGATCCGCTGGCTGGAAGGATGACCCAACCCTGGTGCGAGGTGAGCACTGCCAGGGTCAGGGTGGGCAAGGGGCGCACTCCGTTCCCGCTGAGCGCGGCGGCGGCCAGCGCCATTTGCAGCGGCGAAACCCGAATATTGCCTGAACCCAGAGCGGCGGTGGGGGCATCGATCAATGATTCAGCGGCAACCGGATGCGCAGTCGCCAGCGGCACACTGGGAGATTGGAACAACCCCATTTGCCGGTACATTTCATTGAGGCGCTCAATTCCAAGGCGATTGCCCAACGCCAGCGTTGCGCCCGGGCAGCCGCGTTGCATCATCTCACTCCAATTGCCTGTATCGCCAATCCATTTGGCGCATTCCCAATTTTTGCCATTTTCACTCACGCTCAGTTCTTTGGGAGTGGTGGGAAAAATGTTGCTCTGGTTGGCGGCTGCCAGCAAAAAAGGCGCCAGCGCAGTGCCGGGCGGGTACTGCCCCTGAACGCCGCGGTTAAGCAGTGGAGACCGTTCATCGCTACGCCAGGTTTCCCATTTTTGGTCAATCTGGTTGGGGTCAAAGGTGGGGTGAGATACCATTGCCAGGATTTCGCCAGTTTGCGCGTTGACCAGAACCAGGGCTCCCTGGTGTTCTCCCATTAATTCATCGGCAAGACGCTGGGTTTTTAAATCAATGCTCAGGCGCACATCCACTCCGGCCGGTGGAGTGCCGTAAAGGAGATGATGCCACCAGATGGTGGAGGCCGGATTGCCATCCAAGCCGCGCAAGTAGCCGTTTAAACTGTTCTCCAAACCAGCCATGCCTACCAACCCGTGGGTATAACCGGTGAGGTGCCCCAGAGATGGGTACAGCGTTTCACGGGTATAAGAGCCGGGTTTGCCCTGGGTGATGACGATGGGCTGGTTCTGGCGATCCAAAATCCTGCCGCGCAGTTCGTAACGGTCAGCGATCATGTTGCGTGGATTGTCGGGACGGGTTTGCAGATCGCGGGAGCGAATGAACCCCCACCAACCGTTGACCAGGGTGATGGCGGTAAACCCGGCCAGGATGAGCCCCGAAGAAATTTTATAAGGTGTTGTATTGGTCAGGGCTGCCGGTTCGCCTTCCTGCTGGTTGCTGATTAACAACAAGATGAGCAGCGCCAGGAACGAGGTCATCAGCGATGATCCACCATAAGACACGAACGGCAGTGTGACGCCGGTGAGCGGCAGCAGGCGTATGTTGCCGCCGATGATCAGGATGCTTTGCAGGGCGATATAGATCGACAGTCCGATGGCCAGGTAACGCTGGTAACCGGTGGGAGCGCGCACGGCGATCAACCAGGCGCGCGCCGTGAGCAGAACCAGCAATGCGACCAAACCGAGGGAGCCGAGCAAACCGATTTCTTCGGCAATGGCTGAAAAAATGAAGTCAGACATTGCAACCGGGATGACGCCCGGATTGCCCAACCCGGGGCCGTTGCCGAACACGCCACCCGCGCCAATGGCGATCATCGATTGGATGATCTGGTAAGACCGGCCGGCGGTATCGAGCCAGGGATTGATCCACGAATCGACCCGCGCGCGGATGATATCAAACAGGAAATAGCCGGTTGCGCCGGCCAGCAAAATCAAGATTCCACCCACCAGCAAAACGCGCCGCTTGCCTGAAGTCAGGTAGATCATGAAAAAATACAGCAAGATGAACAGCGAGGTGGTTCCCAGGTCGCGCTGCGCCAGCAGGATGACCAGGGCGGCCACCACCAGCACCAGTCCCGGCAGTAATAGCTGCACCAGGTTAAAACTAAAAGGCAGCCGGTCGGCCAGATAGGCGGCCAGGTAGATGATCAGCAGCAGTTTCAGTGGTTCAGAAGGCTGCAAATAGACGCCCTTGAAACCCAGCCACAGGCGCGGTCCCTCACCGGCGGGGTAAGTGCCGAAGAAAAAGGTCAAAGTAGTCAGCAGCAGGCCGCCGGTGAGCCACACGTATTTATAACGGCGCAAGATACCGAGCAGGCCTGGTTTCTGCAGCGCCAGCCACACCAGTGCCACACAAAAGGCCAGCCAAACAGTCTGGCGCAGGCCAAACGCGCTGTTGAGGCGGAAGACGGTCAGCATGCCCCAACCGCTGAGCAAGGCGGTGATGGGCAGCAGGAAGGGGTCACGGTCGGGCAGCAATTGAATGGATTTGCGGTGCAGCAGTGAGAAACCCGCCAGCCACACTGCAAAGCCAATCCAGTGCAGCCATGGATAACTGACCAGCCAGGTGTGCAGCCGCACAGCCGGCGAAAGAGTGTAGATGATGCTCCAGGCCAGCAAGAACAGGGCGGCAAATTGCAGCAGCGTGCTTTGCGCCTGGTCTTTCTTGGAAAGGGTTGCAGGGAATAAGTATTTCACTCGTGAAGGTATTTGGATACGAGCAAGCCCAATTTTTGTTTTGTCTCGGGTGGGATGATACCGGGATCGGTTATTAAAGCGGTAGCCAGGGAACTCTGGCAGGCGCAGGAATTGGCTGCGGGTAAACCGGCCACCAGGTTGCGAATGGCCTGCTGGGCGATTTCGGTGTTCTTGTTGAGGGTGCGTACCACCATTTCAACCGTCACCGGCGCTTCACTGACATGCCACACGTCGTAGTCGGTGACGTGCGCCATGGTGGTGTAGCACAATTCGGCCTCGCGTGCCAGAAAGGCTTCGGGGCAGGCGGTCATGCCGATGATGGACATGCCCCATGAACGGAACAGTTGCGATTCAGCCTTGGTGCTGAAACGCGGCCCTTCAATGACAATGAATGCCCCGCCCCGGTGCACTGTGGCGCCGGTTTGTTTCACGGCTTCAAAGGCGACGGTTGAAAGATCGCTGCAATATGGATCGGCCGTGCCCACGTGCCCCACCAATCCCTCACCGAAGAAGGTACGCGCGCGGTTTTTGGTGAAATCGACCAACTGGTCGGGGATGACGATGTGCCCGGGGGCGTAGTCTTCGCGCAGTGAACCGCAGGCGCTGATGCTGACAACACGGGTGGCACCCAGGGCTTTCAGCGCGTAGATGTTGGCGCGGTAATTCACCTCGGAGGGGGTGATGTGATGGCCAATTCCGTGCCGGGAGAGAAAGGCTACCCGCTTGCCTGACAGGCTGCCGATTACAATGGGCGAGCTGGGGGTTCCAAACGGTGTTTGCACTTCGCGCGTTTCGACATCGGTCAAACCCGCAAATTTTTGCAAACCGGTTCCGCCGATAATCGCCAAGTCAATCGTCTCAGTCATAATCATACCCTCCCGGGAATAAGGTGACAGTGTGGATGCTCATTGTTTATTCTTTGGTAATCATAGCACATCTGGAGTTTGCCAGGATTAAAACAATTTAATCATAAAACAGAATCAAACAGGTTGTAAAATTGAGAAGGCGAATTTCTAAAGGTCTTCCAATATAACCATTATAGTCAAGGATTGAGTGAATGTCACAGACAAACGCCGGGTATGATCCCGTTTATTTTGCCCCATTGGCAGCGGCTGAAGACCGCCATTTTTGGTTTAAGATGCGCAATCAAATCATTGCCGCCGCGGCACAACCGGTGGTAAGACAGCTCGCAGCCGGTTACCGCGTGCTGGAAGTGGGCTGCGGCACGGGCAATGTACTGCGCAGCATGGCTGAACTGCCCGGGGCTGGCCTGGTGGCCGGAATGGATTTGTATCGCGATGGGCTTCGTTTCGCGCATCAGCGCTGCACCTGCCCGCTGGTGCAGGCTGATCTGCGTCAGCCGCCGTTTGGTGCGCCGTTCCACCTGGTGGGCATGTTTGATGTGCTGGAACACCTGGAGGACGACCGCGGGGTGTTGGAGTTGTTGAAAAAGTTGATCCTGCCCGGCGGGTGGCTGCTGCTGACCGTGCCGGCTTCGCGACGATTGTGGAGCGTGTTTGATGAGGCCGGTGGCCATGTGCGTCGATATGAACGCAACGACTTGCACGCCCTGTTGGCGAGCGCGGGTTTTCAGGTGGAGTATTTGACCTATGCCATGCTCACCCTGTATTTGCCGGTGTGGCTGGCGCGCCGCACAGCAAACCTGCGCCGACCGGCTGGGGTTGTCGATCCGCAGGCGCTGCACGAAGAAGCTCTGGATGAGATTCGCATAATTCCGGTGATCAACGAAATCGCCGCGGCCAGCATGGCGTGGGAAGTAGGAGCGATCCGGCGAAGAAAGCAATTGCCCTTCGGCACATCGCTGCTGGCTTTGGCGAGAATTTAATTTCTGTCAAACCATGCAAATGGTTTGTCCTTTTATGGCAACCCGCATCACTCCTGCAAGAAGGCGATCACCCGCTCTGCCTGGCCGATCACCACGTGGCTTACCCCGGGCAGCAACACCGAGCGAAAATCGGGCAGAATCTTCTCCAAACGTTTGATGGATTTGACCGAATTCAGCATCACGTCCTGGTCACCGGCGATCATCAGGGTGGGAGCATGGATGTGCGCCAGGGTCTTGTCGGACAGGATGGGCACGACTGGCACCGGATTGAAGTGGGCGGCGATGAGCCTGGTGTATGCAACCGCCTCTTCAGCTACCTCGATATTTCCATAGACCAGACGGGCAGCTCCATCACCGCCTTTTGCCCCAAAAATGGCATATTTTAGGAAATGCCAAAGGAAGGATAGGCGCTGCGGTGTGACCCCGCCCGGGCAAAGCAGAACCAGCTTTTTAACGCGCTCTTTGTAATCGGCCGTAAAGCGCAGCGCGTAAAAACCTCCCATTGAGATGCCCAACAGGTTGGTATTGGTTATACCCAGGCCGTCCAACACCTGGTTGAGCCACTGCGCCGGTTCCGGGCTGTTGAGATCCAGGCGCCGCGGTTCGCTGTGCCCCGGCTCTCCCGGCAGGTCAACGGCATACACGCGGAAGTGCCGGTCAAATGGTACGGCGTCACCTGCCCAGGCGGCTGAATTGGCCATAGATCCGTGCAGCAAAACCAGGGGAGGGTTTTGGGGGTTGCCCCAGGCCAGGACGAATGTTTTGCCAAAGGAAGTGGCTACTTCGATTTTCTCGGCGGCGACCGGCCAGCCCGCCAGGAATTCATCATAGCGCTGCATGAGAATGCTCTGGCTGTCGGGGGTCTTGTAGATGGATGTTGTTTTCATGTGAATTTTTCCAATCCCTGGCGCAAATCCCGAATCCAGGCCAGTTCATTTTCATATGAACCGGTAATGTTGTCCGCGATCTTTTGCCATAAATAAGCCTCACGAGGCGTACGGTCGGGTGAGGTTGCACGACGGTTTTTTTCCTGCTGCATCAACAGTTGAATGCGAACTTCTTCTTCGTACCGCGCCAGCAAATCGTCCAATTCGCCGGGAGATAACTGGTCAGCCCAACTGAGTTGAATTAAAAAGGTGTTGTGCAACTCAGGCAGGTCGGGGGTGCTCAACACCCACTGGCGCAGCGCGTCCCGCCCGGCGATGGTGATGGAATAAATTTTCTTGGCGGGCAGGCTTTCTTGAGTCTGCACGGTGTATTCCACCAGCCCTTCTTTGTGCAGCTGAACAAGGGTGGTATAGACCTGGTTGTTATTGCCCGACCAGAAAAAAGCGGTCGAATCGGAGATGATTTTCTTCAGGTCATAGCCCGAACAGGGCTGCCAGCTTAGCAAACCCAAAATGGCGTAACGGATGCTCATGTTGGAATTCCTTTATTAACCATATATGTTATGTATAACATAGGTGTATAATAACATATATAACGCAAGGAATCAACAGGTTTGCATTGTTTTTGGATAACTTTTTGAATTATTTGGGGGTGATAATAATTTCGAGCACAACCTGCCCGCAGCGCAGCTCGTCACCCGAGGTGACCACCGTGGCGGTTTCCACGCGCTCATCGTTCAAGAAAGTGCCGTTGGTGGAATGCAAATCTTCAACCCACCACTGATTGTGATGATGGCTGAGGCGGGCGTGCCGGGCGGAAACAGTATCATCTTCCAGTTGGAATTCGCAATTGGTGTCGCGTCCCAGTACCACTTCAGTGTTGTTGAACTGAACAGCGTCCACCTCGGCCATGCGCAGTTGCAAGGTGGGAATGCGCTTGTGGCTGATCCATGCCAGGTTGATGTGCAGGTCCTGCCAGATGGTGTAGATCATCCAGCCGATAAATGCATACAGGCTTATGACAAGCAAAGTACGCAAAATCAACACAATTATGCCAGACATGGTTTAGGCTCCTGTGGGCTGCTCATTTCAAGCTTTTATCTCGCTGGTCTGATGAACGGCTGAGGTATAGTCTTCCCCGTAGATCAACAGCACGCCGGCCAGGGAGATCACATCACCCGGTTTGAGGGCATGCTGGGTAACGCGCTGTCCGTTGACATAGGTACCGCCGGTGGAGTTGAGGTCGAAGATCTGGTAATGGCCGTGCGCTGACCGAAGCTGGGCGTGGTTGCGTGAAATGCGCGGATCGATGATCTGCAAGTCGTTTTCGGGGCGGCGTCCGATATTGACCACGGTTTTGTTCAGCGGAAAAATATCCGAATTATCGAGGATGAGAAAGGTGTTGATGGAATGCGCCTGTTCCTGGTCGGGCAGCGGCATTTCCATCACCGGCAGGGCGCTGGTCTGTTCTGCGGCTGTTTCCTTTTCGCGCGAAAATACATGAAACACATTGGGCGCAAGCTGCGGATCGGCGGTGATCTGGATGGATGGCGCGCTTTTCAAGATGACCCCGGCTTCCTGGGCGGCGTTCTGCAATGCCAGTTCGAGGGCACTGGCCAGTTCGTTGCCGGTTTGCCACTCTTGCAGCGAAACCGGGTTCAATGAAATTACATAGGCGCCCGGGGCGCACAGAAAACCGTCTTCGGTGCTGACCGATTCACTCATGGCTGCCAGCAGCCTGCCGGCCAACATTTCCTGCTGGTCCCAACCAGGCAGCAGGTGCAAGCTGTTTTCAATCCATGAGCGCAGATGCGCTTCTATCAAATCCAATTTTGATGGCATGGAATGATTATAATTAAGGTATGCGGTGACTGCAATGATTGAATCTGGATTCAAAGAAGTTTCTCATACCGCCGACCTGGCGGTGGAAGTATGGGCGCCTGACCTGGAAGGGCTGCTGCGCTGCGCCGCGCTTGCTCTTTATCATTTGCTGGGCGTCAAGGGTGTTGCCCAAAGCTGTGAAAAACAACAATTTTCAGTAGAATTGGGGGATGAAGAAAGCTTGTTGGTGACTTTTTTAAATGAATTGCTATATTTTTACCAACAAGACGGTGGTGTATTGAAAGATTTTGCGTTTACGCGTGATTCAGACAGACTGGTGGTGGATGGCTGGTGTGAATGTTTGGATGGAGAATCAACCGAGATTAAAGCAGCCACCTATCACCGCATGGACATCCAGCGCACAGAACGGGGATTGGAGACCATCATCGTGTTCGATGTCTGAGATGGGCAGTTCGATTCAGGAGTGTTTGAGATGATATCGATACACGATTTTGAGAAAATCAGCGACTACGAGTGGCGCATTCCGCAGCATTTTCACCCGCAAATGCGCGCGGCGGTGCGCGTGTTTGCCACCAGGCAGCTGCTGGAAGCGGCGCTGGGAGATAAATCGATTGAGCAGGCGGTGAATGCCGCCATGCTGCCGGGGTTGGTGGGAGATGTGCTGGTGATGCCCGATGTGCACCAGGGCTATGGATTTCCCATCGGCGGAGTGGCTGCCACGCGCTACCCGCAGGGGGTCATTTCACCGGGCGGCATCGGTTATGACATAAACTGCGGTGTGCGCCTGATGGCCTCGCAGATTCCGATGGAAGATGCGCTGCCCTATCTGGACGACCTGGCGACCGCACTGAATCAGCACTGCCCCAGCGGGGTGGGCACAGACGGGAACGTGAACTTGAGCGCCTCGGAATTGGAGCGGGTGTGCCGCGAGGGCTCGCGTTATGCCCTGCAAAAAGGTATGGCCACCCCCATGGACGTGCAGCGCACCGAAGAAGGCGGCTGCCTGGAGGGCGCCGACCCCGCCAAATTGAGCAGCCGGGCGCGTGAACGCGGGCGCAGTCAACTGGGCAGCCTGGGGGCGGGCAATCATTTTTTGGAAGTTACTGTGGTGGATGAAATTTTTGACTGGCAGGCTGCCGACATCATTGGATTACAATCCGGCTGCCTGACGTTGATGATTCACTGCGGTTCGCGCGGGTTGGGGCACCAGGTGTGCACTGATTTTGTACAAAGTTTCCAGGCTGCATCCAAACGCTACGGCATTCACCTGCCGGACCGCGAATTGGTGTGCGCGCCGCTCGATTCTCCCGAAGGGCAAGATTACCTGGCCGCCATGCGGGCGGCTGCCAACTACGCCTTTGCAAACCGGCAGTACCTGGCGCAGCAGGCGCGCCAGGCTTTTGAACAGGTTTTTCGAGGTAAAAGCAGACATTTTGAAATTCACCAGGTGTATGACATTGCTCACAACATGGGCAAAGTGGAAACCCACACCATCAACGGCGAGCAGGTTAAGGTGTGTGTGCACCGTAAGGGAGCCACCCGCGCCTTTGGCCCCGGTTCACTGGAACTGCCGGGCGAATACCGTGCCATTGGGCAGCCGGTGCTGGTTCCGGGCAGCATGGGCACCGCCTCGTGGGTGCTGGTGGGAACTCGCGTCAGTATGGAGCGGGCGCTGGGCTCAGCCTGTCACGGGGCGGGCAGGGTGCTCAGCCGCAGCAAAGCCAAGCATGATTTTCGCGGCGACCAACTGCGCGACAGCCTGGAGAAAAAAGGCATAACCATTCGAGCAGGTTCACTGCCCGGGTTGGCTGAAGAAGCGCCTCAGGCTTACAAGGACGTGGATAAAGTGGTGGAAACCGTGGTGGGCGCCGGCATTGCCAGAAAGGTGGCCCGCCTGCGCCCGCTGGTGGTGATTAAAGGCTGAAAATCAGTTTCAATCCTCGTCGGCTGCGGTCAGGGGGGCGCTGATGTCGGCTGTGCGGGCGGCGGTCAGTTTGATCAAGTCAACCACGGGTAGCTTGATGTTCAAACCGCGCTGACCGCCGGAAATGTGAATTTGCTCATATTGCAGGGCGTGCTGGTCGAGCAGCACCTGGAAGCCCTTGTTGACCAGGGCCAGCGGCGAGATGCCGCCTGCCAGCAAACCGGTCAGTTTTTCCGCTTCGCTTTGCGTGGTGAGGCGGATTTTCTTTTCTCCAACGGCTGCTGCCACGGCTTTCAGGTCCACTTCACGGTCGCCGGGGATGACCGCCAGGATGGGCTTGCCGCGCTCGACGCGCGCCAGCACAATGGTTTTAAACACCATGCCGGCTGGCACACCCAGTTGGCGGGCTGATTCCACCGCGCCCAGCTTTTCGGCGGGCAGTTCAAAGACAGTGAAGTTTACTTTCTTCGAGGATAAAAAGCGGGTGACGTTATTTTGGATCATGGTTTTTACGCGCTGAGATAAATGGGATTGCTGTAAATCCAGTTGCGCCTGCGTCCCCAGTAGGGCAGGCTGGCTTCCAGGCGGTAAACGCCCGGTTGATCGGTGATGTGGGCGAATGACTCGCGGTTTTTCCACTGGTAAATCACCTTGCCATTGCGCAGCAGGCGGCAGTGAGCGCGCACGGGCAGGCGCACCTGCAGGGTGACGCTGCTGCCGTTGATGCGCATGTGGTCGCCCATCAGGGCGGTTCCCTGCACACCCTGGGCCGTGAAACGAAATCCACGTGTTGAAAAAGGCAGGTCATATCCCACGAAGGCGTGTCCCTGGCGCAGTGCGTCGTAAACCATGGCGCGGTCAGCGTCCAGGTCGCCGCTGAGCGGCTGGGGGCACAAAATGTGGGTGTTGATCGCCTGGAAATGGTAGGCGTATGGAAAAATGACCCGTGAAAAAATGCCAAAATGTTTGGTCAGTGCATGGGCATCAGAACCGCCAATGGCGACAACCGTTTGCCCGGCAGAGGTTAATTCGTCCCATTTTTGGATTGTTTCGGGGTAGGGGGCGCGGGCAAGCAATTGCGGAACCAGCGCATAAATCAGCGCTCTCCAGGGCGGGCGCCCGTTGTATTTTAGTTCGCTCAATCCATTCCAAATTTCCAGGCCAGTGAATCCACGCACATCCCAGTCACCCCACGAATACGCACCCTCGTGAAATTCGGGCATGGCCGATTCGAAAGGATGCGCGATGAATGACATGCCTCCGGCGAGCGAAATTTGTTGAATAAGCCGCCGCGGGTGACTGCCGTAAGGGCTCATTTCCTGCCCGGCATTGAAAACCAACAAATGGCCTTTGTGATTATGGGCTGAAGAGCGGTTGTGCACTTCTTCACCGGTCAATAACAACGTCAATCGATTGCTGCTCTTGTGGTATGATTCGACACCCTGTACCAGGAGATTGTGGTCGGTTACAATGACAACATCAATTCCAGCCTGCGAAGCGGTGGATAAGATTTCGTTGTGGGTGGCGTTTCCATCTGAATAAACGGAATGGATGTGCAGGTTGACGACCAGTTCGTGCATTTTTGGTTGACGTTTTTTGAGGATAAAAGGTATAATTCAGCATGCTTTTTCAGCACAGGAGGATTGCGCGAGTGAAACTTTCTAATTACTTTGATATCGCATTGATTATAACGTCAATTGCCCTGATCGGCAGCGTTATTTTACAGAATAAGGGCGTTGGCCTGGGTGGCTTAACCGGCAGCGACACCAGTACGGTTTTCTCTGCCCGCCGCGGCATTGAAAAAACCCTGTTCTGGATCACCATCATCCTCAGCGTCATTTTCTTTGTTTTGACGCTGGTCACGGTGATTGTCAGCGGGTGATTTTCAATCACTCAATTTCAGCCAGTCCCTGTAAAGGGCGATTGACCGGCGGGGAAATCGCCCTTTCTTTGTAACCCCTTAAACATGAAGAAACTGCGTTGGCAACTGATTATTATTTTCTTAACCGGCATGGTGGTCGGTGTTTTACTGTTGGGCGAAACGCCAACCAACCAGGTTCGCACCGTTGAACGCAAGAATCAAGGCGGTGTCTATTCAGAGGCGCTCATAGGCAGCTTGCAGCGCCTCAATCCCCTGTTGGACCACTACAATCCGGTTGATCGTGACGTGGACCGCCTGATTTTCAGCGGATTGATTCGCTTTGACACTCGGGGTGTCCCAGTGGCCGACCTGGCCGAATCATGGGGAATTTCAAAAGATGGTTTGATCTACAACTTCACCCTGCGTTCGGGCGTCACCTGGCACGACGGCACACCTCTGACCGCTGACGATGTCATTTTCACCATTGAGACGATGCGCATGGGCGCGCCGGTTGTACCGGCTGACCTGGTGGCTTTCTGGGAAAACGTGGAAGTGAAACGCTTGAGTGATGTCACCCTGCAATTCCAGCTCCCTGAAGCTTTTGCACCTTTCCTCGACTATCTAACCTTTGGAATTTTGCCGCAGCATTTACTGGGCGGAATGTCCATTGATCAGATTGTGGAAGAACCGTTTAACTTGCAGCCGGTTGGCAGCGGACCTTTCAAATTCAACCGCTTGATCATCGAAAACAGTGAAATCAAGGGGGTGGTATTGGGAGTCAATAGCACTTATTACGGCCAGGTTCCCTATATGGATGAAGTGGTTTTCCGGTACTATCCTGATTCGAAAACCGCCTTTTCTGCTTATGAACAGGGAAATGTGCTGGGTATTAGCGAAGTGACCCCCGATATTTTGCCCGATGTCCTGGCAAATCCAGGCCTGGCAGTTTACACCGGCCGCAATCCGGCCCAGACCATCATCCTGCTAAATCTCAACAACCCGGAAGTGCCGTTCTTCCAGGATGTGAAAGTGCGCCAGGCGCTGCTAACCGGGTTGAACCGGCAGCGTCTGGTTGACCGTATGTTGGGCGGCCAAGGCATCATTGCAGATGGTCCCATTCTTCCCGACACATGGGCTTACTACAACAATACCGGGCAAATCGAGTTTGACCCGACCAATGCCGAAAAGATCTTAAAAGATGCCAAGTACATATTCACTGGCGAAGATGCAACAGTGCGCAAGAAAGATGATGTTGCCCTGGAATTCACACTGCTGCATCCTGATGATGCCTACTACCTGGAACTGGCCAAATTAATCCAGGAAAACTGGAATGCGCTTGGCATGGATGTGGAATTGCAGGCGGTTCCGTATGAAGAGTTGGTGAATGTCAACCTGGATGATCGTGAATACCAGGCGGCATTGATTGAATTGAATTTCTCCCGCTCACCCGACCCCGACCCATACCCGTTTTGGGATCAGGCGCAGGTCACCGGCGGTCAAAATTATTCACAGTGGGATAACCGCACTGCCAGTGAATATCTTGAAAAAGCCCGGGTGACGGTAAACATGGATGACCGGGCCCGCTTATACCGCAATTTCCAGTTGATTTTTGCTGAGGAAATACCCGCGTTGCCCCTGTTCTATACGGTGTATTCAACTGCAATTGATTACCAGGTGCAGGGTGTGACGATGGGGCCATTATTTGACCGGAGCGACCGTTTTAACACAATTAATAACTGGTACTTTGCAGCGCGCAGGCCTTCAATTAACACTGAAGTGATTGAAGCAACTGCAACCGCCCAACCATAAACCACCCCGTATTCTCAAGGAGTCAATATGGCGCAATTTGATGCTCAGGATTGGCTGCTATTGGAAGCAGGCGCATCCGAATTGCAGGACTACCTGTTATCGGATGAATTGTTTTGGCCGGTGCATGCCATACCGCATGCTGCAGAAACGCATGAATTGCGGTTGACAAACGGAAATTTGCTGTTGAGCATGGCCCGGCTGGGCGTGGTGGAATTATCGCCGCAAGATCGGCAGCGCTATAAAGAATTTGCGGCGGCTTGCGAACAAACACGCACCCGTTGGCGCGCCAACTGGCAGATGAAAAGCCAGAAAGAATTTCAGTCTCGTTTTCGAACCTGGCGTAATTTTCTTTCCGAATTAATATCCTCATTGGTCAGGCGTTCATCCAGCCCGGATGAAACCGCAAACTGGCAGCAGCAATATGTGAGCCAGGTTCGTTTACGTGTAATCCTTCAGTTGTTGGTGGAAGACACCCCAAACCTGGAAGGAAAAGAGATGTTGTTTGCCGACCTCGACGGACGCATGCAAAGTTTGATGGTTCGAGGCCAATTTTTATGGGAAGAAGTGTACCGCCAGCGTTTTCCAGAGCAAAACTACTGGTTTCTTTATTCGGGATTGCGATAAAGGAAAAAATTAATGCCTTCATTCTTTACAGCTAGGGGTGATAACGGCACGACCAGCCTGCCTGGTGGAACACGCGTGTCAAAAGATGATGACGTGATTGAAACGCTGGGCGCACTGGATGAAGCCAGTGCAGCCTTTGGGCTGGCTCGCAGCCTGGTGCAGTCAGCCGGAATGGGAGAATTGATCCGTCACATTCAACGCGATCTGCAAACCGTGATGGGTGAAGTGGCGCTGGCAGGCGGCGGAGAAAATGGCGCTGCCGTCATTCAGATTGATTATGTAAACTGGCTGGAAGAACAGGTGGCATTTTTTGGAGACATGGTGCCGCCCGTTCATGGGTTCATCCTGCCCGGTGACCTTCCCGGCGCGGCAGCCCTTGACCTGGCGCGCACTGCAGTGAGAAAAGCGGAGCGCAGGGTCATGCATTTATACCGCAATGGCATTCTCACCAATGCCGTACTTTTGGCATATCTGAACCGACTATCCTCTCTGTGTTTTGTGCTTGAGCAATATGAAACAAAATCGCAGCAGCAAGAAAAAAATTCATTATAGAAAGTAACTTTGTTATGACAGGCACTATTTTCAATGTTTTAACGGTGGTGATTGGCGGACTTTTGGGAATGTTGTTCGGTTCACGTTTGCCCGAAAAATTGCGGCACACGGTTGTGGCAGGGTTGGGATTGTTCACACTGGCCTATGGCGTGAAAATGTTTACACAGACGCAGAATTCATTAATTGTGGTGATGAGCCTGTTGTTTGGCGTGCTGTTGGGAGAATGGTTAAAAGTCGAAGAAGGGCTGGAAAGCCTGGGTACTTGGCTCGAAGCTCGTTTTATGAAGAATGGCGACGGGGCCAGCCAGGCGCGCTTTATTCGTGGTTTTTTGACTGCTTCTCTGGTTTTTTGCATTGGTCCCATGGCGATCCTGGGTTCCATTCAAGACGGTCTAACCGGTGACTATCAAACCCTGGCAATCAAGGCCATCCTCGACGGCTTTGCCGCATTGGCTTTTGCTTCCAGCCTGGGCGTGGGCGTCGTTTTTTCCGTTTTGCCCCTGTTTGTTTACCAGGGCGGAATCAGCCTGCTGGCTGCCCAGGTGCAAAATTTTATGACGGCTGATATGATGACTGAAATGAGTGCCACCGGCGGCGTGCTGCTGCTGGGAATCGCATTAAGCAGCCTGTTGGAGATCAAACATATCCGGGTGGGGAACTTCCTGCCCGCCCTGGTGATTGCCCCGCTGTTGGTGTGGGTGGTGGCCTTGTTGGGTTTTCAACTACCCTGAAAAACCCCGTTTGGATTAAATAAATACAGCGGAAAACGTTCACCTGTGGGTTTGAAACCCATTGATTTGTACAGTGCCAGTGAGGCGTGATTGTAAGACTGTGTGTTAACCGTCAGGCTGGATATGGTGGTGCGCTGGACCCGCTGGAACAGGTTGTTCAACAAAAGGCGGCCGACCCCCCTGTTTTGCATGGTAGGAAGAACCGCCAACCGCGCCAGATGCGCCTGGTCGTGAATGGCTGTGCTGATCTGATAGCCCACAATTTCACCCTCAAAAACAGCCACGCTGGCAGAGAATGCCATACGGAAAGCGCGCTCAACATCTTCCTGCGAGAATTGCCAGATGGCTTCAAAAGCGGCATGATCAATTTGGACGATGGTAGGCACATCTTCAATGGTCATGGGGTGAATTTGAATGGACGGTATGGAAGGCACTGCGGTAAAAGTGTAATTCCATTCCAGCACAACAATCTCTGCATGCTGCTCAAATTGGCTGGTCTTAAGCAAGTGAGAGAACCAGTTATCCAGCGGCAGCGCGATCAGCATGGCTTCCTGGTCAAACGGGATGCCTGCCAGGGCTTTTTGCAGCAGCAATTCCCAGTGCAGGCGCGGATCAAACAGCGCCCTTGAGGCAAATACACGAATCCAATACATACCGGTTGGCGAAGGGGGGCAAGCCAGAACTGCCTGAATTTCTCCACCTGCTTCCAATAACCAGAACGGCTGGTACCCCAGCCAACCTTCCACCGGGCGCCAGTCGAGATGGCGGTGGAAAAAATGTGCTGATTGAATTAATGCATTAATTTCTGACAGATGATTCTGGCTGGCAGGTATCAGGGAAAAAGAAGTGGACGCCATACTTGTCTTTCGATCTGGAGTTTTGGATACAACCAGATTTATCCATTCATTTTTTTCGTTGAAGTGCGCAGCAGCTTCTGGATAATTTTTTCTCGAAATGACAATTTGGGCTTGTGCTCAAGGGCTGAACTCATGGTGGCAACCGCCTGCAATTGTTTGCCGGTGCGCAGTTGAAGGGTGGATATGTTTTGAAGCACCATGGCTAGCATTTCTTCTTCGCCCAGCTCTTTGAACAGCCCGGCGCTGATTTGATACAGCTCCAATGCCTGCCCCAGGTCTCCCAGGCTGTCGAGGGCGGCGGCCTGGTTGCTGAGTGCAATTGCCTGGCGGCGGCGGTCGCCGCCCTGGGCAAACACCAGGTCGGTCTGGGCGGCGGCTTCAAGGGCAGCCTGGTAATGACCATCGCGCAAAAGCGCCACGCTCAGGTTGTTGCGCATTTCGGCCGCTGACAGTTCGTCGCCCTGTTCCTGGTAAAGGTCGGCAGCCCGCGAGAAGAATTCGGCGGCAAGCTGCAAGTCGCCTTGTTGATAGGCCTGGTTTGCCTGGTTGATTGTGGTTTGAATGTTGGTTTCCATAGTGTGCCTGGTTTGTTTTTTTAGTAGGTTATTTCCAGTAATCCCTCAGCTACGGCGCGCAATTTATCCACCGACAGCGTGCTCAGGCGAACCGCCAGTTCCAGGTAGGGACGGTTTACTGGTTTTACGATGAAATTTTGCAGGTCTTCCGGCAGGTCAAAATATTGCCTGGTAAATTCGAGTTGTTTCAACCATAAGCCCAGTTCTCCGCCCTGTGGAAAAAGCTCTTCCACAGGTTTCTTGAGAATAGACAAGGCGGCATCCAACACGGGCAGGGGGATGGGACGATCACCCGATTCATATTCCAACCAGGTTTGAACATCAATTCCCAGTTGTTCGGCAAGTTGTTCGGCGGTCATTTCTGCAGCGCTGCGAGTTTCACCCAGACGTTGACCGATCTCTTTCTGGCGCTGTTCATTGTGTTCATCGGGCTGAAGAGAAGCGTCAGAGGATGTGGTGGCAATGGTCTGGTCATCCCAAAAATGTTCCAGCGGAACATGCAGAAAATACCCAATCAGTTCAATCTGTGGAAGCGTGGGCGCCAGGCGGCCTTTTTCGATTTGTTGGTAATCATCCAATGCAAGGCCGGCGTGCGCAGCGCATTCTTCAGCGCTTTTTCCTGATTTTAGACGGGCGTCCAAAATCAATGCCGCCAGTTTCTTGGTTCGAATCTGGAATAAGGGTTGAAGAGATTCCATGGTACGCTCCCGGTAAATGACGGTTACCTGCGGGTTTTACTGAGCATCTCAGAAAGATTGGCGCCAAAAACTTCAGGCCCCAGTTTAAACCCACTGGCTTCCAATCGTGGAGTAAAAAGTGGACGAATGCCAGTTGGACGGTGTTCACCGGTAATTTTACCTTCATCATCCTGGCTGGTTTGTTCAAAGCGATAAATTTCAGTCATCACCACGGTGTCGCCTTCCATGCCGGCAACTTCGCAAATGGAGGTGACCTTGCGGCTGCCGTCTCTCATACGCGATTGCTGCACAATCACATCAATGGCCGAGGCAATTTGTTCGCGAATGACCTTAATGGGCAGATCCATACCTGCCATAAGGGTCATGGTTTCGAGGCGAGAGATGGCGTCACGCGGGGTGTTGGCGTGCAGCGTGGTGAGCGAACCGTCATGCCCGGTGTTCATGGCTTGCAGCATGTCGAGCGCCTCTCCGCCGCGCACTTCGCCTACAACAATGCGGTCGGGGCGCATGCGCAGCGCATTGCGCACCAGGTCGCGGATGGTGACAGAGTGTTTCTCGTCCAGGTCGGCCGGTTTGGTTTCCAACCGCACCACGTGGTCCTGCTGCAAGCGCAGTTCGGCGGCATCTTCAATGGTCACAATGCGTTCATCTTCCGGGATGAAGCTGGAAAGCACATTCAACAGGGTGGTTTTGCCCGACCCCGTGCCGCCGGAGATGATGATGTTGAGCCGGGATACCACACAGGCTTTAATAAAATTCGCCATAACTTGCGACATGGAACCAAACTCGACCAGTTTGTCCACACCCAGTTTATCTTTTTGAAATTTTCGTATGGTGATGTTGGGGCCGTCAATGGCCACCGGGCGCACCACGGCGTTCACACGCGAGCCGTCCGGCAGGCGTGCATCGACGGTGGGGGTGTCGCCGTCAACACGGCGTCCCAGCGGTAGAATAATACGGTCAATCAGGCGTACAATTTGGCTTTCATCTTCAAATACCAGGTTGGTTTTAACCAGTTTGCCTTTACGCTCGATGTAAACCTTGTCCACGCCGTTGACCATGATTTCACTGATGGAAGGGTCTTCCAGCAGGGGTTGGATGACGCCGAAACCCAGCATTTCATCAAAAATCTCGCGGAAAATCTGGTCGCGCACTGCATTGGGAAGCTGAATTTTCAGGCTCTGATAACCCTGCTGGATGATTTGCGTCACCGCCTTTTGGCGGTTTTCAGGAGACGGCGGGTTATTTTCCATCTCGCGGTTGACGATGGAAATTAAATAATTCTTGAGTTTTGCCAGCTCTGGCTGTTGAAGGGACGGGCTATTAATGGTGGGCATTCAATTACTTAATTCTCTTTCAATTCTTCAGTTGGAACAAGCCAGATGATTTGCGAACGGTTGACTGCCAGGAAATCGGCTTTGTAAAGTGTGTTACCCTTCTGATCTTGAACTACGGCTTCGGTAACAGCCAGAAACGCTTCGTTCTGGTTGATTTCATCCTTTAGCCGGTCGTCTGGCCGGATGTGCACCCGACCGCGGATGAAATGCAAATTTGTCTGGATATATACATCGATCGGTTTTTTGGTAACGACATTGGTGAAGATTTTACCTTTTTCTGAGAATGATGAATACATGTTACCCTTCCTTTTTCAACAAATAAGCTTTTTGATGATAAGCAGCCTGTAACGGTTTAACCCAGTGCTTCGCCTTCACCGGGCGGCATGATGTAACCCAGCCCCGCGCGGGTTACAATATGATGCGGATTGTGGGGGTCATCTTCCAATTTCTGTCGTAAACGGGCGATGCTGACCCACAAAATTTCTTTGTCTTCACGATATTGCGGTCCCCAGATGGCAACCAGGATATCTTCAGGGGAAAGAATTTCTCCCATGTGCTGGGCAAAATGAATTAACAAGCGATATTCGGTGGCAGAAAGCGAAATGGGTTTGTTGTCTCGAAACACCTCGGCGCGGGCAAAATCGATCTTCAATCCGCTGTGCACAAAGAACCGGTTTTGGGTAACCTGTTCGGTGGTTTGCGCACGGCGCAGCACGGCGCGCACCCGGGCAACCAGTTCGGTGGCTGAAAAAGGTTTGACCACATAATCATCAGCGCCGGCGTTCAAACCGCGCACCCGGTCTTGCTCTTCGCCTTTGGCGGTTAGAATGATGATGGGTGTGTTTGAAAACTGCCTGACACGTTCGCAAGTGGAAATTCCGTCCAGCTTGGGCATCATCACATCTAATAGAATGAGATCGGGATGCCGCCGGGATATAACTTCGAGCGCGTCGAGCCCATTGCCTGCCGTAATGACTTCATAACCTTCTTTTTCCAGGTTCACTTTCAACAGGTGTTGGTATAACTTTTCATCATCAGTAACCAGAATTAATGTCATCTTAAAGAACTCCTTGCACCCCGGGGCTTCTATAACGGTAAAGGTTGCCAGGGAAGAAAAATGGTAAATTCGGTTCCCTGTCCAACAGTCGAATCAACGTTGATTTGCCCCAAGTGTCCCTGAATAATTTGTTTGCAAATAAAAAGACCCAGCCCCGTGCCGTGCGTTTCTCCCGATTGTTCGGGATTTCGGAAAAAGCGGTTGAAAAGCAAGGGCAAGTACTTTTTGGGAATACCCGGCCCAAAATCTTTAAAAACCAGGGTTGATCCTTTTTCATCTTGCCGGGCGGTAATGTTGACCTGTGAACGGGGTGCGTATTTCACGGCGTTGCTGACCAGGTTTTCAAAAACCTGTGAAAGCCGGCGCGGATCGGCCTGAATGGGTTTCATATCAGTCGGAAGATCAATTGTAATGGTGAGGTTGGGATATTTTAATTTATCCCGCAAGATTAGATCGTGAAGCATGGCGTCCAGCCTGACGGGTTGAAAGTGCATTTCCATCTGTCCCGCCTGCAAGCGCGCCGAATCGAGCAGATCATCAATCAATTCCTGCAAATGATCGGTTTCCTGGTCGATGATCTCCAAAAATTCATGCTGGGTGGTTTCATCCCAGGAGGCATCAGAGCGCAGCAGGGTGGTGGTGTAGCCTTTGATAAATCCCAGCGGACTGCGCAGTTCATGGGTGATGGTGGAGAAAAAATCGTCCTGCAGGCGGCGCTGATAATCTTGCTTTTCATATAATTGTTGAAGGTTTTCCTGGTTTATTAAAACAGAAACCTGGTTGGCGATGTAGTGCGCCAGGCGAATGCGCGGCGGCGTGAATTGCGGACCGCCAAAACGGACAAACACCAGGGTTCCCAGTAATTTCTCTCTGCTTTTCAACGGAATTGCCAGCAAGTATGGTCTTTCCAGGCGGTCCAGGTTGAGATCTTCATCGGGCTCCTGGATGATGGTTTGATGTTTTTCAGCCACTTCTGAAGCGACCGATTCGCCCCAGGCAATTTCACCATCGGCGGCTTTGCCGCGCCCCATGGCGCGTGCGTAAATCACTTCCATGTTATTGGTAATGGAATCGTAAAGATAGACCACCAGGTTGTCAAAAATCAGGAAAGAGTGAACCAACCGGGAAATTTCATCCAGGGCTGAACGCCACTCTTTGGCAGATATGGCGACTTCGCTGATGGCATAAAGGTGTTCCTGGGTAATTAATTGAGAATTTTCGGATGTCAATACCATAGTTTTATTCGCAGCGGTGTACTATTCGATGGAATCACTGGTTAGCAGGCTGAAACGAAATTCGCTACCCTGGTTTGGCTCTGATGCAACAAAAATTTTTCTCCCATGTGCTTCTATAATTTTACTCGCAAGTGATAATCCCAGACCTGTTCCGCCATATTTCCGGGTTGATGATCCATCAAGCTGATGGAAGGGTTCGAAGATTTCATCCAGGCGCTCAGAAGGAATACCAATTCCGGTGTCGGTCACTGCCAGTTGCACATTGTCTTCTTCCATTTCGAGGTGTATGGATACAGTCCCATTATTCGGCGTAAACTTGATGGCATTGTCGAGCAGTTGGAGGATGACCCAGGAAATTTTTTCTTCATCACCCTGCACATACGGCAGGTCGGGCTGGCTGTCCAAAATCAGTGATATATTCTTTGCATCAGCTTTCGACTGGCTGTTGTCTATTGCGGCGCGGCTAACAGTGCTGAGGCAAAAAGGTAGGATGTTGAGCGAAAAATCACCGCTCTCAGACATGGAGAATAAAATCAGGTCTTCGATCAGACGTTCGAGGCGCCCTGTGGCATGGTGAATCACCTTCAAAGACTGGAGCTGGTCATCTTCCAATGAACCCAGCTCGCCGGAAAGCAGCAGTTCGAGGTATCCCTTGATGTGGGTGAGCGGTGTGCGTAATTCGTGCGAAATGTTGGCCACAAAATTGGTTTTCAGCTTGCTCAGTTCTGAAAGTTTGCGCAGGGCTTCGCGCAATTCGGCGGTGCGTTCCTGCACACGCCGTTCCAGTTTCAAGTTGGCATCTTGCAGAGCAGCGCGCAATTGAATGATTTGTTCAGTGATGGCCTGGTCCAGCGAGGCGCGGTCAATTACGCCCATTTCGATCAGAATATTGCCCAGCAGAGGGGCAGGAGATTCGGGCTGACGCGGCTGTTTTTGGTTGTCAAGCGCTTTCAGCAAATCCTCGGGGGAGATTAACCCTTTTTCCACCAGGTAATCTCCAAGTCGAGGCACCAGAACTTCAGGTGTCAGGTTTTTCTCGCTCATTTGTTCTCTCCCACGTGTTTACCTTTGCCAAACCCATTTACCATCGAACATCACTGCTGAAGGTTGAAGTCGGTATATTTCTTGCGGTGGAATATCGAAAATGTCTTGATCCAAAACAATCAGATCGGCAAGATAGCCAGGTGCGAGTTTACCCAGTTGGTTCTCCATCCATCCTGCAAAAGCGGGGCCGGTGGTGTAACCTTCCAGTGCAGCCTGCAGAGAGATGCGCTGTTCAGCCATCCATACACCCGCCGGGTCGGGATCACCCTGGCGGCTGCGCGTCACGGCGGCGTGAATCCCCCAGAATGGGTTGGGTGATTCAACCGGCGCATCTGATCCTAATGCCAGTATAGCCCTATTTTGTAAAATATCCCATAAAGGGAACGCAAATTTTTCGCGTTTTCCGGTGGCCAGTTGAATTAATGCCCGGTCGGATGGCATTTGCATGGGCTGCAAGGAGGCAATGATGCCCATTTTGCCAATGCGCGGCCTGTCGGCGGGGATGAGCAATTCGCCATGCTCCAAACGGTGGCGGTAAGGGGGCAGCCCCTGCTCTTGCTCAAAGGCGCGCAGGCGGGCAAAGGCATTCAGGGTTTCATGATTGGCGCGGTCACCCAGGGCATGCACGGCAATGCTCAACCCATTGGAAACCGCTTTGCGCCCGTAGTCGAAAATGGCGTCTGCGTCCAGCAGCAGCATTCCGCTTTCACCGTGCGCATCTTCAAAAGGTTCCAACATGGCGGCAGTGCGCGGTCCCAGGGCGCCGTCGGCGAACAGTTTTACCGAACCCATGCGCAGCCGGTGGCTGCCAAAGCCGCTGCGCAGACCAACGCCAACTGCGTGATCCAGTTCGCTGAACAGGATGGATTTGATGACGCGCAGTTTCAATTCGCCGCGCAGTTCCATCTCTTGCAGGGCAATGAAACTGTCGTTTTTATCGAAATCGTGAATGGTGGTGATGCCCATTTGCCACAGGCTGGTTTGCGCCCTGAGCATGGCATTTTGCAGTGTTTTTTGAGACGGCTGCGGCAGCATGCCGTCGATCAGACGTTTGGCTTTTTCGTATAAAAAACCATCCGGTTCTCCGGAAGAATCGCGACCGATGAGTCCTCCGGGCGGGTCGGGCGTTTGCGCCGTGATGCCGGCCAGGCGCAGCGCGGTGCGATTGGCCCACCCGCTGTGCAGCGAACGCGAGGTTAGAAAAACCGGCACACCGGGAGCAGCTTGCTCCAGGATGTCGGCATTGCCGGGGCCTTCTTCCCAGGCGGCTGATTCCCAGCCATATCCCAGCAGCCACTCACCGGGGGCAAGGTTGCGGGCGTGTTCGCTCACCAGGCGCAAACATGCGCTGCGGCTGGGCGTTTCGAGGTAGATTTTCGAGAGGCTGAGGGCGTAATATGAGAAGTGAATGTGCGCGTCTGCCAGGCCCGGCAAAATGGTTTTGCCTTCCATGTGAAAGGTTTGCGCGCCGGCGGGCGCGCCTGCCAGCACTTCATCATCACTGCCTGCACAAACAATGCGCCCTTGCGCAATGGCAAGGGCAGAAACGACAGGTTGGTCGGGGTTCAGGGTGTGGATACGGGCATGATGCAGGATGATCACCTGTCAATCCTTGAGGAAGCGGGTGGTCAGGGCATCGAGTTCTTCATCCGAGTAATAATGGATGACCAGCGTGCCGCCTTTTTTTCCATGATTTAAAGTCACTTTGGTTCCCAGGTGAGCGCGCAGTCGCTCTTCCAGTTCGTGAACTTCGGGCGGCGCGGCGGGTCGTGGAAGAGACGCAGGTTTTTCGCCGCTTAACTTGCGCACCAGTTCTTCAGTTTGCCGCACCGAAAGGTCTTGTTTTAAAACGGTTTGCAGGGCGGCGTTTTGCGCCTGCGTGGTTTTCAGCCCCAACAGCGCACGGGCATGCCCTTCGCTGATTTCGCCGTTGCTCAGCGCGTGCAAAACGGCCTCGGGCAGGTTGAGAAGACGCAGGGTGTTGGTGACGGCTACACGGCTTTTGCCAACCTGAATTGAAATCTCATCATGCGACAGGCCAAATTCTTCGTGAAGCTGCTGGTAGGCCATGGCGGTTTCCAGGGGTGAAAGGTCAGCGCGCTGCACATTTTCGATCAGCGCCAGTTCGAGGCGCTGCTGTTCGCTGGCCTGGCGTACAATGGCCGGCACAACGCTCAACCCTGCCAGCGTGGCAGCGCGCAAACGCCGCTCGCCGGCAATGAGCACAAATTCATCGCTGCCGGGTTCCTGTGTGACGATGAGCGGCTGTAAGATGCCATGTTCTTTGATGGACGCCGCCAGGTCTTGTAAAAGCTCGGGGGTCATCTCCTGGCGCGGTTGGCGCGGGTTGGGAACAATTTTTTCAATGGGAATGGTGTTCGAACCGGGGCCAGTTTCACCCGGGGCATTGAATTCGGTGGGGATGAGCGCATCTAAACCTTTGCCTAAACCGCCTCTTTTTACCATGCGACCTCGATCTTAGGAAATCGGCGCGGCCGACTGCGCGCCGTCTTGTTGGATGATTTCTCTGGCCAGTTCTTCATAGGCGATTGCCGCCGGTGAGTCAGGCGCATATAACGACACAGGCTGCCCGTAGGAGGGGGCTTCGGCAATGCGCACGCTGCGCGGAATCACGGTTTGAAACACCTGGTTGGGAAAATACTGGCGCACTTCATTGACAACGTCCACAGCCAGGCGGGTGCGTTTGTCGAACATGGTTAGAATGACGCCGCGCACTTTCAATTCGGGGTATAGTGAAGATCGGATGCGGTTGAGGGTGTCAGTGAGCTGACCCAGGCCTTCCAGCGCCAGGTATTCGCACTGGACGGGAATGACCACACCGTTCTGGGCGGCCAGGATGCCGTTGATGGTCAGCAGGCTGAGCGAAGGGGGGCAATCAATCAGGATGTAGTCGTAGCGGACAGCAATGGGTTGAAGCATGTCGCGCATGCGAGTTTCACGCTGCGGTTGGTCAATCAACTCCACATCGGCGCCTGCCAGGGCGGGTGATGACGGCAGAATGGACAATTTGAGACGGTGGCTGTAAAGGATGGGGGACGCGGCGGGTGTGGCGCCGATAAGCACCTCATAAGAACCGCTTTTCACGGTTCGTTTGTCGATGCCCAGAGACGAAGTGGCATTGGCCTGCGGGTCAAGGTCAACCAGCAAAACCTTTTGTCCAAGTTGCGCCAGGTAGGCTCCCAGGGTGATGGCTGATGTGGTTTTGCCAACCCCGCCTTTTTGATTGACTAATGTATAGATTCGTGCCATAAGCTCAACGCTTGTCCTGTTTCTAACATTGAAATTCGTTCGATCCAAATCTGAAACGCTTCTCCCCATCCGACAAGCGGTGAAGGGCGGCAGTCTGGCGTGACGGGTGTTTCTCTACAGGTCTTCAGCGGCATCCTCTTGCAGGGTGTCGTTGCTGATGATACGCGCCCCGGGAACGGGTGTGGCGCAGTAGGGGCAAATATCCCATGAGAGGTCCATGAGTTTTTTGCAATGCTGGCAGGTTTTCTTGAGGCGCGTGTGGCAACTGGGGCACACCTGCCATTGCTCGTTGATCCTGCGTCCGCAGCCCGGGCAGGTGGTGTTTTCTTCAACGGTTTGCAGCAGGGCTTCTTCTTCGAGCGCCAGTTGATATTCCTCTTCAACTGTGTGCGGCGGGCGCAAAATCAGGTAAATGAGAATGCCGGGCAGGAACAGGATTGCCACCACCAGCACCGCCAGAACATGCATGAGGGGGTCTTTTGAACGACGGCGAATATCGCGGTGGCACCAGATGATCAGACTGATCCACAGGGCAACGATAAATGCGCCTGCAAAAGCGGCGCCGATGAGGAAGAAATTGCTGAGAAGAGTGGGCTCAATCATCATAATTTCACCATGCCGAAATTATAGCATGGATGCCACATCGATGCCTAAGCCGGAATAAAACACGGGTTAATTAAAGGTAGTCGTGCAAAATCTGGCGAATTTTGGGATCGCGTAAACGGCCTAACGCCTGGGCTTCAATCTGGCGCACACGTTCGCGGGTTACGCCCATTTTGCGTCCCACTTCTTCCAGAGTGTATGACTTTCCATCCAACAGTCCGTAGCGCAACTGCAGGATGCGCACTTCGCGCGGCGGCAGGCTGTCGAGGATGGATTTAATATGCTCCTGCAGCATGTTGAGCGTGGCCGACTCGGCCGGGGGCAGCTCCTGATCGTCTTCAATGAAATCACTGAGCACTGAGTCGCCTTCATCATCGGTGGGAGTTTCCAACGACAGGGGGCGGCGGGAAACCTGGATGATGTTTTCCACTTTTTGGGCAGATAAATCAAGGTTATCAGCCAGCTCTTGCACGGTGGGATCGCGGCCCAGGTCTTGCGTGAGCTGGTGCTGGGCGCGCAGCATTTTATTGATGCGGTCACCCATGTGAACGGGCACACGGATGGTGCGTCCCTGGTCGGCAATGGCGCGTGTAATCGCCTGGCGAATCCACCAGGTGGCATAGGTGCTGAACTTGTGCCCGCGGCGGTAATCAAATTTCTTGGTTGAGCGGATCAACCCGATGTTGCCCTCTTGAATCAGGTCGAGAAACGGCACCCCGCGCCCCATATATTTTTTGGCAACGCTGATCACCAGGCGAGAATTGGCGGTGATGAGCTGCTCGCGTGCATTCCAGCCATCTTCGATCATCTGGCGCAGCACCTGCCTGCGGCTGCTGGATAGCCCCCCCCGCGCCAGTTCTTCGCGCGCCATGCGTCCGCGTTCGGTGCGTTGCGCCAACTCCACCTCTTCATCTGCGTTCAACAGGGGCACACGGCTGACTTCTTTCAGGTATAGCCCGATGGTGTCATCGGCGCCTATGTGTTCCAGGTCGTCAGGGGCGGTTTCTGTTTCGGTGGCGGAGGTTTCTTCTTCGCCTAGCGCCAGTTCTTCTTCATTGGGCTCTTCGGTGGGCACTTCTTCCAGGTAAGGGATGCCCTCATTGAGCAGAACTGTGTAAATATGCTCAAGCAGGTCAATATCATGCTCTGCTTCGGGCAAAACATCCAGGATATCGTCAAGGGTAAGAAAGGTTTTTTTTCGCCCGGTTTTAATCAGGGCGGTAATGCTGCTTTCCACCGATTGATCTCGCAAATCTTCGAGGCCGGTTTCCATGTGTTCGATCATTCCTCTCCAATCACAAAAGCGGGAGCCAAATTCTTCAGTTTGCGGTCTGCATTGCTCACGCCTGAACTTGATTCAATTACACTGTGAAAAACCCCACAAATTCACTATGTTAAAGTATAGAGGAAATGAGAATGAAATTCAACCTCGAAAGATAAAAATTAGATTAGACTGCTTGTCATACCCGGCAGGCTGCGTTATAGTATTTTTAGGAATTTCACCATACACATTTAGAGGGACATCATGGCTGAAGAAACACCGGCAACTTACCGAATTATGGACCTGGCGGTGGTGGAACGACCGCGTGAACGGTTGGCAAACCTGGGCGCCCAGGCATTGAGCGCGGCAGAGCTGCTGGCGATCCTCTTGCGCGTGGGTATACCGGGTGAGAATGCCGTGCAGCTCGGGCACCGCTTGCTTCAAGAGGTGGGCGGCCTGGCCGGATTGCACCGCGCCAGTCTGAATGAGTTGTGCCAGGTGAAAGGCCTGGGATCGGCCAAGGCGGCGCAATTGAAAGCTGCCATTGAACTGGGCAAGCGCATTCACACTACCCAGCCCGAAGACCGCCCCGAGATTCACGAGCCGAATGACGTTGCCAGCCTGGTCCAATATGAAATGTCGGCCTTAACCCAGGAACAATTGTGGGTACTGGTGCTGGACACGCGCAACCGGGTGCTGCATATTGAGAAAATGTATAAGGGGTCTTTAAATTCTTCCACGGTGCGGGTGGGAGAGTTGTTCAAACCCGCCATTGCGCGCAATGCCGCATCTATTGTGATGGTGCACAACCACCCCAGCGGCGATCCATCACCCAGCCCGGAAGACCTGGCGTTGACGCGCGCGGTTTTGCAGGCCGGAAAATTGCTGGATATTACCCTGTTGGATCACCTGGTGGTAGGTTGGGGGCGGTTTGTTTCCATCAAAGAGAAAAATTTCGGGATCTGGTGATCCATTTTTGCCGGGTGACAGGCTAAAAATTCATGGATTGAAAAAACGATAATCCATAATCAATTGACAACTTAACATTTCATGTTACGATTGTAACGGTACAAACATACAGCAAGGCTGATTCACAACGAATTGCATATGGATAAAATGAAGGCATTAAGAAAAATTATCCAAAATCAATTTTGCCCTGTAAAAGAATTAATCACATGGGTATAACCCCTTTCCGCTCACGAAAAGGGGTTATTTTGGTATTGCTAAGGGAAAAAAAGAACGACGGAATTGAACAACAATATAAAAGGAGAAGAATAATGCAGAAGAAGATTTTTCCCGTATTAGTTTCGTTGCTGGTTTTGGCCAGCATGCTGTTGAGCGCATGCTCAACAGCAGCCAGTCCCACACCGCAGCCTGCTGTTGAAGAACCGGCTGCTGAAGCGCCCGCTGTTGAAGCCCTGGCTGAAGAAGCCCCTGCTGATGAGGCCCCTGCTGCGGTCACACTCACTGATACGGCTGGAAACGTTGTTGAACTGGCAGCGCTGCCGCAGCGTGTGGTGGTGGCGGGCAAAGCCACCCCGTTCACCCTCAGCACCACTTACCTGTTTGAAGAAGCCAGCGACCGGGTGGTTGCCCAGGAACTGCGTGGCATGACAACCCCGGAGTTTTTGGGTTTGATTGATCCCAAATATGAAGAAAAAACCAAGCTGGAAATGGATTCGGGCGCTGAGGCCATTGCCCCCACCAGGCCGGATATTGTCATTGCCAAGAACTTTGCTGTTAAAGCCTTGAAAGAACCGCTTGCCCAGTTGGATATTCCGGTGGTAGGTTTGAACCTGGAAAAACCCGAAGTGTTCTACCAGGATATCGAGATGCTTGGGCAGCTTTTTGGAAATCCCGAACGCGCTGCTGAAATCAATGACTACTTCAAACAAAAGGTTGCCCTGGTTGCAGAAGCCATGCAAGGTTTGACTGAAGAAGAAAAGCCCACCGTCCTGGTCATTCAATATAATGAAAAAGACGGAGAAGTGGCCTTTAAAGTGCCGCCTGCTTCCTACATTCAAACCCAGATGGTCATTGATGGCGGGGGTATCCCGGTTTGGACGGACGGCAGCGGCGAGGAAACCGATTGGATTGTGGCCAATTTCGAGCAAATTGCTGCCTGGAATCCGGACATTGTGCTGGTAATTGACTATAATGGAAACCCGCAGGAAACAGCGGAAAAATTGATGCAAAACGATACCTGGAAAGAATTGAACGCTGCCAAGAATCAAAAGATTTACGGCTTTGGCAAAGACTACCAGGGCTGGGATTTGCCCGATCCGCGCTGGGTTTTGGGTTACACCTGGGTGGCATCCAAGATTCAGCCGGAACGCATGGCAGACGTCAACATGACCGAGATGGTCAAAGAATTTTACAAGGTCATGTACCGTCTCACAGACGAACAAATTGAAACGGGCATCATGCCGAAAGTTGTGGCGCCCTAGGAGCCAGTGATCCTTGGAACATCAGCGCATTAGATCGAACCAGTTGTTATTTCTCCTGGCTATTGCGCTGTTAATCGTTTTTGGTCTATCCATTTTTGTCGGGCGGTATCCAGAACCTTTCTGGATGCCGCCCGCTTTGCTTGCGCAGGAAGCGCTGGCGCAGAAACTGGTTTTCTCGCTGCGCCTGCCGCGCCTGGTGATGGCTTTGCTGCTGGGCATGTCGCTGTCGGCGTGCGGTGAGGTGCTGCAAATGCTGTTCCGCAACCCCATTGTGGAACCCGGCTTTCTGGGCGTGTCTCAGGGAGCGGCGTTTGGGGCGGCCTTCGCCATTTTGTTCATCGGCGGTTCGCAATTGAATGTGGAAATATCAGCCGCGGTTTTTGCCTTGCTGGGCCTGGGCATGTCATTTTTAATTGCGCGTGTGCTGAAATTTGGCGGTTGGGTGCTTCGCCTGGTGCTTTCAGGCATTATGGTTTCAGCGCTCATGTCTTCAGGGCTGGGCATTCTCAAATACCTGGCCGATCCCCTGACACAGCTTCAAGAAATCACCTTCTGGATGCTGGGCGGCTTATGGTCCACCACCTGGAAAAGCGTGTTCTACGTGCTGCCGGCGGTGTTGGTCAGCCTGACCATCACCTTTTTAATGCGCTGGCGTTTGAACGTGCTGTCGTTGGGCGACGCCACAGCTTTTTCACTGGGCGCTTCTGCCAAAAAGGAACGCATTCTGCTGCTGGTGAGCGCGGTGGTGGCCACAGCCGCGGTCACCTCGGTGAGCGGTATTGTGAGCTGGGTGGGGCTGATTGTGCCGCACCTGTCGCGCCGGATTTTTGGCTCAAACGCGCAATACAGCCTGCCGGGGTCGCTGCTGATTGGCGGCATTTTCACCATCATTTGCGATGTGATTGCCCGCACGCTGATGGCGGGTGAAATTCCACTGGGCATCCTGACCTCCTTCCTGGGCGCGGCCATTTTTGTGGCGCTGATGAGCCAGGATCGATTGAAGGTTGAAAAAGATGAGTAATATCGTCCTGTCGATGACCGATTTAAAATTCGGTTATACCGAGAATCGCTCGGTGCTCAATGCGCTTTCCATGCAGGTCGAGGCGGGCACCATCACAGCCATCCTGGGACCCAACGGGGCGGGCAAAACCACGCTGCTGCACACCATCCTGGGGCTGCTGAAGCCGCAGAGTGGTGATATATACTTGAACAACACTCCCATTGGTAATTTTTCACACCGGCAGCTTTCCAGGTTGATTGGGCTGGTACCGCAGGCTGAAACCATCCCTTTTAATTTCTCGGTTTTCGAATACGTTTTGCTGGGACGCACCCCTCATATGGGTATCTTCAATATGCCTGCAAAGCAAGATTTCAAGGTAGTCAACCAGGTTTTGGAGACATTGGATTTGATTAAACTAAAAAACCGTCCCATGCCTGAGTTGAGCGGCGGTGAACGCCAGATGGCACTGGTGGCGCGCGCCCTGGTGCAGCAGCCCAGTGTGCTGCTGTTGGATGAACCCACCTCGCATCTTGACCTGAGCAATACCGGCGCCATTTTGCGCGTCTTGAAAGACCTGGTGAAGAATGGAGTTACCGTGGTGTTCACCACGCATGACCCGCAGGCTGCCATTTACAGCGCCGATCATTTGATTTTGATGCAGCAGGGCAAAGTGCTGGCGGCTGGCGCGCTGGATGAGATTATGACCAGCGAAAAATTGTCGCAAACCTACGGCACGAAAGTCCTTGTGGAAGAGGTCAACAACCGCAAGGTGGTGCTGCTGTCCTAGCGGCGCCGCGGCGTTTTTGTTGACAAAATGGGGGGTTCGTAGTAATATTTTGGGGCATTTGGCGAGGTAGCTCAGTGGTAGAGCAGGGGACTCATAAGCCCTTGGTCGTGAGTTCAAATCTCACTCTCGCCACAATCCATTGGAGAGGTTCGCCTCTCGACGTGAATAATCGAGGGATTGATCTGAAATCTTCAGATCAATCCCTTGATTGCTTTTTTTTTCAAAATTCCTAAAACAGCAGGCGCACACTATGCGCCCCTACAAGAAACGGTTTAATGATTTAATTGTGCAGGCTGCCGTCGGGCAGGGTGGCACCCTGCAGCGATTTGGCCTGGGCCAGTTGATCGGGGGTTACTTTGGCGCTCAACAGGGTGGTGCCGCTGAAGTCAGCCTCGCGAAGGTTGGCGCCTGTCAGGTCGGCGCTGTTCAAATCGGCGCCCGACAGGTTGGCTTCACGCAGGTTGGCGTTGACCAAATTGGCTTTGGTCAGGTTGGCGCCGCTCAGGTCGGCTTCGCTCAAGTCAGCAGCGCGCAGGTCGGCGCGGGTCAGGTCGGCGCCGCCCAGGTTGGCTCTGATCATATCTGATTTACGCAATTCCGTCCCATTCAAATCTGCTCCGCTCAGGTTTGACTCGCTGAGGTTGACGCTGCCCAGGCACAACCCGGGCAGGCTGGCCTCACACAGGTTTGCCCAGCGCAGGTCAGCCTGCGAAAGATCGACAATGAAATCCTTTTTGTCAATTAAGGATGCTTCACCCAGAAAACGAATCAACAAACCCTTACGAGCAGGATCCAAAATGCGCAGGGCGGTTAGAGAGCGCGTGCGCACGATGTCACGAATTTCATCATCCGGCGCGGAGGTACGCAATCCTTTGTCGAGCAGCAGCTCGGTCATGTGATCGATGTAATCTTGCAGCAGGTCTTCCTGCATATAGTCGGCAGCAATGGCGCGGTCGCTGCGGGTGCGTTCTTCGGCAAGTTTCAACTCGTTTTTGCGTTCAGCCCGGTTGAAGAGCAAGGCTCCGCCGGCCAGCACCACCGGGATGATGAGCAGTTCCAGCCAGTCCCACAGGGTGCGGGTTTGCAGGGTGATTTCTTTCACTTCTCCGCTGACCGGATCGATTTTGGCAGTGGTGTATGCGCCGAAGCCGGTCCAGGATGCCCAATCGCGGCCGAGGATGAAACGCTGGTAGGCCAGCACAACCAGCAGCAGCGCCAGCCCGGCGGCGAGCCAGATAATCCACTTTGCGTTTTTTTGTTTTCTTTCCATCTTTCACCCCATGAAATGGAAATGACCAGAAGAAATATCTTGATTTCATTCTACTCTTTTCGTGTTCGGTATTCAAATATTCTCTTTGCAGGCGGTTCATTTCAGCCTGCGGTGGCATGCTTTTTTATGTTGGAAAAATGAAATGGGAAGAAATTATCATTGCCGAAGATTGCCCTCATCCCAACCTTCTCCCAGAGGGAGAAGGAAAAAATGGAATTTTAAAAAAAGAAACCCTCTCCCGATGGAGAGGGTTGGTTAAGGGATTGATTGTCCCTAAATTAATCAAATTATCCGGCTTTGCCGCTGGAACCCCACACGCGCATGTAGTGGCTGGCCTGGTCGCGCACGGCGCCTTCGATGATCATGTTCAATTCCTGGTAGCGCTTCAGGTCGGGTTTGGCCTCGAGTGTGGCGCGGATGGCATCGACACAGGCTTTGGACACGGCAGAATGGAAGTTGATTTTGCGGATACCGTTGGCCACCGCTTCGCGGAATTCGTCATCGCTGAGGCCGGAACCGCCGTGCAGCACCAGCGGCAGGCCGGTGGTCTGGCGAATTTGCTGCAAGATGTCGAAGCGCAGAGCGGCCGGAATTTTGACCAGCCCGTGCACGGTGCCCACTGCCACTGCCAGGGCGTCGATGCCGGTGCGCTTGAGGAAATCGGGCACCAGGGCGGGGTCGGTGTAATGCATGCCGCTCAGGGTGGGGCCGTTCACCTCATCAGTGGCGCCGCCCACATGCCCCAGTTCGGCTTCCACGCTGATGCCCATGGGGTGCGCCATGTCAACCACACGTTTGGTGTTGGCAATGTTTTCTTCCAGGGGCAGGGCAGAACCGTCATACATGACCGAGGTGAAACCAATTTCGCACACATGCTGGATGGTTTCGTAGGTTGAGGCATGGTCGAGATGGATCACCACCGGAACAGAGGCGGCTTCGGCGGCATGGCGGAAGCTGTAAATTTGGTGATCGATGTGTATCAGTTTGAGATGTTTCTCGGCAATTTGCAGGATGACCGGGCTTTTTTCAGTGATGGCGGTTTCGAGGATGCCGAAGAAGGTGTGTTCGTCAGTAAAATTGAAGGCGCCAATGCCGTAGTTGTGCTGAGAGGCGTGGGCAAGTGCTTCACGAAGGGTGGTAAGAGACATGATATTTTCCTTTAAAATAAAAAGTAAATTGAAAAAAAACAGTTTTTCCAACAGCATACCTGTTTGAAATAATGCGTTATTATTCTAACAGAGTTTCCGACCGAATTGAGAAGCGCACTTGATTACCCCCCTCCATAACCCTGATTTTGGCTTGACAGACGATGACCGCCAGCTTGTGGCTGACACCTTGGCCACGGCGCTTCAGTTTTATTCCAATGTTCACCGTGGAAATGGTCAGCTCAGCCAGGTTTCAACCGCCCTGTATGAACAGGCGCGGACGGTGGTGCTGCATGCGCTGAAACTGGATGAGCAAAAATTCACGGTAATTTTTGCTTCAGCCTGGCATGCCGGTCTTTTGACGGCACAACTGGCGGCTGATGATTACCGGGTGATTTCAAGCCAACCATTGGGGCTGCCGTTCGGGCTGCGCGCGGTGGTGGTTCGGCGCAGCAGCCTTCCGGGCGGTGCTCCAACGGTGAGCGGCGGTGGAACGGTGAAGATGGTTTCATCGGATGTGGTGATCTGGGAGGATGCCCCCGAGCGGTTTGAGGCGGGAACCCCCGCCGTGCTGCATGCGGTTGCCCTGGCGCGCGGTTTGCAGCTTGCCCATAACCGGCAGGAGAAATTGAAACCTGGGCTGAAACCTGGCAGCGCAAGCGCCCGGCAGATTTTGTATGACGACCCGCTTTTGAACCTGGAAGGCAGGGAATTGTTGGAACGGCTGCGCGAACTATTTCATACAAATATTGCGCGTGTGCCGGTTGAACATGGTGAAACGCTGTTTATTCACATGGACCATGCCGCCAGCACGCCGGCTTTGCTGCCGGTCTGGCAGGCGGCGCGCATGGCATGGGAGCTGCCCGGCGATGAACAACAGGCCTTAACCAGAGAAGTGCGCGGCATTTGCCTGCGTTTCCTGGGGGCTGATGCGCCACAATCCAGCCTGATTTTTACCAGCAACGCCACCGAAGCGGTCAACCTGGCCGCCCGTCTCATCCCGCTGAAGCAAAACAGCGGGGATGAAGCGGTGGTGGTCAACACGCTGCTGGAACACAATTCCAACGAATTGCCCTGGCGCTTGAAAAATGACATAAAGCTGTTGACCCTGCCCGTGGATGACAACGGTTTTATGCACCTGGAAAAGCTGGAGCAGTGGCTTGCAGAATATAACCAGTTGTGCAGGCATGCCAACCAGCGCATCCGGCTGGTGACTGTGTGCGGGGCGAGTAATGTGGTGGGCAGTTACAACGACCTGGCGCGCATCAGCCAGATTGCGCATGCTAACGGCGCGCGCCTGCTGGTGGATGCGGCGCAAATGGCAGCCCATCGCAAGATTGACATGCTCGCTGCAGGCATCGATTACCTGGTGCTTTCGGGGCACAAGATGTACGCTCCCTTCGGCTGCGGGCTGCTGGTTTCACTGCACAACGATTGGAATGTGGAAGCGCAGGAATTGCAGAAAATGGAACGCTCCGGCGAAGAAAACACCGCCGGCATTGCTGCGCTGGGTAAAGCCATGCTGCTGTTGCAGCGCATGGGGTTTGATGTCATCCGGGCTGAAGAAGAGGAGTTGACAACTGCGTTGATTCAAACGCTGCACAGCGTCGATGGCGTTAAAGTCTATGGCGTGGATGATCCCCGCGATCTGCTTTTTCAACACAGGGGCGGGGTGGTGTCGTTTTCCATGCGCAGCACGCCGCGCAACGTGGCCGCAGAAGAATTGGCTGAACTGGCGGGTATTGGGGTGCGCGGTGGTTGTTTTTGCGCGCATTTGTTTTCCAAACAGATCATGCGCATTGCACTTTTTCGCACCCGGTTGGCTGAATTTGGATTGCATGTGCTTCCGGATTTTACCCTGCAAATTTTGCCCGGCATGCTCCGGGTCAGCATTGGGTTGGATAACACGCTGGCTGACTTCGAACGTTTGAAAATTGCCTTGCAAGAGATTAACCGCCGCCCTCGCACGCGACTGGAACAGTTGGCTGCGATGACGCTGAATGCAACTTGCCGACAAAACATAACGCCCACCCGCAAACGGATCGATGAATTTGTTCAGGATGTTCTTAAAAAAGTATTTGGTGAAGCCGAACGAAAAAATGATTACGGTGCAAAATGAGATATAGTTAATCGGATTTCAAAAAAATACAAATGGTTTGCGGGGGTCTGCGACCTTTTTTTACGGGAGGGACGAAATGGAAACTAAGGAAATCATCATCATTGGGGCGGGCATTGCCGGTTTGTCTGCCGGATGTTATGGGCAGATGAACGGTTATCAAACCAAAATTTACGAAATGCACACCACGCCGGGCGGCCTGTGCACCTCATGGAAACGCAAAGGCTACACCTTCGACGGCTGCATTCACTGGCTGGTGGGCACCAATCCCAAACGCAGCATGTATAAAATTTGGCGCGAGCTGGGCGCTTTGAAAGACATGCAGGTGGTGAACCATGAGATCTTTCGTGTTCTGCAACTGAGCGGCGATAGAGAATTTAATCTATACTCTGATATCAACCGTCTGGAAGAGGAAATGCTGGCCATCTCACCAAAGGATGGCAGAGCCATTCGAGAATTGATGAACGCCATCCGGCGTCTGGAGAAATTGGAGAACTTTACCGATGATCCGCAATCAGCGGGCGAATCCATCAAGGCGTTGTTGTCTTCCATTCCGGCGGTCGGAACGCTGATGCGTTATCAAAACATGACCATCGGTGAATTTGCCAAAAAGATCAAACACCCCTTTTTGCGTGAAGTGGTCAACAATATTTTTGGCGGCCCCGAATTTCCCATCATGGGCTTCTTGATGACCATGGGTTGGTTAAATCAAAAAGACGCCGGCTACCCGGTGGGCGGTTCGCTGGCTTTTTCACGCGCCATAGAAAAGCGTTACCTGGAACTGGGCGGGCAACTCCAATACCAGGCGCGCGTCGAGAAAGTTCTCGTCAAAGATAACCAGGCGGTTGGCATTCGCCTGTCTGACGGCAGTGAGCATTTTGCCGACGTAGTTGTTTCGGCGGCTGACGGCCACGCCACCATTTTTGATATGCTGGATGGCAAGTATGCGGACGATACTGTGAGGGGTTATTACGACCACCTGGAAATCTTTCAGCCGGTGGTGCAGGTTTCACTGGGAATCAACCGTCGTTTCGACCCGGTGCGACATTCCTTTTCTGTCAGCCTGGATAAACCCCTTCAGATTGCCGGCGATGAGCACAAAATCTTTGCCTTCCATAACTATGATTACGACCCGACTCTGGCGCCGGAAGGAAAATCTGTGCTGGTGTGCATGTTCAATACCAACCATGCCTATTGGAAAAAACTGGCTGAAGAACCGGAACGCTATGATGCCGAAAAGAAACAAATTGCGTTGACTGTGATTAACCTGTTGAATGACCGTTACCCCGGGCTGGAAGACCAGGTGGAGGTGGTGGATGTGGCGACGCCCCTCACCACCGAGCGTTACACCGGCAACTGGCAGGGATCGATTGAAGGCTGGATGATAAACAAAGATACCATGAAGATCATGATGAGCGGTAAAGGCATGAGTAAGACTTTACCCGGATTAAAAAATTTTTACATGACAGGTCAATGGGTTGAACCCGGCGGCGGATTGCCGACCGCGGCCATGTCGGGTAGAAAATTGATAAAAATGTTGTGCAAGCTGGATGGAAAGCGTTTCTCTACTACGGAGAACAGTTAATCCATTGTATAATTGCATTTGATGATATCTTATAATGAAAGGCTGGTGGGTTGTCAGGGCGTATTTGCTTTTTGGCAATAAAATCAGGCCTTTCTTATTGTGTAGTGGCAGCTTACGGTCATTGCGAACTTTCCTGTCGTGCGGCAATCAACACGCTTGTTGTTTGTCAGGAAATTTATCATTAAAGAATAATTGATTACCGGACAAAATTTTTCTCCAAAAGGTTAAAGGAGACGGGGATGGGCAAAACTTCATTCAACAAATGATCAAGGAGCGCCAAACCGAGCCGAAACAAGCTCCAATCACACCGGTCGGCT